>MDTC01001419.1_pt1 | contig 60685 bp, 61 predicted proteins | sample 811181 | NCBI WGS metagenome assembly MDTC01 (sample SAMN05326644, study PRJNA326480) | marine metagenome | isolation source: seawater | place: Pacific Ocean: North | collected 2011 | reverse complement strand
TTGCGCAACTGTTTTGTTTTAGAATTTGTTAGCTTCATTCAGTCCAGTCATCCTTGCAAGGAAATGAATTGAATAACGTAACAATTAAAATTGACTTTTTGATGGAAAAAAACTACAACAACAAAAATCGCTTCGAGATTTTACAAAGAATAAGAAGTTGGCTATTAAGACAGCGAAAATGGTTAAAAGAAATACGGCTTGTATGAAATAGGGTGAATCAATGTTCTGTCTTTATAACAAACTGTCTTATTTGTATGCTGCGGGTCGAGAATAGTTGCAGTTTAGAGACTAAAATCGCTTTTTCGAATTCAAAAGCTGCTTGGTTGTCATTTTCAGATATTTAAGATCCTTGCGAATTTGTGAATTTAATTGAATATCAACACAATTAAAATAATAAATAGCTATAATCGCTCTATGGATGAATTAGACCAAGAAATCCTCATGCAGTTAAAAGAAGATTCTCGCCGCACTGTCACCGAAATATCAAAGGCAATCGGTAGAAGCCATTCAGCTACTCGCGTGAGAGTGAATAATCTGATAGAGTCAGGCATTATTAGCCGCTTCACAATTGAGTTAGCGAATTACAGAGACGAGTTACTTCCCAAAGGCTATGTAGATGTCGTCCTCCCGAACGGATCAAAGGCTGAACGGATCGCAACCGCATTAGAAGACATAGATGATGTATGTGATATTGCCCTCGTAACAGGTAAGTTCACATGTCAAATCCTGATCCAGTGCGAGGCAACAGCGAAAATGAGGGAGCTCGCTGATGTTATTCAAGAACGTCTTGGGTCATCTGAAAGTAGGGTTAGGATCATCACCGGATCCATCCCAGGATATCCAAGATCAAACAATCCTATTTATCTTTCGCACTTTACTAAAGATACACAATCGGACACAACTGAGCTAGAACATGAGACTAGCGAGGAGAAAACTTTTGCTGAAGAACCTTCAAAATCCTCAACGAACTCAGAGACGAGCGATCAGGATATCACTGAAGTTGTTTCGGTTACCGATGCGGGAGGCGCTTTAGCAGAAAACAGCGAAAATGATGAAGAGAGTGATGACGACGTCGTTTGGAGTTTCTCTTCTCCTGAAGAACGAGTTGTGAAAGAAGTACGTCCTGTAATCGGTGCAACTAACTAGTAGCTTCAGAGATTCTAGTTAGTCGAGACTCTATGCCGGCTTTAGTAAATAACTTCTGGGCAGCCTCATTAGCTTGCCCAAGAATGTCCAATTCATTCAATCCCAGCAGTGTCGAGTCTTTAATCAACAGTTGACCGTCGACAATTACATGCCGTACTTGGGATGGCGATGCACAATAGACCAATGAACTCGCAATGCTGTGAACTGGCGCTGTGAAAACGGTTTCAAGGTCAACAACGACTAAATCAGCCTTATAACCCGATGAGATTTGCCCGATTTGCTTTTCTTTCCCTAGCGCTCGCGCTCCTCCACGGCACGCCATCGTTAACGCATCCTCAGGTTGAAGAGCAGTCGGGTTCAGATTGTGGACCTTTTGTAACAAGATTGTTGCTTTAAGCGCTTCAAACATGTCTTGACGGTTATTGCTTCCTGGCCCGTCGCTTGCAAGAGCAACTGGAATTTTCATATCAATCATGTCCAGAATTCTCGGAACTCCGGAGGCTAGATACATATTACTTACGGGGCAGTGAACTACTATTGACCCGCTTTCAGCAATAAGGTCTAGCTCATTATCATCTAACCAAACACTGTGGGCCAGTTGAGTACCTGGACCCAATGCCCCCAATTGCGACAGCCATTCAACATGACGTAACCCCCGCTCATCAATGCTCATTTCAACCTCGGTATGAGTTTCAGCACAATGTATGTGAGTTCCAGCTCCCCACGAACGTGACTCACTTATCGTTTGCGACATAGCTTCATCGCTACACCCCCATGGGATTAAAGGTGCGAGCTCTATCGTGATACGATCAGCATTGTTGCCCTGCCATTTATTGCGAACTGTTCGTGTTCTTTCAATTACCTGCTCGTGAGTTTCAGTTAATAAGGGCTCGTAATTTCGATCTGCCCAGCCGCGTGCAAGAAGAAAACGCACTCCAATCTCATCAGCAGCTTCACAGATTGCGTCGTCAATACTCTCATCGATATGAATATATTGATGGTCAATGACAGATGTGGCACCTGTTCGTAAATTCTCAATTAGTCCAACCATCGCTGCCAGCTTCGCAGTCTGTGCGTCTAAGTGCACAGCACCTGGCCAAATACAATGTTCGAGCCAATCTAAAAGTGATTTATCGTCACCCAGTCCCCGAAAGAAAGTTTGGAACAAATGAGTATGGGCGTTAACCATGCCAGGCATTGTTACAGTTCCCGACCCATCAATAACAGTTTCAGCAACATCACGAACACCCACTGGAGGGGTCCCTGAACCGACTTCCTTGATTACATCTCCAATGACAGCCACCCAACCAGGATCCAAGACTGTAAATTCATCGTCGAGAAGAAGAACAGCGGTTTTCTCAATCAGAATATCAACACCTAATAAACTGCTCGAAGACATATTACCTTCCGACTTCCCAATCCGAAAATGAATCAATAACCGGTTCAATATCATCCATGATCGGGTACAGAATAGGGCAAGTAACTCCTGCTTCTATGAATTCGGAAACCTTATCCCTACACTCGCTTGAAGTCCCGACAGCCATCAATTTCCTAACTAGATCATCAGGGATTAAGTGTGCAGCTCTCTTATAATCCTCCTCTGTCGCTGGCCAACCGACTATTTCTTTGACTTTCTCTACAAGACCAGGATCAGCTCCTGAGGCTTTCATTATGTGGGGCTCTGTACCGAGATAATAGGCAACAAGTGACTTCCCCATCATGATCGCAGCTTCGGGGTCATCATCTGATAAAGAACAAGCCAGCAATTCAGGCCTGTCTATTCCAGAGATCTCTCTACCACTTCTCTGTGCACCAATCTCAACTTGGGATACTGCATCCTTTATATACTCAGTTGACACAACATAGTTGAGCACTGGCCCATCACAAATTTCGCCACTTAATTGCAGCATCTTAGGGCCCGTTGCTCCGATGTATATCGGTATATTTCTTGGTTCAGTGGATCCGTATGCAACGTCTAATTTAACATTGTCTAATTTAACGAATTCCCCCTCATAGTTTGTCTCTTCCATAGAGAACAATGCCCGAATAGCCTCAATATTTTCGCGCATTGCTTTCAAAGGAGATCTACGGTCTGCTCCAACTCTGGAAGCTATGGGTTCCCACCACGCCCCAAGACCTAACATGACTCTGCTCTCTCCATCGGGCGTCAAACCTGCTAGTTCCCACATAGTGCTCCAAGAAGCAGCAATAACCGCTGGATTACGAGTGTAAATTGGCAACACACCACTACCAATCTTTATTCGGGATGTATGCGTCAACAATGCGCTCATCATAACGATGCAATCACGCGCCAGTCTGGTGTCCGCCTGCCAGATCTCTGAAAAACCTTTTTCTTCTGCATATTGCGCTATCTGGAGTTCATATTTTATATCATGCTTGTCTTGGAGATAAAGTCCCATTCTTTGTGCCATGGACTGACATTACATGCAAGATCATTTGATTCAAGTTATAGACAATTTTTCTAGACTTCTTGAAAGTATGAAATAGTTAGTAGATGAGACTTTTAATAGTAAATGCCTTTGAAGATTCAGATGTTCCAATACTGGGTATTTCTGAGTCCTTAGCTCAGTTACCAGTTAAAATTTCAAATCTGAATTTAGCGAAAGAAGGTTTCGGAGACTTCATGTCGGAGCGCGAGCGAGAGGCGTACCATCTTGATAATAATTTAGTGTCACCTTCTCAGAAGACGTCTGCTGAGTTAGTAAAAGCTACCGATGGTTTAATACTGTGCTATCCACTTATCAATGATCTTTTCCCTGCAATCGTAAAAAGCTGGTTCGAACGCATATTTATTCCTGGGGTTTCGTTCACCTTTACTGAAAGCGGGCGAGTACAAGGCGCTTTAAAAAATTTACGACATATCCATTTCCTTGCACTTACCCAGCCAAACATGAAGAGAATGACCAGATCGGACCCTAGTAAGTCTTTATTAAGAGCTATTCGAATGAACGCCGGATTAAGGTGCAGGTCTTCGCTTTCGCTCCTCCACGATCTGGATTCATTTGGAATAGTGGCAAGGGATAATTTAATGAAAGGTAGACGCTTTAGCCAGCGATAAATTCCGTCACATCGCTTTTAACTTTGGCGAGATAGTTCTCTAGTTCATTGTGAGTGCACCTATCAATTTTGTAAAGAGAGATCCATTCCAACTTCACGCTGTTATTGCAAATCTTAGCTAATCTATTTTCTGTATACGACCTTCCCCACTCCCCCTGCAATAGATTAATGAATTTACTTGAGCCATGCGTTGTGATGGATACGATTGTCCTGACATCTTTAAATAAGTGTGTGTTTTTAAAAAATACTTCCTGTATCCAATTGGTTAGAGAAGCAGGATACCCTCCCCACCATGTTGGGTATATGAATATCACAATGGCCGGCTTTCGCTCAACTGTCCCTTCATCTATATTTTTTTTGCCGAGACGTATAAGCGTTGTCTTAATATTACTCAGACACTCAAGAGATGAAAGCACTGTTTCGAGAATAGCTTCGTTATAACTAGTTCTGCTTGGGTGAGATTGCACGACTAATACATCCATGAGGCAAATTCCTTCTTCGCTACAACTTATATTTGGATCACTACAATTGTGGCATGACTTCTTCGGCTAACCGATGTAGTTGTTCCTCTACTTTGGAATATCGGTCTCCTGGCATAGCAGGGAATAGAACAAGATCTTCAACCCCTCCTAGATAATCGCAGTACCACTGAATTTGTTCTGCTACGTCATCTGGGCTACCTACGATCCAGACCTTATTATCAATAGATTCTTCAAGAGTAGGAATTAGCCCTGATTGTGCTGGTCCTCCATCAGGTCCCATGTAACCCTTACTCCAGCCATAAGGGCCTAAAAATTTCCACATCTCATCGTGACCATTACGAACCGATTCAACAGCCAATTCCTTCGTATCTTCAACACATGTACAAAGGACCAGCTTCCTTTTCTCTCCAGGGGCCAACGCAACACCGTGCGACTCTTCATAAATCATGGCGTACTTCTCCCAAAATTGTTTCATGAAATCATAATGTTTTAGCCACATGACTCCACCCCATCCATTTCTCGGAACAGTTTCAAGTGTGGGCGGAGAGGTTATTGCTTGCCATATCTCATAGGGGTATAAAGGACGTGGCACTAACGTTAGATCTTCAACAAACCCTCCTCTATCAGGTATACCCGGGACCGGGAAGGTGTAAATATCTCCTTTGTAGCTAAATGTTTCATTGTCCAGTGCTAGCCGGATTACTTCAACAGCCTCTTCAAATTGTTTTCTATTAAATTCATCAGCTTCGATGCTATCCGGATTGTCATATGAGCCTATTTTTGAACCAAGATTCTCTGCTTCACGCGGCACAGTACCGCGTGCAATTCCGAGCGCTCCTCGGCCACCTGATATGTTGTGCATAGTTGCAAAGTCTTCTGCGAGTTTCAAAGGATGCCATTGTCCAACAACATTGAACATCATACCTATTTGGATATTTTTAGTCCGTTCTGCGAGTATTCCACCAAGCATCATTCCGTTAGGAACTACTTCATATCCCTCGTACTGAAAATGATGCTCAGTTAGCCAGTAGGAATCAAAACCTAATTGATCTGATAGAACACCCATGTCAAGAATTCGTTCGGTAGCGTACCAAATCTCCTTTGGGCCATACCTTCTATCTGTAGGAGCTGGTAGCCCTGCCCCTGCATCATCCATCTCAACTCCACCGAATAAAAATATACCAGTCTTCATATGAACCTCTGGAAAATACTAGCTCATAGGTTACGCATATGCCCTATTGGGAGTCAGCGATTACAACAAATTCATGTAGTTCTGGTTCGATGAGGCAATCTCCCATCTGCTTATCTACTGTCATTATCTGTTCTTCAGTTATTGCCTTCCAGGACTCTTTATCTTTCCACCAAATAACGGCATGAAACTTTTCTGAATCGCTATGGGATAACCAAAGTTCTTTTTTTACAAATCCGTCTTGGTTGGATAGAAAATTCGTCCACACAGTTTCGTCAAGCGCCTTCCACTCATCCTGTTTTGAAAGCGGAACATTGAATGTCAAAAATTCAATTATCATAACAGGAGAGTACACGATTCTTCAATGACCGAAGAATCAGGTTTATAAATACATGCGATCTATCGGGTTTAAGTTCGCTAAACAACAAAACACGATGTAATCTTTCGTAAGTTACGCATTAAAAAAGGAACTATAATGGCCGACAAAGAAAGCCCTGCTCTAGAGTTCGATGATATAGGGATGATATTCCCAGATGGAACAGAGACACTGCAGAATATTTCATTTTCAGTAGACAAGGGTGAATTCACTACTGTTGTCGGGCCATCTGGTTGTGGAAAGTCCACACTATTGAAAATTGCATCAGGGCTTCTGGAACCGACGGCTGGCAGCGTTGTTGTTGATAGGGATAGGCTGGGTTACGTATTTCAAGACGCAACCTTATTACCTTGGCGAACAGTGCTTGAGAATGTCGAACTTCTATGTGAACTTCACGGGATGGGAAAATCGGAACGGCGAGAACTCGCTAAAGCATCAATTGATCTTGTGGGTTTAGAGGGCTTCCAAAATCACTACCCTAAATCCTTGTCTGGAGGTATGAAAATGCGAGCATCGTTAGCGAGAACCCTAACACTCAAGCCTCCAGTTTTTTTGTTCGATGAACCTTTTGGAGCTGTCGACGAAATAACACGGGAACATCTTAATGAAGAAACTCAACAGCTTTTTCTTCAAGAAGGTTTCGCTGGCTTGTTCATTACGCACTCAATTACCGAGGCAGTATTTATGTCCACTAAGGTATTAGTAATGTCAGCAAGGCCAGGAAATATCGTTGCCTCATTTGATATTCCTTTTGATTATCCAAGAAAACCAGATTTACGATTTGATGCAGAATTCGCAAGAATTTCAGGTGAAGTATCTAAGGAGCTTCGAGGAGGGCACTCATGACCGATACGACTACAGAATCTGCTCCACCTAAAGCAGTGGGGGCAAGTAAACCCAAAGGAATAGCACTTAATCTTTTCCCCCCGATACTTTTCGGGTCTTTGGTAATCGGAGCATGGTATTTCATTTCATACATCATGCTCGCTGAAAACCGTCGATTCCTTCTCAGACCTCCCGATAAAGTATTGACAGAAGGATTTCTTGATTGGGGAGGAACAGGCGGAATGTCTGAGATGCTCCAATCATTATGGTCTTCAACAAAAGTTGCAGGAATAGGTTTATTCTTCGCGATTCTAATTGGCCTCTTCTTAGCAGTTTTGATGAGCCAAGCAGTGTCAGTAGAGAAAGCCCTTTTCCCATTTCTTGTAACCCTCCAAGCAGTCCCGATCCTGGCTGTCGTGCCACTGATATCATTTTGGTGGGGAACTGGGCAAACTTCAAGAGTCGTCGTCTGCATAATAATTGCGTTGTTCCCTATTATTGTAAACACCTTGTTTGGGCTTCAGTCTGCTGAAAAAGGGATGCATGACCTATTCACACTTCACCATGTGAATCGAATAACAAGACTAAAAAAGCTTATGTTCCCTGCTGCTTTACCAGCTTTGTTTGCTGGGCTAAGGATCTCAGCTGGACTCTCAGTTGTTGGTGCAATCGTAGGAGATTTTTTCTTTGGGCGAGGCGAGGTGGGCTTAGGTCAGTTGATCAGAAGATTTTCTAGTCGTCTGGAAGGAGAAGAGTTACTTACTTCTGTTATCCTTTCAGCCGGACTTGGTGTGGCTGTATTTCTTCTCTTTACATGGCTTCAAAATAAAATCATTGGGAAATGGTCAGACAGAGCAGGGTTAGTTTAACAACATCACACTTACTCATTACTTCAGTCAGATACTCCGTGGAGGCGCTCTCCTATCTCGGCAATTCTAAGAAGATCAAAAGGGGCATTAACCATGCATGCCCTTCTACTTACGCCCAGCTGCATCCATTTCTCAAATTCACCACCGTACGGATGGTTATAATCAAAATCTTCATGAACGCTTATCTCGAATTCTGCATTGGAAGCTAAGCTCACAGCTAAATCAATTAAATTCTCGATTGATGGACCTACGCGAATATTAACTCCATCAGCATATTCTGCAGCGAACTCAATCATTGCCTTTCCGTTTGCTCCAACTATTATCTGTAAATCCGTGTCAGGTTGTACAACACTTTCTAATTCGTTGAATGCAAAATATTCCCCTTGAAATACTGAATCCCCATTCCAGATTGAACGCAAAGAAGTTATCGTTTCAGCTAAACGCTTTAACCGTTTACTTCCTTCGTGTTCTAATTCTCGTCCGATCATTTCTTGTTCAAGAGCAAATTTCGTACCAGGGGGAGCACCAGTGCCTAGTCCCAGAACGGCTCTTCCGTTAGCAAGTGATTGCAGTGAAGAAAATGATGATGCAAGTAAGACTGGATTACGGTTGACCATATTTGCCACCAAGGGACCAACGTTCACTCTACTAGTGACCGCTGCGATAGCTCCTAAAATTGTAAAGGGCTCATGAGACCAACTTCGATTGACAACTTTTCCACTGAAATGGTCTAAAACCCAAACACCGTTAAACCCGCTTTCATCAGCGCATTTAGCAACCTCAATGATTTCATTTGCACTTGCACCAAAGGGACTTATTACTAAATCAGTTAATAATAATGGAGCATTTTTCATAGACTTTTGTGCAAGGTGGAGTGCTGATCAGAGGAAGCAACAAGTTTGCCTGCTTTGAAAACTCGACGACTCATTGGTGCATCCGCCATCGCTGCCCCAAGTGATGGCGCATTTATAGCTACCATGTCAGCTAAATCTCCCTGTCTTAGAGAAGCGGGTGACAGTCCCATTGCTTCTCGGGCATTTGTGCTTACCATCTCAAACGCATCTTCAATGCTTTGGTGGCCGGCCATCACCATTAACGCTGCTGTCTCCAGCGGGTCGCTTCGCCCCATAAGATTAAAAGGGTCTCGGACATTATCTGCCCCTGCAGCGACTAATACTCTATTGTCGATGAGGGCTTTAATTGCTGTAAGTCCTCTGGGCATAGCTTCCTGGTGTTCACGACCTTGAAGATAAAGATTCGTCTGCGGTAACGTGAATACGCTGATACCAGCGTCACTAACTAATCTTGAGATCAATGCTTGTGTTTCTTCAGACTGCATTCCAAGCGAGACACAATGACTTGCAGAGACTGGATATGGAAAGCCAGTATCAATCACTTGAAGAGCTAACTCTCTGAGAGTTAACATCTCGGAATTAAGAGTTTCATCTACGTGAAAATCAATTCCTAATCCAGCTTCTTCTGCAACCCCCAACATAAAAGAAATCATCTTGTTAGGATCTGGTTCAAGATGGGGACATCCCCCCACGAGGTCAATGCCGTATTCGATTGCTGAGTTTAAAGCGCTAGTATTTCCTTGACTGTCAGAACCAGTCATGGGCGAGTTCATGAGTGCTACGACCTGAACGTCTAAGACATCAACAAATTTTTCTTTAGCCTTCGATAGCGCTTCTAGAGATGAGATGCCGATCTCAGCCGTAACGTTGACATGGGTACGTACTGCTGTCACACCTCGTGTCACAAGCAACTCCATTGCCTGAGTGGCTCGTTCAACAGTATTCTCAAATGTAAATGTTCCTTTCTCTGCTGCGGCAATCCAAGCGTTAATTGCTCCCATCAACTCTCCAGATGGATTAGGAACAATATCTGCTGTTAATGCCTTATCTAGATGGGCGTGTGGTTCAGCCATCGCTGGGAGAAGTAACCAACCATTAACGTCATATTCCTTTTCGAATGGGGGCTTGAGCCCTGCTTCTGAGAATTCGGTGATTTTCCCATCTTCAATGGACAGGTCAACAATTCCTTTATTGATCACATGTGCATTTCGTATAGAAACCTTGGAGGATTCAGAGACGGCCATCTGCCTATTTTATGGTACAAAATGCGTAATCCCTATCTAGGGTTGTATTCTAAGGCATGACCAGAATTAAAGATTTGCGCTCATTCATTGACGTACTTGAAGAAAATGCTCAACTCGCTACAATTTCATCCGAAGTTTCGATAGATCATCAGATTGCCGATATTACAGCTTCTCTTGCAAGAACAGATGGAGGTGCTGCCTTTTTTACTAACCTACAAGAAACTGATATGCCTATTTTCGCAGGCGGAGTATCTTCTCATAAACGGACAGCTTTAGCTTTAGAATGCGAACCAAAATCAATCATTGACGTGATGGGGCAAGCTCTTGAAGATACCAATGGAATTCCAACGAGAGTTATTGACGAAGCAGACTGGCATGATAACTGTTTGACTGGCGATGAGATCGACTTAGGGGTTCTGCCGATTCCTAAACACAGTAGAGGTGACGGTGGATCATTCATCACAGGTGCTGTGACTGTCACTAAAGATCCAATATCTGGAAGAGGGAATCTCTCTTATAATCGAATGCTGGTCCTTGAGAAGAACCTCCTCGGGTTTAACGTCAACGAATGGCGAGATGTCGGAACTTTTATGAAATCTCGACCTGACCCAGATGCGCCTTTCCCAGTTGCTTTAGCTATTGGCCTTGACCCAGCAATAATGATTGCTGCAGGAGTAAGGACTTCAGTTGATGAGCTATTAATTGCGGGAGCTATTCGCGGGGAAGGTATTGAGGTCTGTAAAGGGAAAACAGTTGATATCGATATACCAGCCCGTTCAGAAATTGTTATTGAAGGCCATATACGACCAGCACAGAGAGCTCCTGAGGGACCACTGGCTGAGTTCCATGGGTATCACGGCGAGATGTGGGACTCTCCAACATTAGAAGTAACTGCTATTTCTTTCAGAGATAAACCGGTCTACCAAACCATAATTCCAGGTTGGTATGAACATATTTATATAGGAAATATCCTTCCTAGAGAACCACTGCTTCGAAAACATATTCGCCATATTGACCCAAATGCAGATGTAATTATTCCCCCCTACGGGAATGGGTTTATGGCCGTTATCCAAATTGATCGCGACAATCCTGGCACTCCGAAAAATTTAGCACTGGCAGCAATGTCAGCTCATATTAATATTCGTAACGTGGTTGTCGTCGACCGTGATGTCAACATGCACGAGTCCTCTGAAGTGCTTTGGGCAATAACAAACCGCGTGCATTGGGAACGTGATGTTTTCGAGATCAGTGAAGCACAGGGCCACGAGATGGACCCTACGGCTGATAAGCGCGGAATCAGTACAAAAGTTGGAATTGATGCAACGTATAAGAGGGAACGGCGAGAATACGGAGAACGCGTGGCATACCCTTCAATTGACCTATCAAATTTTCTAAAAAGCTAATAACATGAGCCTAAATCACGTGGTGATAGCGATCTCTGGAGCTAGCGGATCAATCTATGGAATTCGGGCTTTACAGTTACTCAAAGAGATGAAGGACGTGAGAACACACCTCACGGTAACCCCATCAGCAAAGAGCACAATCGGGGTTGAAACAAATTTTAGTATTTCAGAAATTGAAGAATTAGCTGATGAGGTCCACAGTTCACGCGACATTGGGGCCTCTATCGCCAGCGGGTCTTTCAAGACCTCCGGCATGATTGTCGCTCCATGCTCAATAAAGTCACTTTCTGCGATAGCTAATTCGTTTGGCGCCGACCTTGTCTCCCGAGCAGCAGATGTAACTCTTAAGGAGCGACGTCCCTTAATCTTAATGGTTCGTGAGACCCCATTTCATTTAGGACATTTAAGACTCATGACAAAAGCGACAGAAATGGGAGCAGTAATTTCCCCGCCTATCCCTGCTTTCTACAACAATCCCGAAAGCTTAGAAGATGTGATTGATCATTCTGTTGGAAGAGCTTTAGAGCACTTAGGATTTGAGGTTTCTGACTTAAAGCGATGGGAAGGTCGCTAACACTTAAAAAATTCTCCCTCGAAAAGACCAGCAACTTGTTCAATCTCATTTGTTGCGGATTTTGGTTCATAAACCGGGAGCTGGTATTCATCAACACCTTGTTTGAAGATCTGAAGCAATTCCGCTTTACATGATTTCAAATCTCCGACTAGCGCAAATTCTTCTACCCATTCATCTTTAACGAATGCTCCAGCTAACTTGGGTCCGCCTCTTTTAAGCGCTTCTTTGATTCGTGATTCGTCCTCTCCAGTCATACTGATCTCCTCCTTTATTTCAGGAGGGGAATCTACAAGCCTAAAAGAGAGTTGACATTTAGCATCTTCTAAATCTTGTTCCTGAGTTACAAGCATTGTTGAATAAACGATATTCAATCTTTCACCATCAGGTCGTTCTTTTGAACGCAGCTTAGAAATAACACTGGGAAGATGCTTTTTATAGATATAACTTAAATAAAATCCATCAGCCTTTTGAGCACCTAATTCAAGAATTTTTGGTCCACGGCCAGCTAAGAAAATATCAATTTCTCTATTTCCATAAGATAGCTTTGTGGGGCCAAGTGAAAGTTTTTCGCCGGAATACGTCACTGTCTCGCCACTAAATAATAACCGAAGGACCTCAACCATTTCCCGCACCAAAGTCAACGGTTTATGACGTGTAATTTTCATAGGGTCTAAAGTTAACCCACCACCTGAGCCTAAACCTATGAAAGCACGACCATTGCTGAATTCATCTAGTGTTGCTATGGCGGCAGCTGTAACGCCAGGGTGGCGAACATATGCGTTGGTAATTCCAGGTCCAATCAATATATTCTGCGTCTTAGCTGCGATAGCTGCCAAGACTACATACACATCGCGAGTAACTAACCCTTCGTCATAGACCCAGCATCGGCTGAAACCCTTATCTTCAGCATACGCTGCCAGTTCTGCGATCTCGTTGGCAGAGGTGGTAGGCATGATGTTGAGGCTAAGTTGTGGCATCGCTAGTTCTATTGAGTGATTTAAGTACTGTTTTTGCTGTGTTCGTTCCAGGCGCACCGAACACTCCAGCGCCTGGGAATGTACCTGCGCCTGTTAAAAACAAGCCATTTATAGGTGTCTTATATCTACTTATCTCCGGACTCTTACCAATAAGTGTCGATAATGGAGAAGCTGCGTATCCAGGGCTGTGACCTTTTGGCATATAAAAATCTCTCTCGTATACATCTGGAGTCATTGAACGCCATTTGGTAATTTCAGAGCGAATATCTCCTTCCATAAGTTCACCCCAGATCTTTAGCCAGGTTTCTGGCTGCTTTGATTGGGTCCAACCACCTCTGATTGAATATGGAGTGAATAAGACCTCTAGCCCAAAAGTATGAAAACCGTTATCTGCCCTCATTTCCGGATCTAAAGCTGAGGGGAAGCTAGCTAACATAGTTGGCTGATCTGATATATCTCCTTGGTTTTTGAGCACGTGCGCCTCTTTGAGCTTCTCAGGTGATGGAGAAACAATCACTGTTGACTGTGATAAATCTGTATGGTCAAAACTCCCTGAGAACTCAGACATGAATTTATAGGTTGGTAAATCTTTGATTATCCCATCAAGTTTTGACTCATACCCTTCAGGGGCAGGTTCTTTTCGCCAGCGTGATATTAGTGCTTTGGCTTTTATGGGCGCTTCATCAATCCAATTGACGAGAACGTTATGGGGGTCGCAAGCAGCAATGATAGTTGGAGCCTCCAAAATACTTCCGTCTTGGAGTTGAACCGCCTGAACTTGGCTTTGTTGGATAATAAGTTTTTCAACAACACTGTTAAGGCGGACTTTTCCCCCAGACTTAAGATAGCTATTAAGTATCGCATCAGGCAGTGAGCCACTTCCTCTTCTGGGTCTTCCGCTTGCTATGAGATGCCGGGTTGCATAGACAGTCGCAGCCAGACCAGTTCCTGGAGCTTCAGCAGGGGCACCCCAAACAGTTGGGCCAGTGCTAATTCCAGGCATGTAGAGCCTCCAGTCATCAAAGTAATTCCCAAAGACATCCATAGCGCTTGCTTTACTCCAACGTAGTAACTTTGTTACGCCTTCCATTCTCTGCCTTCTCGCAACTTGCACGAAATCGAGCACTGAGGCACCACTCTGAGCTATTTCAATAGCTAGCTTTGCTACTGGCATGGCATCTTCTAAATAGCGTTTATAGTTTTTGACCTCAGTTGGGTGTGTGATTGCGAGGCCCTCGAGTGTTTGGTCAGGGTTATTATAAAATACCCAAGAGCCAAGATTATCGTGAAAAGTATTCACATACGTAGCTTCAGGCTCTAAGTACTCTAACCCGTGAGAGCTTAGATCTAATTCGTTGATTAATGGCATAGCCCTAATCAAACTATGGTCGCAGGCACAAATATTAAATCTTGCGCCTAAGTCGGACACTGTAGAAGCACACCCGCCAACTGAATCTCGTGCTTCAATCAGTACTGTACTTACGCCAGCCTGGGCTAAGTATGCTGCGCAGATAAGTCCGTTATGGCCCCCTCCAACAACAATCGCATCTGCATCATACATTTATAAAAAACACCTTAAACCAGTACCTATTGACATCCTACACTTCATATCAGTTCAGGTTTAAGTGAATCTTTGAATTTTGACCTGTAGTTTCTTCTTATTTGATGTACGTTCATTTCATGCCCAGTTTCAATGATCCAATGCTTACTGAATCTGCTGAGGAGACATGCCTGAGGTTTGGAATTTCTCCCCCGAAGACAGAACCACTGCCAACCCTGATAGAGCCCTCTACCCTTCCCGATGCTCCTGCTACTTCAGGAAGATTAGTTACGGTAGATCATCCCAGAATTAAAACTATCGCCAGCTACCTGGATGCAGGTTGGAGTAATGCTCAAGAAGGGGCTTGGCTTCGTCCAGAAACAAACGAGCGCTTATACAAAGTAGCTGATTCGTTACCGGAACCCTGGGGTTTATGCGTGTTTGATGCCTGGAGACCACTAGGTCTTCAAGCAGAACTATTCGATGCTGCTTACCAAGACCCGATTTTGCCGGAAGGTTTCGTATCACCCGCTAACAAAGAAGCAAAATTCTGCCCTCCCCATTTAACAGGTGGAACAGTTGATTGTAGTTTCACTCTGCACGGCATACCACTTGGGCTGGGGACGGGATTTGATGATTTCACTGATCTAGCAGCAGCGGATGCGTTGGAGGCAGACGCTAGTATTGGCCGAGATTTGCGTAGATGGCTTTATTGGTCAATGACCGAAGTTGGATTTGTGGTTTTAAATTGCGAATGGTGGCACTTTGAGTACGGTACCCGCCGATGGGGGGCGCTACTTGGTAAGGACCCAATCTTTGGTCCAGCTTCCATCAGCGATAGTTAATCACGTTAATGCCATCCAAAACAAGCTTTTCTCCTCTACTATCCATCTGTGCACAACAACCTATTTAAGAATAGAAAATCGCCCCTACTTAAAAACGCCCTAGCCGTATTGGTCTTTGCTTTGTTTATGATAGTCACGGCATGCGGTGGTTCTAGCCAACCAAGACTCGTTTCAGATGAAGCTATTCCAGAGACAACTGAGAAACCAGATGTGTCCCCGACTGTGATTACCCCGGCACCCATTCCAACGCCATCGCCGACACCTATTCCAACACCAACGCCTATTCCAACACCAACACCAACAATTTTCGAGCAAGGGGAACTAGATGGTATTACCCGTTCTCCTTTTAATGGCACGGCCGTTAGTGATGAGAGCCTGTCAAGACGAATCTTGGTAGTTAAAATTGACAATCACGAGGAAGCTCGTCCTCAATCTGGAATTGAATTAGCAGATATGATGATTGAAGTCTGGGTTGAGGGAATAACCAGATATTTGGCCGTTTTTCAAGCTTCTGACACTAACTTTGTTGGACCGATCCGCTCTATGAGGCCAACCGACTTTGCGCTTCAAAATTCATGGGCTTCAACATTTGTTAATTCGGGTGGGCAAGATTGGATTCAAGCTATCGGGAATGCTTCAACTGCACGGTGGTTTATTGAGCCCCCTGGTTCATTTCGGATAGCAGCTAGGTTAAGACCTTGGAATCTCTATGGTGATACGAATAGTTTACGTGATCTTGATAATCGCGGTGATTACACATCTCCGATTGACTCACTTTGGGAATTTGGTGATATGCCCGAAAATGCTGACTCTGCTGAAGAAATACTTTTGAAATATTGGTTTGATTACACAACTTCTTGGTACTGGAATCCTGAAGAATTACAATATGAGAAGAGCACTATCGGTCAACCTCACTACTATTTAGATCCTGATAATTATGCGCACAGGATTTCAGCGGAAACTCTCGTGATGCTCGAAACTTTATATTTTCTAACGTGCTATGGCTGCGAATATGGTTCAAATGTTCCCGTCGCAGAGACCGTTGGCTCAGGAACTGCATGGGTTTTCCATGGTGGGAAAATGCAGAAGGGCAATTGGTCAAGGTCCAGCGAACGTGAATGGTTTACGTTGACGCTTGATGATGGGTCTCCAATGCTTGTGCCGCCTGGTCAAACTTGGATGACGCTAGCGCGAAGAGATAACGTTCTAGTTGATCAAAACATCAATTAGCATTACGATTTTTCCCGGTTAAGAGAACCGCTGTTTTATTTTCTCTAGTTAGTTGACCTGCTTCAAATGCTGATAATACTCCCGCAACAGAAGCTGCCCCAGTGGGTTCAGTTTCAATTCCTAAGCTCGGAACCATTTCACTAGCTAGTTTTATTTGATCTTCAGTCGCAACAACACTGCTACCACTACTAGTTAGCAGTGACTGGACAACGCCGATCCAATCGTAAGTTATATCATCTAAAATTCCTGTAGCTAAACCTCTTGGTTCATCCCATGGTTTCATCAAATGCGATTTATGCTCATGACAGTAATCTAGTATTTCTTTGATGGGCTTTGTTTTGGGTATTTCCTGCCAAGCTTTATCAAAAGGAGCACAACCTTCACCTTGGACAGCCCAGATTTTTGGCACTTTTGAAAGCCTCTTAAATTTTGCAGCCTCAAATAACCCTATTGCGCAACTCGTCAGCAAGGCGCCCCCTCCTACTTGGATGAATAGATCTTCGACCTGGCATTCTTCGAGTGCCTCTGCCAATTCCCAACCTATTGTTCGTCCACCATCTAATGTCATTGAGTTCTCTGTTGCTTGAACACCAAAGGGTAAAGCCCCTTTTCTGACAGCTTCGTGAAATGCAACCATACACGGATCACCAAGCTGACCTTTACTTCTCTCACATACATGGATATGCGCTCCGAGCTGCTCTAGTTCTTTAACGATTAATGAGTTTGCCCATGTGGGAATGAAAACATCAATAGGTCTTCGAACAGCTCTTGCTACGGTTGCTGCTCCTATTGCCGCATTGCCACATGATGATATCGCAAGTCGGGTATCGTCTGATATCGCATCAATGGCAAGATGTAGTAATAAACCCATCAGATGGCGAGCTTTATGTGATCCTCCTACGTTCTGCGTTTCGTCTTTCCAAAGCATAAAATTAGGAAGTGAATCAGAGGCATTTTCCCAGATTCCGCTTGGAGTTACCCTGAAGCCGTGGCCGATGGTATTTTGAATAGCTTTATCTATTTCCTCAACCAGAGATATAAATTCTTCATCATCCCAACCTTGTTCAATAGCCTTATGCCATGACCACAACATTTTCCGCCACCTAATGTAAGGGTTTGGCTCTTGATCACTTTTCTGTGGCCATTCTGCCTTATCTGGAGTTGTTATCCAAGAAGTAGTTCCTTTAGGATCTGCATCCACGTCAGACCGTCACGCCTGTCTCAGCGTTGAACGCGTTAATCATTTCGTCCCATTTGGGTGACAGTTTATGCAATTCATTCCAGAATTCTTGCGAGCGTCGAGCATCAAAATCCTCAACACTGATACCTTGCTGTTCGACCCATGTGTAGTAGCCAAGATTAAAGATTCTGTTTCGCCCTACTTCGTTGAGTATTTCTAGATGCTCAGAATCAGCGTTTTTGAGATGGGTTTCAAAAATTTCATGTGCATGTTTAGAAGTGAATCCATCCGGATACGTTTCATTTAATAGATGATGTTTTTCGCTTTCATAAAGTTCTGATCCATCAGTTGCAACGGTCATGATGACATCGTTAGGACCTAGATTTAATTCCTTAGCAGCTTTGATAGAAGCCAACATATTGCAAATAGATGAGAAACCAAAGTGTCGGAGATTCTCCACGATTTCGTCTGGAAGTTGATATTCACTTTTGAGGTAATCTTTTCCACTATCAGTTGTAAATACAAGGTTTAATCCGTCTGTAGCTGCATCCGATATTCCAGCGACGATATCTGTGTTCATAACATTATGGATTAAGGGGATGTGCTTATCGCCTATCCCTTGTATATTGTGCTCTCCGTACCCGTTGTAGAGCATAGTTGGACACTCAAGTGCCTCAACTGCGATAATTTTCGAGCCGTAATCATCTTTGAGTCGATCGCCAGCAGCAAGAGTTCCAGCAGATCCAGACGCAGATGTGAAAGCTGCAAGACGAAGTTCTGGTTCATTTGACTTAAGAGTTTCAAATATATGACCCAATGCCTTACCTGTCACAGCATAATGACCAATATGGTTTGCATACTCAGAGAATTGATTGAAGATAAAGTTCGTATTATCTTTTTCAAGCTCGTTACAGGCATCGTAGATTTCTTTGACATTGCTTTCCGATCCAGGTGTTCGAATGATATCGCTCGGATCAAGTACCCATTGGTCTAACCAGTCAAATCGTTCTTGACTCATGTTCTCTGGAAGGACTGCCACTCCTCGACTGCGCATGAGAGTTGAGATCGCTATCCCTCCCCGTGCGTAGTTACCTGTAGATGGCCAGATGGCTCGATGCTTAGTTGGATCAAATTGACCACTTATTACACGTGGAACAAAGCACGAGTAAGCCGCCAGCACTTTATGAGCTGTAATCATTGGGAAACGGTTGCCAAACGCTAAGACAATTTTTGCCTCAACTCCAGTTAACTCAGATGGAAGAACTATATGTTGAGGAACAGCAACATTTTTGCCCGTTCCATATTCGTTGTACCAGTGGACCCTAAATAGGTTTAGCGGATGCGCCTCATTTGGGTCTATCTCTCTAAGAGCTTCATGGACGTAAGAAGGGATTTGGGTAGGGTCAGCTAATTCCGCAAAGGTCGGGAGCAGAATATTTTCTTCTTGGAATCGATTTATTGACCTTTTATAATTCTCTTCATCTACGACAGCTTGAAGTAAGCCGAAACGTTCTAGATCCATATCAGTATCCATAATATAACGCTACCGCCTCTAACCATAATTGGCAGTTTCATATGTGAGTTTTCGATACTAATAAGGCGCTCAATATAGATACGCGATACTGTATTTTTGTGGCTAACAGATCGATTGATCTTCTAGATGGTGATTTCTATACCAATAACCCTTATGCAACTTATCAATGGATGAGGGAAGAAGACCCAATCTATTGGGATGCCATTAATGAGATATGGGGTATTTCTCGGTATGACGACATTGTTGAAATTGAAAAAAACAAAACAGTTTTCATAAATTCAGATAAACAAAAAGGAGGGTACCGCCCCAACCTTCCGGCTGATTCGTCAATTATAGGGCTAGATGATCCCCAACATAATGTCCGTAGACTATTGGTCTCTAGAAGGTTCACTCCCCGTTCAGTGAATTCTTGGACTCCGCATATTACCGGTGCTGTTCAACGTCTTCTCGACTCTGCACTATCCAATCAAAAGCCAACAGACATTGTAGGAGATCTTGCTGCTCCACTACCGGCTATGATGATCGGACATTTGCTAGGTTTCCCTGAAGAACTATGGCCCTCGCTCCATCGATGGTCAGAAGAAACAATTGCTTTGGGAGGCGGACCTCGGTATCAAAATGAAGAAGGCACAACAGCAGTTTTCGAATTCGTAGAAGCATGTATGAAGCTTTATTCTGAGAAAAGATTGAATCCCTCTGATGACATAATGTCCGCATGGATTGAGGCTGAATCACATGGGTTAAAGGATGGTTCGGATTTTGGCCTGGACCAGATAATAAGTGATTGCCTTCTATTACTTGATGGCGGTGCTGAAACTACTCGAACGGTAATTGCACGATCCATGCTTTACCTATCCCAGTCACCCGACCAATGGGAACTTCTCAAGAACGGTGCTGATATTGAGATTGCGATTGAGGAATTTATTCGATACGTAACACCTATCCATAATATGTGTCGTGTCGCTACGGAGGACTATTCAATAAATGGCAAAATAATTCGAAAAGGGCAACAGGTTGTTCTTATGTATTCATCAGCTAATAGAGATTTGGAAAAGTTTGCGAAACCCGAAGAGCTTGATGTTACAAGGCAACCTAATCACCATATTGCATTTGGGTTCGGCACTCACTTTTGTTTAGGGGCATCCCTAGCCAGACTTGAAATTAAGCTCTTCTATGAGCAACTAATTGATCGAGTGGAAAGCTTCTACCTTGCTGGCGAACCAGTAGAAATGCCCAATGCATTTGTCTATGGGTTAGCGTCTTGCCCCATGCATTTAATTCCCGAAACTAACCGACCCTGAGACCCGACTTCACCGATGGTACAAGACTATCTTCATGAGCTTTTATTTGTTCACTGATTTCCCCTGGATCTAGCCCAGCTACATGCACTCGAATATTAATTGTATCACATCCGGAGTCATCTAATATTTTGAGTAATTGCTCAGCCGCTTCCTCTCCATTGTTTGCCACTACAGTTCCATCACCCTGTGTCCAGTTCCCTTTGGCACGATCGCTAGCATAGCTATGATAGTGCTCCATCTGAGCATGAATTTTTGCTATTGGTGGGCTGCCAATCCAAACGCGACGAATAAGAATAACTGGCCCTTCGCCTCCTGCTTCACGATAAGCAGAAGCTAGCTTCATGGATACCTCCGGTGATTGCAGAGAATCAAAAAGTATTCCCAAGTTCAGCTTCGCTGCCCTCTTACAAGCTTCTTTGCTTTGCGCTGCGACTACCATTGGAATTGGCTGATGCTTGCATTGCCTTATGGCCAAATCATTACCAATGGGGCCCTCCGTCACCCCTCTTAAGGCATCTACAATCCAGGGAAGGTTGCTCTTGAACCGCTGATTCTTTTCGTCAAAGGGGATTTCAGCAAGTTCGAAGTCGACTGGAAGTGCACCGGCAGCGAACCCCACACCTACACGATTTGGATAGGCGCTTGATAACCAAGCTATCTCTTCTGCCACCATAGCTTTTGGCTTTGTCGGAAGTAAGAGCGGGCAAGGTGAAACCCATAGATTTGACGTAGCTGGGAGAAGAAATGAACTTAGTTGAAGTGGATTCGGTAAATAACCAGAGAAACCCGCATGGTGTTCGCTTACCATAACTCCGTCATAGCCTACGCCCTCAGCAAGTCTGGCTTCTGACCTCATTTGATTTACTTGCTCAATAGATATTCCCTCAGAAGCGTATAGGCGAAGTGACACAGACCCTTTCTCCAGCGGAGTATTCCCCACGTTATGGAAGCTTTCCGCGAAGCTGTTCATCAGAAAATCCACCAAGAAATTGTGTGAATTGAGGACCCCTTCTGAGCGAATGGCCCCCATCAACGTTGATACACTGCCCAGTTATCCATCTTGATTCAGAGGTCAATAGAAATCGCACAAGAGAGGCCACATCTTGGGGACTCCCGACATCTCCGAGTGGTGTATTATCGATATAACTTTTATAGATATCGCTGTCTCGTGGAATGCCTTCCATAATTTCAGTCTCGATGAAGCCAGGACGTACTGCATTAAATCGAATATTTGCTGGGCCATATTCGTCAGCAGCGTTACGGATAATTGCTTCGATACCAGCCTTCGCTGCAGGATATGCTCCAAACCATAGGTGGGTTATATGACTTGCGATTGATGACATACCTACGAAGGAAGCTCTAGTAGATTCTCTGAGTAATGGAACAGAATGTTTTATGCAGAGCATTGTGCCAAGAATGTTCAAGTTTAGAACTCGGGAGAACTCTTCAGCGGTCTGCATATGATACGGAACTATCGCTCCCCCTCCTCCAGCATTAGCAACAACTCCGTCTAATCCTTTTCCAAATTCATTAGCATTATGGATTGTTTCGTAGACTTGATCTTCATCAGTTACATCACAAATAACATACTGAATATCGCCTTCGCTCTGATGACTACTGGCTATTTCCTCAGCCGATTGTTTCAATTTCTCCTCAGTTCGTCCACAAATTGTTACTCGAGCTCCTCGAGAGAACATTTCAGTTGCGCAGGCTTTGCCGATCCCAGTCCCCCCTCCGGTGACTAGAACCCCTAAATTCTCTAACTCACTTCTCATATCAACTCCAACTTCTTTAGATCCTTTGCTCTATTCATCCTTCAGGAGACTAGCAATCCCAGGAAAGCCATTTATTTTTCCCCATTGTCGCTCTAGATAAAAGGCAACTATTAAGATCACAGCTGTTGTGTAGACCCAGTTAACGAAAAATCTAATTACTAGATAGCCATCTACGGATGCATTATTAAATAGCCAAATATCAAACCCCGAACTTATTAGTAAAGCTAACCCCAACATACTAGCAACGCGATTGATACCAGTTTGAAAAGCGGGATGGCTGGTATCAAATTTACTTGAGTAGATAAATTTCTTTATTTTTATGCTCAGATACGAGCGCCAAAGAGTTGCAGTAATGATTAACCCCAACCCCACGGTCGCTTTAGTACCAATACCTATACCAAAATAAACAGCTTCGCTGTCAGTAATTATTCCTATGACCCCTCTTATCACTATCCCTGCTGTGACGATAGGGATAAATTTCCCTATGGGATGACCATTTCGAAATCGTCTGATAGAAATTACGACTGACCAAACTGTTGTAGCGATGATTGCCTGAGCTAAACCCATAATCCTGTTAAAGACAATGAACAAAACAATGGGCATGACTGATTCCCAGGGGTTTTGCTTTACGTGAGGATTTCTAGATAAATCACCTTTATTTGAATCTTCTTTAGCCACAGATACATTTTGCTACTTTAAAGTAAGAAATACACAAAATGCATTGAATTTTAGTTAAGTCTAAGATTAACGAGAGCGAGAGGGGGATCGATGACTACTATAGCGATAACTGGATCTGGGTCAGGCATAGGTGCTGCAACCCGAGAATTAATGGAATCTCAATCAGTGAATGTTATTGGCATTGACATCCGTAATGCAGAGATTCAATCTGATTTGGGAACACGAGAGGGAAGGCAGGAAGCAATTTCTTCAACGCTTGATATAGCAGGTGGTAAACTTGACGGGCTAGTAACATGTGCCGGGGTTTCAGTTCCCTTCGATCCGAAACTGATGCTTTCAATTAACTGGTTTGGAACAATGGAGCTTTTAGAAGGATTTAAAAGTGCTTTAGCAAAAGGTGATGGAAACTCATATGTTGTGGCTGTATCTTCGAATTCTACAACGATTACCCCAAATATTCCTGATGAGCTCGTTAGTTGCTGTTTAGATCGTGATGAGCCAAAAGCCTACGCACTACTTGATGAGATTGATAGCCCCGAAGATATGGCGATCTCCTATGCAGCGTCTAAATTAGCGGTTGCGAGGTACGTTCGGCTGAATGCGCCTTCAGAGGATTGGGCAGGGAATGGAATCCGTTTAAACGCTATTTGTCCTGGAGCGATTATGACTCCGTTGCTCGAAAGTAGTATCAATGACCCTGTATTTGGGTCAGCTATTAAGCACTTACCGATTCCTGTCGGAGATTTTGGTTCTCCTACTCTTATCGCTAAATGGATAGCGATGATGCTTTCCTCGGCAGCAGATTTCATGTGCGGATCGCTGGTTTTTGTTGATGGCGGGTCAGATGCTCTAATTCGGCCAATTGATTGGCCACAATCTTTTACTATTTGACAGACCATTCTTTCCTTCTCTAGATGTTGAAAAAATATTTATGGTCATTTAGCATCACTCAAAGGATCAAGGAGGAAGAATGTACCCTGGTGAAATAGCGAAATCAACCCCCGATAAACCTGCAATCATTATGTCGGACACAGGTGAATCGATGTCATTCCTAGAACTTCATGAGTATGCAGAAAGAGTGGCTAACTTATTTCATGCAGCTGGGTTGAAACCCGGTGACCATGTGGCTTTATGCCTTGAAAACCGTATGGAATTTTTGCCCATCTGTTGGGGCGCCCACTATGCAGGTTTGTACTACACAGCGATAAGTTCTCGGCTGACGGCACCTGAGATAGCTTACATTATTAATGATTGTGGTGCTGGCGCTTTTATTACCTCTGCTTACAAAGCGCAAGAGGCAATTGAGCTGGACGATGATATTGAAAATGTTTTTTTGCGACTAAGCGTGGGTGGTAATATTGATGGTTACGATCCACTTGAAAATCTTCTAGCTGAACAATCGGTTACCCCTACTGGTCCTAGGATTGAGGGAGCTGACATGCTCTATTCATCAGGTACTACTGGTCGCCCAAAGGGCGTTAAAGTTCCCTTGCCCGGCACTGCTTTGGGAGACACGGATGGAGTCACAGCCCTACTAGGTCTTCTGTTTGGAGCAAATCAAGACACGGTATATCTATCTCCAGCTCCCCTGTATCACGCTGCACCACTTAGATTCTGCCGCGGAATACATAAGATTGGGGGAACAGTAATTGTGATGCCACGGTTCAGCCCGCTAGAGCTACTGGAGAGTATCCAACGATATCAAGCCACATTTATGCAAGTAGTTCCAACTATGTTCGTCAGAATATTAAAACTGGATAAAATGGAACGCGAATCTTTTGATGTTTCCTCACTTGAGTCTGTGGTCCATGCTGCTGCACCATGCCCAATACCAGTGAAGAAGCAGATGATAGATTGGTGGGGAAAAATTATCCATGAATACTATGCCGGTACTGAGGGTAATGGATTTTGCTATTGCAACAGTGACGATTGGTTAAGCCACGAAGGAACGGTAGGAAAAGCGATATTGGGAACATTACATATTGTTGATGATGATGGAGCTGAACTTCCCATCGGGGAAATAGGTGGCGTCTACTTTGAAAGTGACGGTAATTTCGAATACCACAATGACCGTGAGAAGACTGAAAGTGCGAAGCTAAATAATGGTTGGTCAACGCTAGGTGATATTGGGAAAATTGATGAGGATGGCTTCTTATATCTAACAGACCGGAAAGCTTTTATGATTATTTCGGGTGGAGTTAATATTTACCCGCAAGAAGCCGAAAATGTTTTGACAATGCATGAGAAAGTGCTCGATGTTGCCGTTTTTGGAGTTCCTAATGATGATTTAGGAGAAGAGGTCAAAGCGGTCGTTCAACTTCTCGACCCCAATCAAGCATCACCTGAAGTTGAAAGAGAACTTCTTTCTTACTGCCAGGAGCAACTCGCAAAAGTGAAGTGCCCAAGAAGTATTGATTTTCGCGATGAACTTCCCAGACACCCAACTGGAAAACTTTATAAGCGATTACTTCGAGATGAATATTGGGGAGATAGTGAAAGCCGGATTGTATAGGTATTTATGGATATTGATGAGATAACTGATCGCTTTGAACTGGAACAGCTAATGACTAAATATGTTGAAGCTATCGACTCCAAGGACTGGGATATGCTTGACGAGGTTTTTACTGAGGATGCTATCCTTGACTATGAAAGTTCAGGAGGACCCGATGGGAAAGGCGACTACCCCACTATCAAAAGTTGGCTTCAAAAGAATTTAGCTATGTTCCCGATGACGCAACATATGATAGGCAAAACCTTTATTGAATACTATGGGGATTCTGCAAAATGCAGAACTATCTTTCACAATCCGGTCGGGGTTGCCGTGAATGATGATGGAATTTACGACCCAAAGGGAGATAAGCTTCACATCTTCATCGTTGGTGGGTGGTATAACGATGATTGCATCAAAACTGAAGAGGGTTGGCGTATCAAGAGAAAAATTGAGGAACAGGCATACATGCAAGGGGCATTCCCGCCGTTACATTAAGCTCAGTTCGCTGAATGTTGCCTCAGCCATTCATACATTGCGATACCACTTGCTACTCCCGCATTAATTGACCGAGTAGATCCATATTGTGTGATAGCGAGTATCTTCTTTGATGCCTTAATCATCTCTTCGCTGAGTCCAGGGCCTTCTTGCCCAAATACGAGAACACACTTTTCAGGCATTTCAGCTGTTTCGATCTGCTCAGAACCTGGGACATTATCTATTCCAATTACGGTAATAGCTTCGCTACCTGCCCAGCTTATGAAATCCTGGACAGTTGGATGATGATGAATGTGCTGGTATCGATCAGTAACCATTGCTCCTCTTCGGTTCCATTTTCGCTTACCTACGATGTGAACACCTTTAGCTAAAAATGCATTCGCATTACGAACAACTGTTCCTATGTTGAAATCATGTTCCCAATTTTCTATTGCGACATGGTATGGATGACGATATTGATCTAGATCAGAGATAATGGCTTCACGGGACCAATAACGATATTTATCAACAACGTTCCTTGTATCTCCGTCTTGAAGCAGCGATGAATCGTACTGCGGACCACTTGGCCACGGCTTAGGGTATGGTCCTACTGTCATTTATTCGCAATCCTTTGTTCTTTAGACACTCTACTGTTTTCCTTTATCGAAGCTACTCAGTAGCTAGGCTTGTGGAATGATAGCGAAAGCCATCACACAGTAGTGCAGTGTCGCAGCGGCTACAACCATCGCATGCCAGATTTCATGATACCCAAAAGTATCTGGCCAAGGATCTGGTCGTCTTAATCCAACGACGAATGCGCCGACTGTATAGAACAAGCCTCCAATTGCAAGAAGCAAGAGCCATTTGAAGTCAAGAAAGTCAATGAGTTGCGGTATAGCTAGCACAGCAACCCATCCCATCGATAAGAACAAGCTATTCATAAGTCCATATGGGGGATCAAATGGGAGGAACCTAATAGTGATTCCAACAGCGACGCTAACCCATGCTGTGATTAATATGGTATTTTGAACCCACCCGTCTACCGCTATCATTCCAATCGGCGTGTAACCGCCTGCAATGCAAAGATAGATTCCGACATGATCTAAGCGTCGAAACCTCATCCACTTAATATCAGTGAAGTCGGTTCGATGAAATAATGCACTGATACCAAGCATTGCTGAATTGCCAAAGGCAAATATGAATGAAGCGAATTTCGCTGCAGAAGTTGGAGCGGTAGCGATAAGAACTATTCCAGCAGGAATTGAAATAAAGAAGCAGTAACTATGAAGAACTCCTCTGAATTCCGGACGATTAATGGCTCGATTTCTTATCGGTTCAAGGGATTCTGGTATGTTCATTTCCATTAAATTCTTAATGCTAGCTGGTCTATCAATATACTTATTTCCGTTGCGCATGAATCGAAGACGTCCTGGTCGCCTCCAGCAGGGTCAGTAATTTCTTCCCATGGCTCGAATTTCTCTCTATCCAAGTTCAACTCCTTAAGACGAAGGGCAAGATTTTGATAATTGTCGCCTAAATCTCTAATTAATCTAGGAAGAGATGAAACTATTGATAAGAACTTAGTGTGATTTCTTGCGATATATTCATGATGTTCTTTCTCAAAAATCATAATGAGATCAGCCCATTCGCAATCCCGTTCCTCAAGCTGGTGACTTCTATGGTTTGGATTAGAGAGATTAAATTTAGACAGTGCTGTTCGAGTTCTTTGGCTCATTGGCAACCCTGAAATCGAGAATGTTCCTGCTCCTTGAGTTTCGTGATGAGGGCATCTGGATCGCATCATGACTGTTGCCATTACCGAGCGGGCTGCGTTACCTGTACATAGAAATAACAGGTTAGCCATTAGATATTTGCCTTTCGCTTGGTCTCAGAAAAAGTGCTTTAGCCTCTGAACAGATTTGCTCTCCATGTGCACATTGCCCTCTTACTGTTATACGCCTCCCAGATGATTCCATTAACCACCCGCTAAAGATTAATTCTTCATTTATTGGTGTAAATGCTCTATATTTGATTTCAAGTTTTGCTGTATACCCAGTTCCGCCTTGGCTCAGTGACTGAACTGCCCCTAATAGCTCATCAAATAATCCCGCAATGTATCCTCCATGTACTGCCAACGGAGGACCTTCGTATAGATCAGAAAGGGTTACATGAAATTTGAATCCACCTTCGCCATTAGGTCCTAAATATTTATCCCAATTTAATTCAGGTGAAAACATGTGAAAGGGCCCTTGATAAAGTGATCTATTCCTGTATGCGTTTGACCGCATTTCTCCAAATGTCACATCTGATTGCCACCACTTGGAGACTTCATTAGCAGTTATTTCATTTTGGAAATTGTTAATACCTTGACTTAACTCATCTAATTCTGAAACTGAGATATTCCGGTTGAGGACCTTTCTTGCTAATGCCTGGAATGACCTTCGTAAATCTTTTGCTGAGTGTAACGATTCTGAGTCCATTATTTTTCCAATCTACTCCCAAAAGCACCAAGCAGTTCAATGGGGAATTGTTCATTACTGTCTGCATTATATGGAAGCAAAATTATTTGATCAGCCCCAGAATCTATGTATTCTTTCATTCTTCTAGCAATACTAGTTTCATCCCCCCAAGCAACGAGTGAATCAATTAATCGATCTGATCCCCCATTTCGCATATCGTTTCTGAAACCCCATTTTATCCAGGCTTTTCTATAGGCTTCCAGAGGGAAATATATTGATAGTGATCGTCGAGCCGTAGAACGGGCTTGATCTGAATTGCTACAAAGGCAACATGGCAAAACAACAGTTAATGTTTTTGACTCACCTATCATTTCTCTTGCATAAGATGTATGTTCCGTTGGCATCAGATACGTATTAATTCCATCGGCTAATTTCCCTGACATTTTGATCATTTCCTCACCATGCGCCGCAACATAAACTGGTGATTTATCCTTGGGATTAGGAAGATTATCTCGTGCTAAAAAGAGGTCTAATAGATATTTCTTCATCTTTCGTATGGGATTTTCCCACTCATGCCCGCGCATCTTTGCTCCTATTGAGTGAGAAACACCCAAACCGAGATTAAACCTTGAAGGAAATATTTCATTTAAAGTATGCGAGGCTTGAGCCATTGCCATCGCATCTTTTGTGTAGATATTTGAAATGCCGGTAGCTACTTTTATTTTTGATGTTTCACCAAGCAGAAGAGCACTTAGTGCTACTTGATCTCGACCAAAAAATTCTGGTATCCACAGAGACTGATAATCCATTTCCTCAATTTGCTTTGCAAAGGAAACGACTTGTTGCAAACTTAGATTATCCGTGGGAAACAAAACACCAGCAATATTATTACTCAATAGAATACTTTCTTCGCCACTTAATTCCGAACTTGTTTACTCTATTCAACTTCATCGGCAAGAATGCTTTTTCCGATAATCGTACTATGGGCGCCTGTATCTCCGCGTGTTGCTGCAAGAGCCCATCCCCGTTTCAACCAAATTTGAAGGTCATATTCCATGGTGTAGCCAATTGCTCCGTGGCATTGTAACGCCGTTCTGCAGGCATGATTCACAGCTTTAGAGCTAAGGTATTTGGCCATAGAAACTGCAACTTGTTCACTTGGGTCTGAAACCGAAAGCGCCCATGCTGCTCTATGTACCATGGGACGTGCAAACTCGATAGCTTTACCAGTGTCAGCTAAATGGTGTTTGATTGCTTGATTAGTTCCCACAGGTTTCCCAAACTGTTCTCGCTCTTTCACATAGTCAACAGTTGTCTTTAGGAGATGCATTGCCGTTCCTACACACTGTGCAGCTGTAGCAGTTGTAGCACTCATGAGAGCTCTCTTCACTTCTGTGTCTTCAGTATTAATTCGTGTTTTTTCTGTTGGGTCCCACTCAACGGAAAATAGTCTACGTGTCTCATCGACCGAATCCTGTAAGTTGATTTCTACTTCTGCAGCACAGACAAGATGAATTTCTTTATTCCTTTCAAGCAGTAAGTAATCAACTGAGTCGGCAGCTAGCGCATAGGTAGTCCCTAGTGTGGTTGATACCCTCTTTTCGCCGGTAATTAAACTCTTTATAAGTTCCTCGTCAACTTTATTGCCGGTTGCGTTACTGAGGAGAGGTACAGCTATACAGGTTTGATCGATAACTGTTTCGGGGCAGGCAACTTTTCCCATTTCCTCCATTAGCAGGACTAGATCTAAATCAGTCATTCCGAGACCACCCATGCTCTCGGGTCCTGTCATTCCTATAACTCCCATATTTGAGAGGCTTCCCCACAAGCTTTTAATTGAGCTTTCCTGGGCTGTCATCATTCTTCGTAAGCTTGAAGGTGTGCATTCCTTCTCCAAAAGTTCAAAGACAGCACCTGCGAAAAGCTGTTGCGTTTCGGTAAATCTAAAGTCCATTGAGTGCCAATTCCATTAGTAATAATTTCCACGGAAAGTCATACCGGTTTTTAAGTTCTGTTCTCATTTCCGTGGCAGTCCTAGAACTCTTTCAGCAACAATATTTCTTTGTATCTCATTTGTTCCTGCATATATAGGTCCTGATAACGAAAACAAGTAGCCACTCATCCAATTGTGTTCTTCGGTAGCATCTCGAGCTGAGAACAGCAATTCCCCTCTTTCGCCAAGCAGCTCTAATGCTGTCGTATGCAGATCAACATCTAACTCTGACCAAAATATTTTCATGTAGCTAGCTTCAGCGCCCATAGTTCCTCCATGCATGAGAGATGAGGCTTTAGAGAAAACTTGCCACCTGTATGCTTGTGCTGCAGTGTAACCATCAACAACTTTATTAAATAATGTTGGTGATATTGACTGTTTATTTTGGATCAGGCTTTTGTATAGTTTCACAAGTTGGTTAGCAGCCGCCAAAAACCTACCAGGCGCTCGTAGATTTAGGCCCCTCTCGCTACTTGCAGTTGCCATAGCTACTTTCCACCCTTCTCCTTCACCTCCAAGGAGATTATCAGTAGCCACCTCGCAATCCTCGAAAAAAATTTCAGCAAATGCGGGTTCACCATCTAGTCGGGAAACCGGTCTTCTTGTTATCCCTGGTGCATCTCCTGGAACTAGTAGATAACTTAGGCCACTGTGTCGCTGACTTTCTGGATCAGTTCTAACAATGCAGAAAATCCAGTCAGCCCATGCTCCTCTTGAACACCAGGTCTTCTGACCGTTTAGCAGATACTTTTCCCCGTCTTTAACCGCTGTAGTAGATAGACTTGCAAGGTCGCTACCAGTATTGGGCTCTGACCACCCTTGAGCCCATATTTCTTTGCCTTGAGCCATTGGCAACAAAAACCTATCTTTCTGTTTCTCTGTCCCCCATTCAAAAAGAGTGGGGCCGAGCAATGTTATGCCATTCGTGTTAACTCGCCCTGGTGCTCCTGATAAATAGTATTCTTCTTCAAAAATAAGCCACTCTATAAGAGAGCAGTCACGTCCTCCATACCTCTCAGGCCAACTAGGGACAGACCAATGAGCATCGAAAAGTTGCTGTTCCCAAATTCTGTGTTGTTCAAAACCAACCTCGGTATCCATTGGAAGCCATTGGTCAACAGGCTTGTGCTCATTGAGCCATGTTCGGATTTCATCGCGGAATGCAATTTCCGAAGTTGAAAAGGTGAGATCCATATTTCCTTTATAAGGCTTTGTTATCCGTAAGAGCGTTAAGGCATTCAGATGCCTCCGCCATAATGCCATGTATGATATCAAGCACTGAAGGAGCTGAAGCAATAACCCCGAGACCGATCCCAGTTGGCATAATCCCAATTTCAGTATTTCCATCAACCATTGTTGCTTTCGTTAGCATTGGCGCATTGGCTGCAAGAGATACTTGCGCCCAGGTCATATCTTGGTTTTTTTTCATCGAAAGCGCTTCTGTCAAAAGGTCAGATACTGATGCCTCTGTTGCATGTCTAAATTTAAGTGCATTTTTTAATGCAGTTGGGAATTTTATAATTCGATTGCGTTCAAGAGATTTAACCATCTGAGAATTGATGACGCGTTGAGGGACCCCATCTACGGATCTCGTTCTTACCGTATCTGTAACATCGGCATTGAAATATGCCTGCTTAACAGCTTGTGGGACTTCACTTTCTTGGGACAATAAAAATCGTGTGCCCATTGCGATACCTTGAGCCCCCCACGCTAAAGAAGCTACGAGACCTCTGCCATCAGTGATACCTCCCGCTGCAAAAACAGGTATGTCAATCGCTTTTGTAACTTGAGGTACCAGTACCGCTGTAGGTACTTCACCTGTATGGCCTCCACCTTCTTGGCCTTGAGCGATCACGGCATCTACTCCCCATTCAGCAACTTTTTCGGCATGACGACGGGCTGCGATAGTAGGAATTGTAATGACACCGCTATCCGATAGTTTTTTAACCATGTCCGGATTTGGTGCTTGAGCGAAAGAGACAACTTTCACTCCTTCTTGAATCGCCCAGCTAAGTCGATCATCTATATCTGGGGAGTCAGTCCTTACGTTTATCCCAAACGGTTTATCGGTATTTTCTTTGATTTCCCAAACAGCTTTCTTCATCTCTTCAAATGTTTGCGTAGCTGTAGCTAAAAATCCGATTGCTCCAGCAGAACTTGTAGCTGCAGTCAATTTAGCTGTTGAAACCCAGCCCATGCCGGTCTGAATAATAGGATAATCAATCCCTAATTTTTTGCAGAAAGGCGTCTTTAGTTTTCGGTGATATTCACTCATCGTCTACCTCAGAGTATCTCAGCCCATCGGGATCTATTGACTTTATTAAGTCAATTTCAATCTCTGTAGGAAATCTACTTTCTTCTAATATTTCGGGGATTTCTATTTCAAATTCTGTGTGCTCTCGAATTTCCTCAACTGACACCCCAGGGTGCACTGAAACTATTCTCATCCGGTTATCAGGGGTTAAAAAGTCAAATACGCCAAGATTAGAGACAACTCGATGAACATCATGATATTTATTACTTGGGGCTCCCAAGCTTCGCATTTTGTCATACCCGGGGCCTGAGACAACATCCACACCTTTGACAAAACTACGGGTTGAATGTTTGGGAATCCAATAGCTTGTTCGGTGGTTTATGAGGTTCCCTGGTGCGCCTCGTAAACCTAAAAGCTGAGCTTTAGGTTGCTCATATCCCCCAATTGCAGCAATGTTCTGATTACCAAATTGATCTATTTGTGTAGCACCCATCATTACATGTCGGCGACCTGACCAGACGATATCGAATATTGTTCTGTAAGGAACATATGATTCAACAACACGTTCTGCTGTCTCATCTCCTAAAGGGATAATATTGGCAGCTAAAACTGAAACAGCATCAGTCATGACGACTTCATTTGCGAATGTGGCTTTTGCTAGTCGACCTCCAATAATAGGAGATATACCGATTGGATTACAAAGAATGTCTGCATCGTCACGGAAACATTCAGCAATCTGGACAACACATACATCGGCTCGTCTCATTGACTCTCCTTAAATGAATCTAAAGATTTCAAATACTCAGAATGACTCCCAAGGTCTAAAAATTGAGATTTAAACTTATTCCACAACTCAGTATCTTTTGCTGTTGAAGCATAGAGCTTTTGGAATTCCTCATCACGTCCATAGTCTGGCGGACATTCAGTAAAATGTGCGCCAAGCGGTGCCTCAATGACACCATCAATAAATATTCTAGGAATTTTTAGAGTATGAACGCTCCCATAGGTAGGGAAATTTTCGGTTTCAACAATTGACTCGCAACTCATAAATGTCTTCTTTGCAGCCATTGCAAATAAATCATCGAAAAAGAGGTCTGGGCCCAAAAACTGTCCGTTTCCTGCTTTATCTGCCCTATTCATATGAATTAAAGAGACATCAATCTCAAACGCTGGGATGGCGACTAGTTTTTCGTATTCCCCGCTTTCATCAGCGTATGGTGATGTAACTAGTTCCAGGTCAGGATTCATATTTAACATGTCGGACCCCAACCCAGCGCGTGTTGGGTAGAAGGGAACTCTATGCGCTGCGGCAAGTAAACCTAGATAGAAAGCTCCCTCATCAAATTCTGAAGCAATAATTGATTTAGTTTGTCTTGCGATACGGAAATGCGGCTCTAACGGTATTGAGTCCAACGATACGAAACCATACACAGCTCTACGTAGCTGACCGGTGGCAGATAATAAACCAATTTCAGGACCACCATAACTGACGATAGTCAGATCTTTTATCCCAGCTCTGATGATTGCACGAACAAGGGACATAGGTTTCCTTCGTGAACCCCAACCACCTACGCCAATGGTCATTCCGTCTTTTATCTCCGATATTATCTCTTCTTCGGTTAAGATTTTATTAGGCACGTTAACTCACATTTCTTTCTCTATAAGGCTAGATAAAATCTTCGGGTAACTCAATTGCTACTAACATCTGGCACAATAAGTAAAGTACTTATTTTATAGCTCGAGGGCGAATCGTGAAAAGTATAGAAAATAGCTTAGATGGTAAAGTAGCTATCGTAACTGGAGGATCAAGAGGAATAGGGCGGGCAATTACTGATATTTTTCTTCATGCTGGAGCAGATGTAATTGTTTGTGCACGAACTTTTCCTGAAAATGAGATTAGCGTTTCGGATAGAAAAGCGAACTTCATAAATTGTGACATCCGCAAATCAGACGAGATAAAAAAAGTTATTGAATACTGCAAAACCCAATACGGCAGACTAGACATCCTTGTAAATAACGCAGGTGGAGCTCCACCTGCTGATTCATCTTCTGCGAGCGAAAAATTTACAAGAAGTATTATTGATTTAAATTTAATAGCCCCTATCATTTTCTCGCAGACTGCAGGAGAATTAATGAAAGCTTCCTCAGGAACAGGAGTTATCATTAATATTTCTAGCGTGAGCGGTATGAGACCGAACCCGTTTGGGGTAGCTTACGGGGCGGCTAAAGCAGGAATAATTAACGTTACACAAACCCTTGCTCTCGAATGGGGGCCGGAAATTCGTGTCGTTTCAATAAGCGCTGGCTTGATCTTAACTGATGAGAGCAGAATTTTCTATGGGGACGATAACACAGTTGAAAAGATTGCCTCTGCAATACCATCAGGACGTATGGGAACGCCGCAAGATATCGCTAATACGTGCTTATTTGTGGCTTCAGATTCAGCCGAATGGATGTCTGGTTCCAACATAGTTCTCGATGGTGGCGGTGAACGACCAACTTATCTCGATGCAGTTGATCCTTTGGGGAGGCTTGAACCTTGAGCATTCCCTACGTTACAGATATTGATCCGAAATATGGAGAGGTCGTGCAAGTTACTTCAGGTATTAGAAGAGTAGTTGCGAACAACCCTGGGAGATTCACTTTCACTGGAACAGGAACCTACATAGTCGGACATGGGCAGGTTGCTGTTATCGACCCTGGCCCTGAAAATGAAGAGCACGTTGCGGCGATTCTTTCAGCCGTTTCAGGGGAGGAGATTACTCATATCATTGCAACGCATACCCATAGAGATCATTCACCCGCTAGCAGGGCCCTCCAAACCTCAACGGGAGCTCCTATCCTGGGTTTCAGTAGCCACCCAACGGTTTCAGAAGAGTCTGCTCTTCTTGCTAAACCGACTACTTGGGATACGTTGTACCCAACTGAGGAGGAAATAGAGGAGTTACGCAAAAGTATGCCTGATTCCTCAAATGATAATGAAGATCATGAACAAGATGAACCGGGCGATATGGCTTTTAGCCCCGACATAGAAATCGGACATGGAGATGTAATAACTGGAGGCACTTGGACCTTAGAGGTTTTACATACACCCGGCCATATTTCTAATCATCTTTGCTTTGGATACAAAGAAGAGCAATCCCTTTTTTCGGGAGATCATGTTATGGGGTGGAGCACTTCAGTGATTCCTGAACCTGAAGGGTCTATGAATGATTATATGCAGAGCTTGGCTATGCTTCTTGATAGGAAAGATAGATTTTTCTATCCAACTCATGGGCCTCGAATTCCTGACCCGATTAAATTCACATCCGCTTTAATTGATCATAGAATAAATCGCGAAAACCAGATATTTGATTCTCTAACGCTTGGGAGCAAGACAATCCCAGAACTGGTAACAGAAATGTATGTTGAGACTCCCCATATCCTTCATATGGCTGCGGGACAGTCCGTCTTCAGCCACCTTATCCATATGGTAGAAAAAAATATAGTTAAAACAGATGGAACCCCGTCTGCAGATGGAATTTTCGAACTGGTGAGATGAATGAAGCTTGGGGCTCAATACGGGTATTGGACAGGAGAACCGAGACTAGACATTGTCTCAGTTGCAATTGAGGCAGAGAGTCTTGGGTACGACTCGCTTTGGACAGGCGAGAGTTATAGTAGCGATGCATTCACTCCCTTAAGTTGGGTTGGAGCGCATACAAGCAGAATCAAATTAGCTACAGGAATCGCTCAATTAGGAGCAAGAACGCCAGCAATGCTCGCAATGCAAGCCATGACACTTGATGGACTATCACAAGGAAGATTCTGTTTAGGGTTAGGTGTGTCCGGCCCTCAAGTTATTGAAGGGTGGCATGGACAACCATTTGGGAAACCAATAGCTAGAACAAAAGAAACTATTAAGATAATTAGGAGGATCCTTCGAAGGGAAGAACCCGTTACTGCTTCTGGCCCAAACCTACCGTTGCCTTATCCCAAAGAAGCTCCCAACTCCTGGGGTTTAGGCAAACCTCTAAAACTTATAAACAAACCATTGAGAGCCGATATACCAATTTTTCTAGGTGCTGAAGGCCCAAAGAATATCGAGTTAGCTTTTGATGAATGCGATGGCTGGCTTCCTCTGTATTATTCCCCTAGCAGACCGGAGATATACGAAACACCTGACTTGAAAGAACAAAAATCTTTTGAAATAGCAGTGAACGTAAATGTTAAAATCTGCAATAACATATCCGAAGGTCTTTTAATGCAGAAGGCAATATTAGCCTTCTACATAGGAGGGATGGGGGCACAGAATCGCAACTTCCATACCGATTTAATGGCTCGAATGGGGTATGAGGAAGATGCAAATAAGATCCAGACTTTATTCCTTTCTGGGAAACGAAATGAAGCTATTCAGGCGGTTCCAGACGATTTCGCAGATGAAATTTCACTGGTCGGACCTCTTGGAAGAATTAAAGAGCGATTGGAGTTATGGAAAAAATCTCCAGTTACCACACTAATTATCGGGGCTAATGATTTATCCACGATGCGTACTATGGCAGAGTTGGTTCTGTGAGGGGTATCTAACTTACAATTCCTCTTGCAAAGTAATCCTGTACTTGATCGTGCTTGAATCCAATTGATTTGAGAATCTTGGCCGTACTCCCACCCGGACTCTCCGAGGTTGGTGAAGGGGTTGTCGCTGTAAGGGAGAACCTTGGTGCGGGTTTCGGTTGCATGACACCACAGGTTTCAAAAAATGCTTCACGTGCTTTAGCGTGTTCATGTAGTTGACTTTCACCCATGTTTAGAACTGGAGTCACACACGCATCCGTACCTTTAAAAACCTCAAGCCAATTTGTTCTCTCATGCAATAAGAACTGAGTTGCAAACTTTTGCTTAGTTTCTTTCCAATACTCTTTGTCATTCTGAGCAGGCATCTCTTCTGAATCAAACCCAAGACCGTCCAGAAGTTCTTGGTAGAATTGAGGCTCTATGGCTCCAACCGCTAAGTAATTTCCGCATTTACATTCATATACATCATAAAAGGGAGCTCCAGAATCAAGCAGATTTGTTCCACGATCGTTGCTCCAAAATCCTGACTGATGCGCCGAGAATAAAGGAGAAGCTAGGTAAGCGGCCCCGTCTATCATCGCTGCATCCACTACCTGCCCATCTTTCCCATTAGAAACGGCAAATAACGCTGAAAGGATACCTGAAACAAGGAATAGTGAACCACCACCAAAATCACCAACCAAGTTGAGCGGAACTGAGGGAGGCTGATTATTTCTACCGATATGGGCGAGAGGACCTGCCAAGCCTATGTAATTTATGTCATGACCAGCAGCTTGAGATAGGGGACCCTCTTGTCCCCAACCGGTCATTCTTCCATATACGAGCTTTGTGTTTCTCGGAAAACAGTCTTCAGGACCTAAACCTAATTTCTCAGCAACCCCTGGTCTAAAACCTTCTAGAAAAACGTCTGAGCGTTCAGTAAGCTTTAAGGCAATTTCAATACCTTCTTCTGTTTTGAGATCGACATTAATTGATACCTTCCCCCGTTCTAATGGACCTGATTGAGATGCTAATGGATTACTATTTTTTGTTGCTCGCCCTATACGTATAACTTCAGCACCCAAATCGGATAGGTACATACCTGCGAACGGGGCAGGTCCAATGCCAGAGATTTCTAAAACGCGTAATCCTTCTAAGGGTCCTGGCACTTTAATGCCCTCTTTCTTTATGGGTGCTGGGAACTAGCACTAACGCATTCCCCAGTCATATATCCACTTAAGTCGCTCGCCAGAAAAATTATGATGTTAGCTATCTCCCAGGGTTGGGCACCACGCCCAAAGGGTTCTTTTGCTTCTAGTTCTTCTAAGAGAACCGGATCACTTACTTTCTCCAAGAATGGGTGAGAAGCAAAGCTTGGTGCGACTGCATTAACTCTTACCCCGGCATCAGCTGCCTCCATAGCTGCACACCTTGTTAACGCCATAACACCTGCCTTTGCGGCAGCATAGTGACATTGGCCTTTCTGGGCTCGCCATCCGACTACACTGGCGTTGTTAACTACTGCACCTTTTCTAATTGGGATCATGTGCCGAAGTGCCGCCCGGGTGCACCTCATTGTTCCATTTAGCGTGACGTCCAATACTTTTTCCCATTCTTCATCTGTCATGTTGATGAGATCTGATTGCCCCCCAAGCCCCGCATTATTTATCATCACGTCCACAGTGCCGAATTCTTGCACAGCATAATTAAGAAGGTCTTGAACTTCATTCTCCTTTGTAACGTCACATGTCATGCCAGAAACGTCAAAATTTTTCCTTTGAAGCGAAGCTACAGAATCGCTTAATCGGTTCTCATGCGTATCCGATAAAAGAACCTTGGCTCCTTCCTCGGCACATCTCTTAGCAGTGGCAAAGCCGATTCCTGACCCTGCTGCTGCTGTGATAACGATCGCCTTACCCTTTAACAGCTCACGGCTTTCAGGGTAAATCGGCTTTTTATTAGTCTCCACTCTTAGTTCCTTCTGCCATTTCTTTCATTCGTCGCTCCAAGTCATCAATGAAAGGGTTTGGCTCTTGTTTAATAGTATTAGGTAGCATCTCTGCAATCTCCTCAGCAGTCCATGCATCGCCGGATGAATACATTGTTCTGATTTCTCTTGGCTGATTCCAAACCGAGATTCTTCTTCCTACAACACTGTAAATTTGAGCATTAATATCTCTTCCTTGTTCAGATAAAAGATAAATAGCCATAGGGGCTATATCTTCCGGAGCTCCTGTCTCGATTTCAAATGGCACATTTTCGCTCATTCTCGTTCTGGCCACAGGAGCTAGACAGTTAGCATTTATGACTGGGCCACCTCGTAAACTTATACTTGCTGCCGTCATGGCTGCTGACCTTGTTAAACTCACAATCCCCCCTTTCGCAGAGGAATAATTCGGCTGAGCTGTTGAAGCAGTGAAAGCACCAGAGGTAATCCCCAAGATGCTTCCACCTGTTTCTTGTTTCCTCATGATTGCCATTGCATGCCTATAGACGGTGAAATGGCCTTTAAGATGTACAGAAATTACCGCATCCCAATCATCTTCACTCATGTTGAAAAGCATTCTTTCTCTGAGAATGCCTGCAACACAAACTACACCATCTACTGATCCCCAGTTTTCAACTGCGGCGGAGACTATTTGTGCTCCTGTTTCCATTTCGGAGACATCACCAGCTATCGGTATAGCTTCAACTCCTAGAGACCTAATTTCTTCAGCAGTTGATTCAGCAATTTCACTTGTGGGTTCTGAGCCATCAAGAGTGACCCCATAATCAGCAACAACTATATTAGCTCCCTCTCCTGCAGCAGAAAGAGCGATGGCTTTACCTATCCCTGACCCAGCACCTGTGATTACTATATTTTTTCCTTCTAAAAAACCTTGCATTGTCTCTCCTTGTATCGTTTATATTCTCTGCAAAACAATTGCTATACCCAATGAACCGCCTTGGCACATAGTCACAAAACCCAACTCTTTATCTTGACGCTCAAGTTCATGGAGCAAGGTCGTAATCAGGCGAGATCCAGTACATCCGACTGGGTGACCTAAAGCTATTGCTCCGCCATTGACGTTTACCTTATCCATCGGAACATCATGTACTTGCGCCCATGACAACATCACAGATGCAAAAGCTTCGTTACATTCAAATAAGTCAAAATCTGAGATGGAATAATTTGTTTGATCCAACATTTTTTGAGTCGCATCAACGGGACCATCAAGTAAGTAATAGGGGTTCGAACCGACCATTGTGTGATATGAAATCTTCGCTCTCGGCTTGATACCCCGGTTCTCAGCCGCGCTTTTATCCATCCATAATACTGCAGAGGCACCATCAGAAATTTGGGAAGATGTCCCTGCTGTGTGCATGTCGCCGGCAATAACTGGGGCTAGTTTGGAGAGACTCTCCAAAGAGGTCTCACGTAACCCCTGGTCCTTATCCACATCATGGAATTCTCCAGTTTGATTTCCATCTTTACCAACAATAGGGGCTGAAACGACTGTAATAGTTTCTTCATCAAATCGTCCTTCATTCCAAGCTCTAGCTGCCTTCTCTTGGGATGCAACTCCGGCTTCGTCAAGTTGTTGTCTAGTTATTCCACGCAGTTCTGCTATCCGTTGGGCTGCTCCAAACTGTCCGTTGGGGGGATCATCCCATGGCCATGTTTCGGAATCTTTGTAATACCCGCCTCCTCCTCTCGCTGCGGTACCTAAAGGAACTTGCGACATTTGCTCTACGCCGCAACCTATAGCAATTTGCGCTCCGCCTGTAGCTATTAGCCCCTGAACGAAAGTATTGGCTTGTGCTCCCGATCCGCATTGGCAATCAATAGTGGTAGCTGCCGGAGAATAGTCTTCGCCTGTTGATAACCATGCATTTCGAGTTACGTTAGATGCTTGCTGACCTGCTTGGGTAACACATCCTCCCACAATTTGGTCAACCTCTGCAGGATCAATACCAACCCTATTTAGAACTTCTTGTTGAACAGTCGCTAACAGTTTAGGCGCTATCACACCTGAGAGGTGTCCGCCACGCTTACCTATCGGCGTTCTTACTGCTTCTACAATCACTGGCTCACCCACGATGACTCCTTAGGTCTATATTCATTTGCCCTAACTCTATGGAAAATCTGGGAAAAGTGGAAATCAGCCATAGAGTCATGTTTTGCATTCTATGACCTCTCGCCCTATCGTACATCTTTGATATGTTGTTGTTAACTATTATTTCTTGCCTTGTTACACTTTGTTACTCATATTTTCTCCTAAAGAAAAATGAGTTGCTTTATGATCTTCTGCGTAGTGAAGATAATTCGACTTTAGAAAACGCTTCTAGATTTTCAGGGCAAGAATACCCTCTGAACCCGTATCAGAATTCTGTGGAATACAAAGTTGCAAGTCTCGATGATGCTAGATCAAAAAAGTTAAATCAAGCTTGAGAAGAGGTTGCCATCAGATCTTACGAATGATGTGCGATAATTAGCTATACGCCTATTTGAGGTGACCATGTCATCACCTGAAACATTTCTTGCTTTCGCTGCAATTATGATGATTATTGCTTTGATTGGAGTAGCCATTGATTGGTTTGGGAAACCGCTACGTCATAGAAAGTTCATACCAAAAGCATACAAATTTCCTGATGAACGCTTATTCCGCAGTGATGTTTTCAATACGAAATCACCAATCCCAGAAAATCCGCCAAGAAATAAGAAAGACACAGGAAAAAATTCAACGATACAAGTTGGTGATCTTATAGTTAAGACAGATCCTTCAAGACTTGAAGCCAAAATTTCTGAAACATCAGAGGTTGCTATAGAGGAAGAAGAGATTGCGATTGTCTCCACTACTGCGAAAATTCATGACAACTCAACTACGCAAAGAAAGTTTGCTACTGAAACTAAATCGTTGGGTGAGGATGGAGATGAAAAATTACAGTCTTCCAGTATTGGGATACGGTTAATAGGTTGGTCACCGGGGGATGATATATACAACCTCACACAAAATGGTTCAGAACCTTCACCTGCAACAGTTCGGTCAAGATTTTGGAAGAATGTTGGAGTTTCAGCCGGAGCTTCAATATTCGGTGTAAAAAATGTCGAGAGACTTCGCGAAGGAAAACCTCCACAAAGAAGAAACCCACGAACTTCTAAATACGAGACTATGAAAGTCCATCTTCTCAGTTATGAAGATGGGGAGGGACGTACTCCGATCCCGAATTGGCCGAATAGCTCTGTAGACCCATACGGAGACAGAAATTGACACCCTTTACCCTGAGTGAACTTTTTGAAAATTCAAGCAGTGACACTATCACTCACCGAGGAAAAATCGTGCGAGCTGTTGTAAGGATTCCAGTCACTGACAATGCTTTAGTGATCGTAGACCGTTTGGGTGTTGCATCTCCTCGACCACAGGCTGTCAAACTTGCTGTTAGTAGCGGTGTTATGGATGTGAACGGTTATCGAGGGCCTGAGATTGCATTATGGAGCCATAATAGCCCTGAGAGATCTGAAATTAGGATTCGTGGTGTAAGGGCGTCTCTTCTTGAAGTTTGGAATGCTTGGTCTATTGGAGGAGTAGACACCTCTTGGGTAGGAAATGCTGGAATTGTCACAAAATCAATACCTGAAGGCGAAATTCTTCAATGTAGCGATGGTTTCGATATCCCATCCTTCTCTGATCTCGTAATACAAATTTCTATTGCTAGCGATCCAGATCGGGATAAACCAGACTAAATGAACCATCTGTTTCGAATGGGCAAACAACGGGGATGACCGAAATTGCAAACAAGATAACTTCATCTGGGCTGTAGAGCTCCGGGAGCTGAAATACAATGCCCCTTTTAGGGTGATCCTGTAGCAGTTGCCATTGCTTAGGAATAGCAATCTTGAAATCTATGATTCTGTCTAGTACCGAAACCCCTGTGGGGTGGGTAAGCCCAACCTCAGAAGGTTGATACACCCCTTTCCTATCGGTGGCAGCTGTCCACGTGAATTGGGGAATCACCGGGCCACGACTTGAAAATGCTTTCCAAAGTATACTGCCGGTATGTATCCTTTCTTTATCCACATCGGGTTCGATATTTAGCCAATATATAAAGTCGGGTTCATACTTATGTGTTTCTATAAGGTTTACCGCTGGGGTAATCAACGCTGAAGAAAATTTAAGAGTTTGAAACCTTGTTCTCATTATCTACTATCTTAATTCAGCAAAATGCTACCTTGCGCCACTGACTCTAAGGACAGTTAAAATTAACTACCGGGCGAAAGACTCCACCCCTTACCTGAAGTAGCGCCGCTCCTCCTGAAGAATTTTGATGCGAAAGAGCTGTTTGAAGTGGGCAAGGCCCTCCAGAAAATTCAGGGTCATAAAGGTATCCCTCAACATTAGCCTTTTCAAAGAAACTACTGACGCTTAATTCGCTCTCTATAGAGTCAAGAATTGCTATTAGTAAATCAGTACTCCAATACCCTATTGATATAGCCTGACTGTATATTTGCGGACCGCCTATTTGCGAAAGTCCGGTCATTATCTGTGTTGCCGCTCCCCGATATTCCTCCTGCGGGGGAACCTGCGAGAGCACATATCCACCCTCTAGTTCTTCAGACATCTCAAAGTTCTGCAGTATTCCGGGAAGATAAGTTACATCGTCTAGAACCATTCCAGAGAAATTTGAAATTAGTTCTTTTTTGATTTCAACTGTCTTGTCCAGTCCGACGGAGAGGAGAAGGACATCTGCTTTAATTGAACTAATTTCTTGAAGGATGGCACTAGCTGATATTTCACTACGGTCAAGCTTTATAGCCTTTACTAGGTTCTCTCCCCAAAGAGTCTCATTATGAGTGGTTACCGATATTCCAGCGGGATCGTTTGTAGTAACAGATATGACTTGAGGAATACGCCCGTAAAAGATTGAAAGTAATCGCATTACGCTGGTATCAAGGTTTTGATCACTGAACGTACTTGTTGACAGGTTCATACAACCGTTAAAACCAAAACCCCACTTATTCGGTTCGCAGAAACCCTCGGAAAATCCCCATCCAAAAAATGGTACGTTATTCTCAGCTAAGACATCCGTTGTTTCCGGACTGACTGCGGTGGATAATAAAATGATGCCAAAAATATCCTGCTCTACGACTTCTTTGACAATAGTTTCCAAATTTTCCTCATCGCCAAAATCATCAAAGACTTGAACGATCTCTACCTTTCTTGAATTTATTCCACCATTCTCGTTTAACCTAAATACTCTCGCTTCGACTCCGATCTCCACATCCTGAAAAACATCGCCGCTTTTGACGATTGCAATTGCAATCGTTTCATCGCTAATCCCTCTACTATTTTCAGAGATCGTATCTATATCCAAAACACGGTTTGGCAGAATTTCTGGATTTATTGGATCAGATTGATTGACAGGTGCTTCTAATAAAGTTTCAACTGTTAGTGCTGACTGGCTAGCTGGAGGTGCATCAACGAGATTAGGGAGCTCAGCACCCCCGCATCCGACTAGAAGAATGAGAGCAAGTATTAAGGTTGCTGTTGTACGAAACTTCTGAGCATAAGTTAAATTCCTCATATAACTATTACGATAGAGCTTGAGGATAGCAACGAGTTATAGGCAAGAAAAGATATTGTTGGAGGGGCCAATTGAATTTAGAGAGCTGGCTAATTGAAAACACAACAGCAGATAAGCCACTAATCCCTGCCTCCACAGTTATTCCGATTCGAGATTCGGCAAATGGATTGGAAGTTCTGATGATTAAAAGAAATACTAAGCTCTCATTTGCAGAAGGAATGTGGGTATTTCCTGGTGGGAAAGTCGAAGAAGGAGATTGGATTGGGGCCGATAACGATGAGCACGTTGCCAAGAAAACTGCTTGTAGAGAGTGCTACGAAGAATCAGGACTCAATATTGATCAAACTGATCTGGTTTATTACAGTCACTGGCTTCCTCCAATTGAAGCCCCTAAACGATTTTCAACATGGTTCTTTATTGTTAGAGCACCAGAAACAACCGTAAAAATAGATGACGGTGAAATAACGGATTATGCATGGTGTCGCGCTGATGAGGCCTTAGAACGAAGCCATTCAAACCTGATTGAAATTCTTCCTCCAACATGGATTACCTTATTTGATCTAACACAATTCTCCTCGGTTAACGAAGCTATTGACTCTGTCTCGTCAAGAGGGCCTAGAGCCTACGCAACAAAGATGACAAAAACTAGTGACGGACTTGCCGCAGTTTGGCAAGGTGATTGTGACTATGACCCAGACACAATTGAAAGTTCTAGTTATCATCGACTCGTGATGACCGATTCAGTTTGGAAGTTTCAACTGGGCTCTAATGTTAACTAATAAAAGATGCCAGATTTAATTTACTCACATATTGTTACATTTAGAGGGTAAACAAATTTGCAGAAAGGGGTTCCGGTGCAGGGATTAACTCTTCAAGAGGTGGTTGATCGAACAAATGATGGACGAATTAATACAGATCCTGAGACAGCATCACGTTCTACATGGCAAATTGTTTACGCTAACGTTTTCAATCCGGTGAACGCAATAATGTTAGCTCTCTTTGCCTTGATTCTCGTTGCCGGATTCCCCGCTGATGGCCTTTTCGTAGGTGTGGTAATTAGCAATAGCGTTATTGGCGTATCGCAAGAGATCTACGCAAGAAGAGAATTAGAGAAGCTTCAATTACTGAACTCCCCAAGCGTCCGAGTAATCCGAGACGGGGTGGAGGGAGAAGTTACTGCCGTTGAAGTTGTTCAAGATGATTTGGTCATTACTGGCGCCGGAGACCAGATAGTGGTTGATGGAGATGTTCTAGAAACGAAAGGTCTTGAGATAGACGAATCGCTTCTCACAGGTGAATCAGACCCAATTGCTAAGAAAGTCGGGGATGAAGTTCTCTCAGGAAGTTTCGTAAACGCTGGGACTGGGATTTTTAAAGTTACTCGAGTTGGGGCTGATTCTTATGCGAACGCTCTTGCTTTGGAGGCAAAACAATTCTCACTAGTCGATAGCGAATTGAGAAGAGGGATTAATTCCATTCTTCGTGTTCTGATGTTCCTGATACCTCCAGCTGGAACTTTATTACTCTTTTCTCTTCTCGATGTTGAAGACAAGTGGCAAAATGCTCTGCAAGGGTCAGTTGCAGCTGCGGTGGCTATGGTGCCAGATGGCTTAGTGCTTCTAACTAGCCTTTCTTTTGTTGCTGGCGTTGTTGCGATCGCCAGAAAGAAGGCTTTAGCTAAGGAACTTGCAACAGTTGAACTTCTCGCACGAGTTGACACTCTTTGCCTTGACAAAACTGGAACAATAACTACTGGGGAAATCAGCTTCGGAGAAATCATTCCATTAGATGACTACAACCACGATTTGGCACTTGCGATTCTTGGATCCGTTGCTCACAGCGACCCTGATCCGAATCCGACGATGTCGGCTGTTGCAAATGCTACAGAAAATTCACTGGAGTGGGAAGTAGCAACAATTGAGCCATTTAATTCTGCTCGGAAATGGTCTGGAGTGGAATTTGTAGAGCAAGGTACATTTTTCTTTGGTGCTCCAGATATTCTGCTGGATGGTGCTGATAACACCGCCTTGGAAAAGGCCCAAACCGAAGCTGAAATGGGAAGAAGAGTCTTGGCTTTGTGCAAAAGCGATAGATCTTTAAGCCAAAAGATAGAAGGCAATGTTTATCCAGTATGCCTGATACTCCTTGATGACACTGTCCGAGAAGATGCACCAGAAATCCTTAAATTTTTCGCTGACCAAGGTGTTGAACTTAAAGTTATCTCGGGAGATAACACAGCGACGGTAGCGACAGTTGCCTCAAAGGCAGGAATCCTAAACACTTCCAATAGCGTAGACGCTAGAACACTTGATGATGATAAGAAACTTTCTAATGCGATAAGAGAGTCGACAGTATTCGGGAGGGTTACCCCTCACCAAAAGCGCTCTATGGTTGCTTCTCTTCAGCAGGATGGGCACGTTGTCGCTATGACAGGGGACGGCGTAAATGATGTACTTGCATTAAAGGATGCCGATATGGGAATTGCTATGGGAAGTGGAAGTTCTGCTTCTCGGGGAGTTGCCCAACTTGTCTTGCTAGATAATAGTTTCTCTACGTTGCCAGAAGTCCTTGCACAAGGGAGAAAGGTTATTAATAATATTGAACGTGTCGCAAACCTCTTCGTGACAAAAGCCGCTTATGCATTGTTACTAACTGCCATTATCGGAATTCAAGGAATTGAATTCCCCTTTCTCCCTAGACAACTAACTTTAATTGGCACATTTAGTATTGGTTTACCTGGCCTTATCTTGGCGTTAGCGCCAAATACTGATTTAGTGCGTTCGGGTTTTCTCAAAAGAGTTTTACGGTTTTCTGTTCCTGCCGGAGCGGTCGCAGCTATATCGACATGGATTGTTTACTTGCAGTCCCGAGACTGGGCTGGGCCAGAGCTAGATAGTACTGAGTTAGCTGAGGCAAGATCTGTTGCAACGATTACGCTGTTGCTCATCGGCTTGGTTGTGCTCGTTGTTGTGTCACGGCCACTTAAACTTTGGAAAGTTAGTCTTGCTGTCGCAATGGCAGGTCTTCATGCTTGCATAATTGCTATTCCATTTACGCGTGACTATTTCGAGTTGGAATGGCTTGATGGTAAATCATGGTTGATGGTTTTCGTAGCAACGTTCATAGCTTCAATTATCATAATCCTAATCCAGAGATTAATTCCTGGAATCCTTCCTGATCAACAAAGAGCGTCTTCAACTTTAAAGGATGATTAATGACACATGCAGACTTAGATATGAAACGTCTTGGTGAGTTTGGCGAAAAGATAGGTGGAATACTAAATGGAGCAGCAGCAGCTCTAATGATTAGTGTCGGACACAAGGTCGCTTTATTCGATACGATGTCTGATGCTGGACCAGCATCAGTTGAGAAGATATCGGACTTATCTGGACTTAATAAAAGATATGTTCAAGAGTGGCTTTCAGCTATGACAACTGCGCAGATAGTTGAATATGACGCCAACCGAGATCTCTACGCATTACCCAAAGAGCATGCTGCAATGCTTACTCGAGCAGCTGGGCCCAGGAACCAATCCCTTTATATGCAATACATTCCCCTGCTTGCCAAGGTAGAAGATCAGATTGTTTATCATTTCAAGCATGGAGGAGGCGTTCCATATTCTGAGTACACGACTTTCCATGCCATAATGGCCGAAGCCAGTGCTGCACGATTTGATTCATTACTAGTAAGCACGGTGCTTCCGATCGTTCCAGGGTTAACAGACCAACTTTTGAACGGGATTAAAGTTGCTGATGTTGGGTGTGGGTCAGGCCATGCAATAAACGTAATGGGCGCTGCATTCCCAAATAGTAAATTTACTGGAATTGACTTTTCTGAAGAGGCGATCAATGTCGCTCGTGAAGAGTCGCAAAGAATGGGACTTAAAAATGTATCCTTCCTCGTTCAAGATGCTGCGCAATTAGACATAGACGAAGAATTTGATTTCATTACTACATTCGATGCCGTTCATGATCAGGCTAAACCTAGAGATATGGTCGCTGGAATTTTTAAAAGCTTAAGACCAAATGGATATTGGTTATGTGCCGATTTATGTGCATCCAGTCATTTGGGGGAAAACTTAGATCATCCGATCGGAACTTTCGGTTACACAGTTTCTTGCATGCATTGCATGTCTGTATCTTTGGCCTACGAGGGTGAAGGATTAGGTGCGATGTGGGGTGCTCAAAAAGCACGCGACATCTTTCAGGGTGCGGGATTCACTGTGGATGAAGTCGCACGAGTTGATGGAGATGCCGGAAATAATTATTATGTTTGCCGAAAGCCCGTTACTGCATAATTGCCCCTAAATTAGCTAGGCCAATTAATAGCCTGCACTTCGCTGTAAGCTTCTAATCCCCAACGGCCACGGTCTCTTCCAACACCAGACATTTTGAACCCACCAAAAGGTGCGTACATGTGGGGCGCAATGCTATTTAAAGCTACATTTCCGCTTTCAAGCTTTTTGCCTATGTCATAGGCGCGAGTTGTATTCCCTGCGTAAACATAGCTAAACAGCCCGTAGTCACTGTTATTGGCAAGTTCAACCGCGTGCTCGTCCCCATCATGGGACATGACGACTACGACTGGTCCGAATGCTTCTTCTTTTACAACATGCATGTCTGGATTGCATCCCGCTAAGAGCGTGGGGGCTACGAAATAGCCCTCCAGCCCAGGGCGTTCTCCGCCGACGATTACTTCTGCCCCGTCATCAATTCCTGACTGTATGAACGCTTCAACACGATCACGGTGTGTTTCCGTTATAACAGGTCCCACTAACGTACCTTCCTCTCGGGCATCACCTACAGTCATGAACTCTGAGGTTACCTTAAGGGTGTTGACTGTTTCTTCATAAATATTTTTATGACAAATCACTCGTGTTGGAGCTGTACAGATTTGTCCACTATGAAATCCCCAAACGCTAGCAATTCCTCCAACAGCTGCTTGGATATCACAATCTTCAGTCATAATTAGCGCGCCTTTACCACCTAGTTCCATTAGGAGCCTTTTCATAGTTTTCCCGCCGCTTTCCATAATTTTTGCGCCCACCATTGAACTTCCTGTAAATGAGATCATGTTCACATCAGCGCTATCTACAAGAGCTGCGCCAATTTCTGGTGAGGAACCTACAACCACATTTACTACTCCGGGAGGGAAGATTGAGTTCAGAACTTCACCTAGCTTTATGACTGCCAAAGGGTCTTGCGGAGCGGGTTTGATAATAACCGTATTACCCATTGCTAAAGCAGGTGCTATCTTCCCTGCCACATTTACCAGAGGGAAATTGTATGGTGTTATGCATGCGACAACTCCAGCAGGTTGCCTAATGACATTCCCTGTAATTAATGATTCAGGAGCCAGAGCACTTGCTGCAGAATACAATGGTGGCAGTGGTTCGTTCATTTCAAAAGATTTTGAATAATACCGAAACCTATCTATAAACGCGCCAGCGACTTGCATTGTTCTCGCTATTCGCATCGTTGCCCCTGTCTCTGCTTGAACTAGATTGACCCATTCAGTGCTGGCGAGTTCAAGTGCATCAGCGGCCCTTCCGATAAACGCGCATCGCTCTTCCATCGAGAGCGCTTTCCATTTCGGTAGAGCATCTCTCGCTGCAGCAGCGGCCTGAAGTGTTTGCTCTACCGTAGCTTCAGGGGCTCTACCAACTATTTCTGTTGTATTGGGATCAATAATGTCATAGTGGTCAGAAGTCGAAACTTTCTCACCATCAATAAGTATTTCCCATTTATGATCTTTATCTATTGCGGCCATATCTTCTCCTCACTATTGTCCTGTTTCATAATATGTTCATTGTTAAATAAGAGCTATATCCACTAACGTATCTCTGTGAAGGGAAGGTAGCAATGTTTGACGTAGTGCTTAAAGGTGGAGAGGTCATTGATGGAACTGGTAAGACAAGATTCAAAAGTGATATTGGTGTTTCGCAGGACCGGATTACCGCAATAGGAAACCTTGAATCATCTGACTCAGGAACTGTTATTGATGCATCAGGCAAGCTTGTTTGCCCAGGGTTTGTAGACGTTCATACACACCTTGATGCGCAAGTTTTTTGGGATGGGACACTTTCTCCTTCTCCCCTTCATGGAGTAACTACCGTTATTGGCGGAAATTGCGGATTTACTATTGCGCCTCTCAGTGATGACCCTGCAGTTGGCGATTATCTCATGAGGATGCTTTCTCGTGTAGAAGGAATTCCTTTGGAATGCCTTCAGGAAGGTGTTCCTTGGAATTGGAAAAGCACAGCCGAATATTTTGATTCAATGGAAGGGAGATTATCAATTAATGCAGGTTTCAAAGTTGGCCATAGCGCTCTGCGTAGGGTTGTGATGGGGACTGCTGCCACAGAGCGGGAAGCTACTGATGAAGAGTTAAAAGCAATGCAAGAACTGCTTCGCTTAGGCTTAGAGTCCGGAGGAATAGGGTTCTCATCATCTTGGTCCAGAACTCACAATGATCCATTTGGGAATATGGTCCCTAGCCGGTATGCAAGCCGTGGTGAACTCATTGCATTATGTGAGGTATTAGCTGATTTTGAGGGTACGTCAATAGAATTCATTCCCGCGTTGGGACCCTTTGAGCAATGGGCTATGGATTTGATGGCCGACATGTCAGTTGCTGCAAACAGTCCACTGAATTGGAATGTTCTAAACATTAACGCTCGAACTCTTGAAGAAGGAAAGAAAAAATTAGAAGCAGGCGACGTAGCCACATCTAAAGGGGGAAAAGTTATCGCTCTTACCGTTCCAATGACACTGGGTTTGCACCTAAATTTCTTAGGCGGTTTTGTTCTAGATGCTCTTCCTGAGTGGGAGAATTTTATTCTGAAAAGCCGGCATGAGAAGATGGAGATTCTCAGCGACCCGGTAGCGAGAAAAGAACTTGACGATTTTGCTCAACAAGATAGCCCCCTACGTAATGTGGCACACTGGGGCGCGAAAACTATCTTTCATACCAAAGCACCAGAGAATAAACAGTACGTCGGTAAAACAATTTATGAAATTGCTGATGAAGTTGGCAAAAGCCCTTGGGATACTCTTGTTGACATAGCTTTAGCTGATGAGCTAGAGACGTCGTTTGGGAATCCGGTAGACGATGAACCAGATACCGATTGGGAAGCCCGAGTTGAAGTCTGGCGAGACTCGAGAGCAATAATAGGAGCGTCAGATGCCGGTGCTCATCTAGATTTATTTATTTCATCAAATTACGCAACATACATGCTTGGAGAAGCTGTCCGGAAGAGAAACCTATTGGATATGGAAGAAGCCGTCCACATGCTTACTAAAGTTCCTGCTGAGCTATATGGTCTTGTAGACAGGGGTGTGATTAAAGAGGGTAATTATGCTGATCTAGTTGTTTTTGACGAAAATACCATCGGCTCTGAACCCACATCTATTGTTAATGATCTTCCTTTGGAGACCCCAAGATTATTTGCAGGAGCTTATGGCGTTGAACATGTGTTTTGCAACGGTGAAGAAATTGTTCGGTCCGGTGAATTTACCAGTAACCAACCTGGAACTGTTCTACGCTCTGGAACTCATACTAAGAACCCTTCTATGGTTTGATTTCTTTATTATTACTTTCACATTTCGTCGGAAGTCCGAGTAGCCTCTGACTAATACACATGAGGAGTTAACATGGCTGAACCAGTTATCGTAGCAACGTCACGCACACCTATAGGTAGAGCATCTAAGGGAAGTCTAGTGGATGCCCGTCCAGATGATATGTCTGCATTCATTGTCAAAGATGTTCTCAGTAAAGTTGAGGGACTTGATCCATCTGAAGTTGAAGACATCATTTGGGGAATCGGTCAACCTGGTGGAGAAGGTGGATTCAATATCGGTCGCATAATAGCGGTAATGAACGAGATGGAAGTTCCAGGAGTAACAGTGAATCGGTATTGTTCATCATCATTACAAACAATACGAATGGCTGCTCATGCAATTAAAGCAGGAGAAGGAGATTGTTTCGTAGCTGGTGGTGTGGAGACTGTAAGCCGGTATATGAACGGTGCAGCTGATACTGGACCACATAACGAATTGTTTTCTAATGCCGAGCAAAGAAGTGCTGACAGGACCTCTGGAGAAGGTGGAAATTGGGCCGCTATGGATGGGATACCTGACGTATATATAGCTATGGGGCAAACAGCCGAGAACGTCGCAGAACATCTTGGCATATCAAGGGAACGACAAGACGAATTTGCCGTTCGCTCACAAAATCTTGCTGAAGCAGCCATGAAACGCGGCTTTTTCGAACAAGAAATAACTGCATATACTCTGCCAGACGGATCTGTTGTATCAAAAGATGATGGAATTAGAGAAGGGACGACTATTGACGGCATTTCTCAACTTAACCCTGTATTTCGCCCAGGGGGTACAATAACCGCAGGTAACGCTTGTCCGCTTAATGACGGTGCAGCAGCAGTCGTGGTTATGAGTGACACCCGGGCTAAGGAACTCGGACTGCAGCCTATCGCAAGAATAGTTGCTAGCGGAGTTTCTGCTTTGAACCCTGAGATAATGGGCCTGGGCCCAATCGATGCCTGTAGACAAGTATTGGACCGAGCAGGAATGGAAATGAGCGACATCGACTTGGTTGAGATAAACGAGGCATTTGCTGTCCAAGTACTTGGGTCAGCTGATGCTTTGGGAATTGATATTGAAAACCAATTGAATATAAATGGTGGTGCTATTGCCCTCGGACATCCATTCGGGATGACTGGCTCACGCATCATGACTACTTTGATAAATGGTTTGCAAGATTCTGACAAACAATTCGGTTTAGAAACTATGTGCGTTGGTGGCGGTCAAGGTATGGCAATGCTTATTGAAAGGCTTTAGCAACCTAATATTTCGCCACAACGCTATATATTGCACAAGGAGAAAAAGTGGGAAGACTAGATAACAAAGTAGCTGTTGTAACTGGGGCCGGTAGTGGGGTAGGCAAAGAGCATGCGTTACTTCTCGCTTCCGAGGGAGCTAAGGTCGTTGTTAACGACATTGGAGATGCTGCTAACCAAACAGCTGCCGCTATCAATGAAAATGGTGGAGAGTCAATCTCACATATCGGAAGCGTTGCAGATTGGAGCACAGGAAACGAACTCGTCAAAGCAGCACTTGAGTCTTATGGTGATTTCCATATTTTGATCAATAATGCAGGAATTCTTAGAGATGCTATGAGCTTCTCAATGAACGAACAGGAATTTGATGAAGTAATAGCCGTTCATTTGAAAGGGCACTTTGCCTGTGCCCGGGCTGCTGCCGTTTATTGGAGAGACCAATCGAAAAAAGGTAATCATTCTTCGCGAAGAATGATTCATACAACAAGTGAGTCTGGGTTATTTGGTGGGCCGGCTCAATCAAATTATGCATCTGCTAAAGGTGGAATTTTGACGCTCTCACTTACTCTCGGAAGGGAATTATCGAAATATGGAGTTACTACAAATGTTGTAGCCCCTCGGGCAAGAACAGGACTCACAGATTATATTCAGTCAATGGCTGCGCCAACCAGTGAAGGCGATTTTGATGTTTATGACCCTGCGAATGTTTCCCCCTTTGTTGTATGGCTATGCACAGATGAAGCTCAAGATATCAATGGGCAGGCATTTATCGTTGGCGGTAGTGGAGTTTGGTGGATGCGAAGCTGGTCTCACATAAACCACATCAAGCTAGACTCGAAACGACTTTCCATTAGCCAAATAAACGAACTTAAAGATGAACTTTTTGAAGGGGAAGATACTGGAATTCCACCGTTTTCGGCTCCAAAATTCGCTTGAATGAAGCGCCTGCGTCACTCAGGACTTTTGAGTTCATCCTCGACCTGTTCAAGATTAGTAGTTGCTTTTAACTCAACAAGATTGTTCTCTTCACAACTCAATTCTCCTGGCCTTCTCGGAAATTCTCTTTCCCATAAACCATCATCTAACGTCATGATTACGAAGCATGATGATGGTATCGCATCAGCTGGGTTAGAGATTCCATGAAGGCCGCGCGCATCCCAAAACGTGATACTTTCAGCCGCAACGATAACGCTTTCTTGACTTAGGTTATCTGGCTTGTACGATGCGGAGTTTGCCCCTACAGAGCGTGACACTGCTTCTTCAAATAATAGAGCTGCGCTCCAGGCAGCTATCCCAGCAGCTGTTGGTTTAGAATCGGACCCATGTGCCACATTCATAAAAAATAAATATCTTAAAAGTTCATCGTTCAGTTCTGCTTCTTCTATTGGTAAGTGCGGTAACCAAACTGAGACCCCTTGACCTCGCAAGCCTGCGGACAGCACCCAATCAGGGTTGTAACATCTTTGTCCGCAACTAATGAAATCAAAGGTTTTATCTGGATTGATTCTCTGAAGCGTCTCCAAAAATCGTAGAAGCTCTCCCCCGCTCGTTGCCCAAATAAGTGATTCACTCGATGATCGAAGTAGCGCTTCGGCTTCGCTCTCAAAATCGCTTTCAATTTCATAAATAGGGCTATATGAGAATTCTAATCCTTGAGCAGTTGCTGATTCTAGCAATCTCTCACCAGCTAAAACTATTGACGGAAGTTCTGGAAGAAGGATTGAAGCATTTTGGCTCGCAGACGGACTATCCTGGGCAAAATAGGATGCCCACCCGGCATTACTAGTAACGCCTGCAACGGGGTTGGACTGAAAAGTTTGTCCGGAATAAAGCCTTCTCAACGAGAAAGTAGAGGCTGGAAAATCGGGCAATAAACAATCGGGTGACTGTAATAGATCCAAGCCGTCCGAATCGTTAACTGCGAATGAACCTACAATCGCAAAGTAGTTTCCTTGGCATGCAGTATCAATCGCTTCAACGTGTCGAAAAGTTGCGGCATCTATCCGGTCGACAATTACTTCCCTGCCTGCTAGTTTCGTTGATCGATTGACTGATTCAGCCCAAGCTTCAACAGACTGCCAAACACTTAAACCCTCTGAGTCGTTGAGATATTCATTAGGTCCATCGGCGATGACTGCTATGCGAATAGATTCATCAGTTAAGCCAGATTCTATTTCTTGAACTAGGCCGTCAACATCATCGTTTGCAATTGATGATGGTTGAGGCTCTAAGAACGCCGTTTCAGGTGGTGATTCCACTAGAGGTATAACTGGGTCAGAACACGAACTTAATAGTAGAAATGACAAAGCTAATGATAACAGCCGGATTATTGTTCGTTGTGAGTACACACTCCAAGACTAATGCCCTAACCGATGATATCGATGTCGCTTATTAATCTGATTCAAATAATTGATTCCTATTTCTGTTATTTGATGCACCAATGATCGATTGCTTAACTAGTGTTGGAGAGTGCCTGGCTTCAAAACCAACGAAAAAATGACAGCATTTCGTGCTTTCTCTCACAAAGAATTTCGCCGTTTCTATATTGGCTCAATAGCTGCGCAAATGGGTTTTTGGTTTTCTCATATTTCTTATCAAGCTTTAATGGCTGACTTAACTAATGATGAGCTATGGGTATCTCTTCTGTTTGTCGTTACTTTTATTCCAGTATTAGTGCTAGGCCCTCTGGGTGGCTTACTCGCTGATCGCCTAGATAGAAAGAAGCTTTTACTCTCAACATATGCTTCACTAATTGTTATTTCTTGCATACAAGTCATACTTGTAGCTACTGATTCGATCTCACCGTTTGTCCTTCTTTGCACATCATTTTTTGTTGGAATCGTGATGGCAGTTTTAGGCCCTGTAGTGCAGGCTGTTACTGCAAATACTGTTCCGCATGAAGATTTATCAAGTGCTATTTCCTTACAGGCAATGGCATCAAATGGCAGCAGAGTTCTTGGTCCCGCACTCTGCGCACCTCTGGTAAGTAGCAATTTATATGAAGTTTCGTGGTCTCTTTATGGGGTAGGGGCTGGTTTAGCTTTAGTGGTAGCTGCTGGAATAACCCTATTTCCTTATGATTTAGAAACCGAGCGTATCCCAATCTTTCAAAGCTTATCTGATGGAGTTCGCCATGCGAAGGAGAAAAAAGCAGCTTGGCAAGCATTACTACTTGTCAGCTTCATATCAATTTTCGGAGTTTCACATGTTGCATTGGCGCCTTCATTTACTTTAAACAGCCTTGGAAGGCCCAGCAGTGATTTCGCTTGGCTAGGAGCAGCTACTGGACTTGGAGCCCTAGTTGGTGCTTTAGCTGCTGGAAGTTTCACCGCAAAATCCAGTCTTCGCAGAGGTGCTTTATTGGCTATCCCCTATAGTTTACTTCTCATTACGTTTTCGAGAGTTACAGATTTTACTACCGCTATTGTTCTTCAGTTGTTTGTTGGGTTTTTTTATATAGCTTCGTTTACGACTCTTCAGGTCGTGGTGCAAGAACTTATCGAGGAGAAGTTTCGTGGTCGTGTAATGTCTTTATTCAATATCGCATGGGCCGGTCTTGTTCCTGTCGGAACATTGATTATGGGACTCACTGCTAGCTCTAAGGGCTTAGGTTTCGGTTCTGCAGATACCATCGGCCTTACATCTTCGATTTGTCTTTGTTATATCTCTTGGGTCGTTGCTCGCGATATCTTTAAATCCACACATTCTTAAACATAAATTCTTGCTGTTATTTAAACCACCTATACGGTGTTTTCCCGACGATATTAAAATAAAGAACCATATTAATAACATGGGTGACTAACAGAATAAATCCGATAAGAACAGCCCAACCAAAGTGATGATAGTGATTATGTGCATTAAACAAATAAAGCACCAAAATAACTACTGACGTCCAAGCTCCCATTGCTGCAATCCCTTTTAAAGTCTTCATTTCATTTCCTTTCGTTGGACAACTCGAACGCTTATGTCGGATTTAAGCATCGATTGACAAGCAAGTATGTACCCTTCATCAATTTCCTTGTCCGTTAATACATACGCGAAGTCGAGCTGTGATTTAATTTCTCCAGATATAAGAACAGCTTTACAGGTACCGCAACTTCCCACTTTACATCGATGAGGCCAATCCAAACCTTGTCGCAATGCAGCGGAGAGCAGTCGCTCACCTTTTTCAATCGCTATCTCAACTCCGAATGGTTCCAACTTTGCAATTTGTGTTGGAACAACTTTCTTAAATACGTTTAACATGTGAAATCGCTCTTCCCTAAAGTGCTGATTGAATTTTTGGATTAGCATTTAAATAGATTTCTTTAGCTATCTTCTTCTCAGCTTCTGTTGCATAATTCTGGTCCCAATGATCTAAATGCACTTGAACGAATTTCCTGAAAAGAGGTGGAATTAACGTGTATAGGAAAAGCTCAAAGTAACCTACTCCATAATTTGGTCCTTTGACATCATCCAACTCCCAGAAATACGTCTCTCCCCGGACATGATGGTCACACTGACGTCCTATCTCTATGAAAAACCAACTCGTAAAAATATTGTCGTTATCCCATGAATGCCGGTGTTCTACAGGTTTTCCTTCTTCTCGTATCAATCCATAATGACCCATGAAGTTAAGAGCTTCTAGTAAAAAATTTGATATTCCCCAAATTATTAATATTGCAGCTACTCCCCATAGCCCGCCAGCCCAAATGAACAAAACCAGAGTTGGCAAACTGAAGAGATACCCAATAATCCAACGATTGTCGAAGTTCATGAATGATTTCTGTCGTCTTTTAGCTTTTCCAGATTCCATATCGAAAGAATAGTGAGATTGCCCCATATGCGAGTGCCATGCATGCGCATAAACATTTCGGCCACGTGGGGCTGTTGCTGGATCATTTTCATGCCCAAGATCAAGGTGGTGATTATAAACGTGCGCATACGTAAAATGAGATGCGCCACTTAACGCCATAATAAGCCGGGACACAAAGAAGCCTTCTCTTCTGTTATGAGATAACTCGTGACCATAGATTATCCCTAGCCCCGCCCAAAGTGCAGCTGATAATATTGCTCCGAACAAGTTTGAGAGCGCAACTGCTTCAGAAGCGGAAACTGAATACTTCCGTATCTGCCAAGCTAAAGCTAGTTGTAACGCTATGAAAACAGGAAGCATCATGTACATAACTCCATATTGGAATCTCTTAACTCCATACGATGTTCCATCGGAAGCAAAATCTGCTCGTCGATGAATATTTCTTGTCCCTATGTCAATAACAGTGCAGACTCCAAAGAGAGCAACCCCTAGCCAGGTGTAACTTCCCCCCAGTAGGATTCCCCCGATAGTCAGTAACGACATAATTGGGACAATAAGATAACGGGCATTCACAGCGAATGTCCTCATGGTGAACCTCCTAGTTCATTTTTTAATAGCTTCACACCCTAGGAGATTTCTCCCTTTTTAGCGCTTTATTTTGAATCGCGGCAAGCAGGCAAATCACGATTTTTGTTGGTGAACGTTATATTCACCAACCGGTTTTTATATTTATTTTACTGCAGCAAATCCCTTATCTAAATCAGCAATGATGTCATCAATATGCTCTATTCCAACTGAAAGTCGGACTAAACCAGGATAAACTCCGGTATCTGCCTGCTCTTCCTCAGTTAACTGACTATGGGTGGTTGAAGCAGGGTGGATGACGAGACTTCGTACGTCACCAATGTTTGCAACGTGGCTATGTAACTCAAGGCCTTCTACAAACTTTTGCCCTGCTTCAAGACCGCCTTTAATATTGAATGCTGGAATTGCTCCATATCCTTTGCCCCCAGTAAGTTCAGTAGCGCGCTGATGCCAAACACTGCTTTCCAAACCAGCATAAGCCACTGACTCAACCTGGTCATGCGCATCTAGGTACTGAGCGACTGCAAGTGCGTTACTGCAATGCCTTTCCATACGTAAGCTTAAAGTCTCTAAACCTTGGAGAAACATGAATGAATTGAACGGGGTTGTTGATGCCCCTAGATCACGAAGCATTTGAACTCGGGCTTTAATTATGTAGGATCCATGTCCTAATGCAGGCCAGTATGCAAGACCACCATAGCTTGGGTCTGGCTCGGTCATATTAGGAAATTTTCCGCTAGCTCCCCAGTCAAAACTGCCACCGTCTACAATAATGCCGCCTATTGAGGTTCCATGCCCGCCTATGTACTTCGTTGCAGAATGAATAACGATATCAGCTCCGTGTTCTAGTGGCCTTACTAGATATGGCGTTGCTGCGGTATTGTCAACCATAAGAGGGACACCGTTAGCATGAGCTACCTCACTAATTCCTGGAACATCAAGCCAATTGTTCTTCGGGTTCGGGTTCATCTCACCATAGAAAAGTTTTGTATTATCCCGAACAGCAGACTGCCATTCTTCAAGATCATCAGGATCTTCAACAAATGTCACTTCTATACCTAATTTAGGAAGGGTGTAGTGGAATAAATTGTATGTACCTCCGTACAGTGATGCCCCTGACACTAGATGATCCCCAGATTCAAGGATTGTTAGAATACCGAGAACCTCTGCGGCTTGCCCAGATGATGTTGCCAAGGCCCCAGGAATACCTACAGCAGTTTCTGTTCCACCTTCTAAAGCAGACACTCTTGCTTCAAAGACTCCTTGCGTTGGGTTCATAATACGTGTGTAAATATTTCCCATCTCCGCTAAAGCGAATAGGTTTGAAGCATGCTCGGTGCTATTAAACGTGAATGATGTTGTTTGATATATTGGTACAGCTCTTGAATTCGTCGCCGCATCCGGTTCTTGTCCAGCATGTATTTGCTGAGTTTCGAATTGCCAATTGCTCATATTTGCCTTTCTAAGGTTTTCTGAAAGGATCCCTATTTGCTTGATGTTTCGATGTGTGTTTATCCGTTGGGACAATTACTTGTACTTTCGTACCACATCCCCATTTCTGGGAAGCACCTTGGGTGTCCATCC
>MDTC01098401.1_pt1 | contig 60698 bp, 59 predicted proteins | sample 811181 | NCBI WGS metagenome assembly MDTC01 (sample SAMN05326644, study PRJNA326480) | marine metagenome | isolation source: seawater | place: Pacific Ocean: North | collected 2011 | reverse complement strand
CTTGAGCAACGTGACCTGACTCAATCGCTGTTTGTTTCGCGTATGCCAATCTATTTACGCTTATAATTGCATCAATTTTCTTATCAGGGTTAAGTGCTGCTTTGTGAATATTGTAAGTAAAATTTTCATTATCCACAGTGTTTAATGTTTTTCGAATATATTTTCGAATGATTGAGTCGACATAAAAGGCGCTGCTATCCAAGAGATAGCCTATTTTCTTGCCAATATTCTGATTTTCAAAAGATTCAAATAGGTTTGATTCTTGATCGGAACCACTGGAGTCTTCATTTGAACAGGCCATAACGAACCATAAAAATAGAAGGCAGTAAATTATTTTCATAGGCAAATATAACGATAATGGTTTCTTACTTTAGATCGAATTTGGCATTAAACGTTTCCGTTTGATAATACTGAAACCTTAGTCAAGTATTTGCGTTATAGTATTTATAAAACGCACGTACATGAAACGAAACGTACAGACCTTCAGGCCAAACAATGTTAGGAAGGCACAATTAAAGTTGTCTAGGCACAAAGCAATGGGTATAAAAAGTAAAATTGACATACATGAGGTCGCCTCTTTAATGGATACCGTTAGCGGACGGACGAAAGAAAAAAAAGCGATGATGCTTTTTTCTATTCACATGAATTAAGTATACTAAGATTCTATAACGCCTGAACCTAATAGTACCCCTTTCTTATACCAAACGACAAATTGTCCAGGACAAATTCCTTTTTGTTTCCGATCAAATAGCACATACGTAGCTCCATCTTTTTGAATAAGTTGTCCCTTTTGTAAGGGTTGTCGATATCTAATTCTAAATTCATAACGTTCAACATCTTTATTCGTTTTTTGACTTATCCAATTTAACGAATTCGATTCAATCTTTAATGCAATTCGATTAAGACCCGGGTGTTCATCCGTTTGCCCTGAATAGACGACATTGTTCTTTGTGTCTGTTGCAATGACAAAACTAGGGAGTGGTCTTCCACCAATGTGTAAACCTTTTCTTTGTCCAATGGTATAAAAATGAGCGCCAGAATGCTGACTCACCTGGTCTCCATCATCTTTTGTGTATAAAAAAGGCCGACATAACAGATCAAGATCATTATTATCTATTGAATCGTATTTTTCATATTGATTCATGTTTATGGGGATTTCGATCACAGGCCCTTTTTTCGCTTCTAACTGCTGTTGCAAAAATTCAGGAAGCTTTATCTTACCAACAAAGCATAAGCCTTGCGAATCTTTTTTATCTGCTGTAACTAGATTCATTTTACGCGCGATTTCCCGAACCTCACTTTTTAGCATGCCTCCAATTGGAAATAACGCCTTCGAAAGCTGCTCTTGTGTGATTTGACACAAGAAATAGGATTGATCTTTTGAAGTATCTTTACCTGTTAATAGTTCCCACTCCTGATTATCATTCATTTTCTTTTGACAGTAATGACCAGTTGCTACATAGTCAGCACCTAATTCCATTGCGGCTTTCAAGAATACATCAAATTTAATTTCTCTATTACACAGAACATCAGGGTTTGGGGTTCTTCCATATTTATATTCGTTAAACATGTAGTTCACAATACGTTCCTTGTATTCTTTGCTCAAGTCGATTACTTGAAATGGTATACCTAGTGTTTCGGCTACTATCAACGCATCATTGGAGTCATCGATCCATGGGCAATCATCTGAAATAGTTACAGATTCATCATGCCAATTCTTCATGAATATACCTATAACTTCGTATCCTTTTTGTTGCATAATATAGGCTGCAACGCTAGAATCTACTCCACCTGAAAGACCAATAACGACTCTTTTCATGATGTAAAAATAGGGGTTATTGTCAATTTGACTACCAACAAACACTTCATATTAAGAAATATGCTATTTGTTGTACTATTTTCTCGGAGATATGTATGTAAATTAAAATGATTGGATGAAAAAAAGCTATTTATTGTAGGTTTTTGTAGTAACGCCATTGCTCCAAGTTTCGATGATAAGCCCTTTATGATGTTGATCAATGTCTTGACCCATTAAATTAGTCCTTTTGACGACATGTGTTTTTTGAGCTAAAATCTCTATTGGGATAATTTGAAAAAACTCTGTCGTTCCGTCATAATCCGTTTGGGATAACTTGTAATAGATTGTATTATTTTTGATAGACTGTAACATGATGTTTCGATCTATGTGTTCATAGTTTAAAAGTTCATTTGAGTTGCCAGCACCTTTTAATTGCTTGATATTAACCCATGACTGGCCATCAAACGACCGCCACAAGGTGAAATAATCGTTATCTTTCTCAGAGGCTGTGGACCAATTTAATTGGATTGAATTTCCAAGGCCTGAAAGCAATTCTCCGGAAAATGAATTCAATGTAATGGGTAGTGGATTAAAGGATGTATGCAGTCTTATATTTGGGAGATATCTGTCTTCACTTGAGCTTGCCATTGGATAGTTATTATCCCGAAACCATATGTGACATCTATTATTTACATTTCGTCCCTCAAGCCACCCATAACCACTGTCCCAGTCACCATCTCTATTTTCCCAAGTAATGAGAATATTGCTCGTTCCATCCCAAACAAACGGGGTGTCAAAGTTAAATTGCCCCCAAGTGATTCCATTTACTCCCCGATAATTAAATTCTTTTTTTACTGTCATATTATTGGATATTGTTAATGAGCTATAATCGGGTGAGCCAGGATTAGGAAGACTTGATTCAGTAATATGCGCCATTTTTATTGTTTGATTATTCAGTTCATATCCACTATCCCAACTGTTAAATTGAAATTCTATTGATGTAATTGAATTACCTGCGGATATACCAACACCCTCAAGCTCAGATGCTAGATATAGCATTGCAGATTGTGAATAATCATATAAGCCATAGGCTGGAGTACCTACACAATTATCAAAATCTGAACCAATTTGACTGATTTGCTGACCTAATATGGAAAAAGTAATGATGCTGAAAAGAAGGAGTGATAATAAGTGTTTCATAATTGATTTTGTTGCGATAATTATTTTATTTCTAGTTATTTTAGGGCGCAAAAGTACCTTATTTTTTAAATTTTGTTGCTTATTGTGGAAGAGTTTTTAGAAAAAAAAACACCTCATATAAAAATATACGAGGTGTTTGCTAAGACTAATGAACTCTTAATCGATTCAAAGGAGATAAGATTCGTTAAGAGAACCATTAGCTACTAACCAATAGTCACTATAAAGACGGATTCATTTCTCAAGGGATGCCTTTATTTAAAAATATTTTGTCATTGACATTGAATATTTTGGCCTTTGACGAATTTATTTGCTTTTTATAATAATTACATCAGGTGCTATGAATCTATTTCTTGGTGAAGTGCTTTAATACAATTCACACCATCAATTGCAGCAGAAACAATTCCGCCAGCATAGCCTGCGCCTTCTGCACAAGGGTATAGGTTTTTAATATTAATATGTTGGTAGGTCTGCTTATCTCTCGGTATAAGAATGGGGGAGGATGTTCTCGATTCTGGTGCGTGAAGGACTGCATCATTAGAGATAAAACCTGGAACTCTCTTATTAAAGTCTAAAAAAGCTTTACGTAACCTTCTTGTAATGAATTTGGGAAATAAGTCATCCATTTTTATACTCGTAATCCCCGGTTGATAGGAGCTCCTTGGAAAATCAGTTGACTTTATATCTTGAATAAAATCTTCTAATCGTTGTGCTGGTACTTTTTGATTTTCACCTGCTAATTGCCAGGCTTTTCGCTCAATTTTCTTCTGAAATTTAACTCCACAAAACGGATCTTTTGGATTCTCCAAGTCCTCTGGTTCAATGGATACAACAATTCCTGAATTGGCGTAAGGATTATTTCTTTTTGATGGAGACCAACCATTCGTTACTACCTCTCCTGCTGATGTTGCGCATGGTGCAATGATACCGCCAGGGCACATACAAAAGGAATAAACTCCTTTATTTTCAACTTGGGTTACAAGTCTGTATGATGCGGGAGGTAAATAATCATTATTTACTCTACCATGATATTGAGCTTTGTCAATAAAATCTTGGCTATGTTCAATACGAACACCTAGCGCAAATGGTTTGGCTTCAATGAAAATACCTTTTCTATGAAGTAGCTCAAAAACATCTCGTGCAGAATGTCCAGTAGCCAAAACTAAATTCCTAACTGAAATTGATTTTTGCTCGTTTAGCGTTATAGAGCAAATTTGGTCATTCTTAATTGCTAAATCTGTTAATTGATGGTTGAAGTGTATTTCTCCACCCATTTCAATGATTTTATTGCTCATTGCTGAAACTATTCTTGGAAGTTTATTTGTTCCAATATGAGGATGCGCCTCAACAAGTATGTCCTCATTTGCACCGAAATAGACGAATGTTTCTAATACCTGTCTGACTGCACCTCTTTTTTTTGATCTTGTATAAAGCTTTCCATCAGAATAAGTACCAGCTCCGCCCTCGCCATAACAATAATTACTGTTTCCATTGACAATTCCTTTTCGATTTAGCTTTCCGATATCTTTAATCCTTTCTTGAACGGCTTTACCTCTCTCATAAACAATGGGTTTGATTCCTTTCTCTAAGGCGCACAATGCGGCAAAAATACCGGCTGGGCCCAATCCTATAATGTGTACCTCTTTTTTATTGTCTAAAGGCCTGAATACTGGCTCATAATGTTTAGGAAGGGAATCACTTTCGAAAAAAACATGAAATGTGCAAAGAATTCTGATATTTTTCTTACGTGCATCAATACTTCTCTTATGCCATTTATATTGAAACTTATTTGAATCATTAAGCTTTAGTTTACGAAAGATTACTTGCTTTAGATAAGACTCATCTTTTACCTGCTCAGGACTAACATAAAATGAGATTTCTTTCATTAGGACTGAAAAATTATCGAGAACCACCATCCCTTGTTGTAGAGTTGGTCTATTGGTTTTGCTACTGGTGAATAGTCTTGTATAAATGTGCTTTTCACTCCGTGAGAATATTTCACCTCTATAGAAAACTTAAAAAAGGGAGCATAAAAATCTACACCACCACCAAGCTGTCCTTGAATATCAAATTTATTGATTTTAACGAATGGATCAATGTAGTTTTGTGATGCGTCCTGTTGTGATTGCAAATCAATTGAGTATTGCCCCCCGAATAAAGCATAGGCAGCAAAATTATTGAATCTTTTTGTTCTAAAAATAAAGGTTAGGGGAAAATCCAAACAGGTCGCATTTATTCTTTCCTCGCTTATACCTTTTGGAAAATCTGTGCTATCTAAGCTTCTGTAGGTGAGTGTTTTTTCTTGAAACGAGAGTCCTGGCATAAATCGGAGGCGTAGAACTGGCGTACCCAGCTTCAAGGTGGTTAAAATGCCTAGCTGACCTCCAGGTTGTGATTGATTTTGAACGGATACCAATCCATGTTCCTCATAGGCATTAGGATTTTGATAAACAGTAAGATCTGTACTATTTATTCCTAGCATAAAGCCAAATCGAAAAGCCTTTTTATCAAAATTTTTGAAGCGCTGCTGTTTTAATTTTTGTCCATAACTGAACAAAAATAAACACATGCAGGAGATGCTGAGGAGCGACTTCATAATCAGATAACGGAAAGAAGCGTTCAATGTTGCAGTATTATTTGATTCCCGTATAAATGGTGGCAATCCCACCGCTAACTGGTGTTCTCGTAACTTCCTTATAATTTAGTTTACTCAAGATGTCAGTAAATTCCTCCCCTTCAGGAAATATCGCAACACTCTCTGGGAGATAGGCATAGGCTTTTTCATCTTTGGAAATGTTTTTTCCAAGTATCGGAATTATGTACTTCGAGTAGAATCCAAATGCTTGTTTAATTGGAAACGCTTTTGGTTTTGAGAATTCTAAAATCACGGCTTTTCCACCTGGCCTCAGGACCCTTAGCATTTCTGAAAGACCTTTCTCTAAATTTTCAAAGTTACGGACGCCAAAACCGACTGTCAAACCGTCAAAATAGCAATCTTCAAATGGAAGCATTTCTGAGTCTGCCTGTTTCATGCTAATGATATGATCAATTTTCTTCTTAATCATTTTTTGTCTGCCTACTTCAAGCATTCCATTAGAGATGTCAATACCTACTACCTCTTCTGGATCAAGCTTTAGGTTTGCGATTGCAAAATCACCAGTACCTGTTGCAATATCTAATATTCTTTTTGGTTCGGTTGATCGAAGTGCTTTCACGGCCTTTCTTCTCCAAATCTTATCGATTCCTAAGGATAAGAAGTGGTTTAAGAAGTCATATTTCGTCGATATATTATCGAACATTTGTTCGACCTCTTCTTTCTTTGATTTTTCGGTATTATATGGTTTAACTATTTTATTTGACATGTTACTTAAACACTTAATGGCTAAAGGAGTTCCCGTACCTCTCTTTTTAATTCTTCGAGTGAAATACTAACCACTCCGGGTTTTTCACATACCATGCCACCTGCAATATTGGAAATCTGAGCAATAGCTTCCAATGGTGCATTGGAAAGTAGGCATAGTGTTGCCACGGCAATAACGGTATCACCAGCTCCCGAAACATCTGTAATTTCCCTTTTGTGGGCTTCAATATGTATTTTTTTGGAGTGATCACAAATATACACACCGTGTTCAGAGAGAGTAATGAATGAAATTTCATGAGGAACTGCTGTTCTCAGTTTTTGAACAGCTGTTTCAAAAGCATTAGGTTCATTTTCGAAGCTAAAATCAACATTTAAACCTTCTTTTAGCTCTTTGAGGTTAGGTTTAAATAGGTTTAAACCATTATAGTGATGAAAATTTTCTTTTTTAGGGTCTGCGGTAACTGGTATGTTATTTTTGTTCGCCGCAGTAATAATTCGTTGTATATTTTTTTCATTTAGTACACCTTTATCATAATCTTCTAAAATAATCGCGTCTAAGCCAATTTCAATGAGTTGAATAATTTTTTTGAATAACTGTTGTTCATGCTCTCTCGATAAAGTATAGGTGTCTTCCGAATCTATTCTTAAAAGCTGCTGTTTTGATGATATTACTCTTGTTTTTACTGTTGTTTTTCTGAATTTACTTTTAATTAAGCCATCTGCGGATATTCCTCTTTTATCAAATAGATCCTGAAGAGTTTCACCTTCTGAATCAATACCGATGACAGAAGCAATAATCGGGGAGGCTCCGAGATTTTTTAAATTCAAAGCGACATTTCCGGCTCCACCAATTCTATTTTCTTTTTTGTCGAGTGCAACTACAGGAACAGGAGCCTCAGGACTTATTCTGGTAACTTTACCAAGGATATAAGCATCGAGCATCACATCTCCGATGACGAGTATTCGTTTTCCTTTAAATCCCTGTAATATCGCTTCGTAATTCACTTAGTTTAGTTTTGACAAGGCCTCTTTTATTCTACGCATCGCCTCTTTCAGGGTTTCTTCTGATGCTGCATACGAAATTCTAAAGCAATTTGGATCACCAAATGCATCTCCTGTAACCAGTGCAACCAGAGCTTCCTCTAGAAGATAAAGGCATAAATCATTTGCGTTTTTTATGATTAAGCTTCCGTTCGTTTTTCCAAAGTAAGCGCTGCAATCTGGAAAAACATAGAATGCACCTCCGGGGTGGTTTGTTTTAATCCCTGGCATTTCAGCTAAAGCATCAAGTACAAGTCCTCTCCTTGATTTAAACGCTGAAATCATATCATTTAGTATTTGAGGATCTGCATTCATTGCAGCAATTGCTGCTTTTTGAGTAATACTTGATGTACCTGATGTAAATTGTCCCTGCACCTTCGAACATGCACTCGCAATAGCTTTTGGGGCACCAATATACCCAAGGCGCCAACCTGTCATTGCCCAAGCTTTTGACACCCCATTTACAGTGACAACTTGCGCATAAACATCATTAAACTGTGCAAGACTCTCATGTTTGCTTTCAAAATTAATGTGCTCATAAATTTCATCACACAAAACAATAAGTGATGGGAATTGCTTAATGACATCAGCAAGGTCTCTCAATTCCACTTGATTATAAACTGAACCCGTAGGGTTACATGGTGTAGAGAAGATCATTAGCTTAGTTTTCGGAGTAATAGCATTTTCTAAATCCTTTCCGCTAATTTTAAAATCTTTATCAATTCCTGCATTTATCAGCACGGGAATTCCCCCTGCCACTTTTACAATCTCAATGTATGAAACCCAGAATGGGGCAGGTATAATTACCTCATCTCCCGGGTTAATCAGTGTGAGTACAACATTTGCGATGGATTGTTTTGCTCCTGTTGAAACTACAATTTGATCTTTGCTATAATTTAGATTATTGTCCCGTTTGAACTTGTTTGAAATACTTTCTCTTAAATCGTCATAACCAGGTACAGGCATGTATTTCGTATAATTGTTCTCCATTGCTTCAGTAGCTGCGTCTTTAATAAACTGTGGTGTATTAAAATCTGGCTCTCCAAGAGATAGAGAGATTACATCTTTTCCTTGCGCTTTAAGTTCGCGGCTTTTTCTAGACATAGCAATCGTTGCAGATTCTTCCATTGCTAGCAAGCGTTCTGATAGTTGGATCATATAAGTTTTATTTTGCCGCAAATTTAATCAAATTCAAGTCTGAAGTAAATGTTATGGTTGACAATTTACTATCTTATTCATCGAAAAGATCTGGCCGTCTTTCTTGCGTTCTTTCAATCGCTTTTTGTTCTCTCCATTTTTCAATTTCAGGAAAATTTCCTGACAATAAAATTTGTGGTACTTTCCAGCCTCTAAACTCCGGGGGCCTGGTGTATACAGGTGGTGATAATAACTTATCTTGAAAGCTATCCGTCAGCGCTGAGGTCTCGTCATTAAGAACCCCTGGGAGTAATCTGACAATAGCATCTGTAAGCACTGCGGATGCAAGCTCACCTCCAGATAGGACATATGAACCTATTGAGATCTCTCTGGTGATGAAGTGTTCTCGAATGCGCTCGTCTATGCCTTTATAATGTCCACAAAGAATGATTAGATTTTTTTTCAAGGATAGGTCATTACAGGTATTTTGAGCTAACAATGTGCCATCTGGTGTCATATATATAACCTCGTCGTATGTTCTTTGGCTTTGGAGTTTTTCAATTATCGTCACTATTGGTTCAATACTCATTACCATGCCTGCACCACCACCATATTGGTAGTCATCGACATTTTTATGTTTATCTGTTGAGTAATCCCGAATATTATGCATATGTATTTCGACCAGACCTTTGTCCTTTGCTCTTTGCAAAATTGAAGCATCAAAAGGTCCATTAAGTAAATCGGGAAGTAAGGTTAAAATGTCAATACGCACAGGCAAATTTACAAACATTCTAAAATCTCTATGTTTAGATCTTTAAAAATAGATACTGAAAGTGATATTTTATTTATGATATAATGAATATACTCCATATTACAGGGATAGGCTGAGATAATATTCTGTATTTTAGAGGTTCATTTTAATCAATGGATTTGTTTAGATTTTTGTTTGTTTCTTTCTCTTTATTCTTTTCCAATTGCTTTACCCAATGTGAAGATGTCACTCTAGCTTCTATAACAAATCCTGGGCCATATTTGGTATCACAACTGGTTGAAGGTATTGACGGTATTCGAAATGGTCCTGATTATGATGGAGCAACCATATATTACCCTATCAATGCAGTTCCTCCATTTACAGGTATAGCAATTGTTCCAGGGTATTGTGGTGTTGAAATGGATATTCAAAACTGGGGTCCTTTTTATGCATCACATGGTATTATTGCTATCACTGTAGGTACAAATGATCCTTGTGCTGATTGGCCGGCAGTTCGAGCCGTCGCTTTATTGGATGCTATTGAAACTATTAAGTCGGAGAATACCCGTGATGGATCTCCTTTAAATGGGAAAGTAGATGTAAATAGTTTTGCTGTTTCCGGATGGTCGATGGGTGGAGGAGGAGCACAATTGGCTGCATCATTAGATTCTTCGTTAAAAGCAGTCGTTGGATTATGTCCGTGGTTAGATTTGAATGATTTTGAAGATTCGGACCTTTTTCATAATGTTCCTGTGATCATTTTTACTGGCCAGAACGATGATATCGCCAGCTCCGCTGATTATGGTTATATGCATTATACCAATACTCCAATCAATACCGATAAACTTTATTTTGAAATTGAAAATGGAGGTCATGGAGCTGCAAACGCACCAGGGATGGCTGGAGGAGAGACAGGTATTTATGCCCTTTCTTGGCTCAAAACATATCTTTTAGAAGACCCTTGTTACTGTGATTTTTTACTTGACAATCCATATAATGCATCGGCTTATGAGACGAATATTCACTGTGAATCACTTCAACTGCTCTCACCTTGTTTAGAGGAAATGATGCTGTTTTATCCTAACCCAACAAGTGGAAATATTTACCTGAATTTGCGTGAGGTCGGAGATTTTAAGTATGAAGTTTACGATGCGATAGGAAAATGTATCAAAAGTGGCCTGGTATCAAAACAGCGAAATCAAATCGATATTGAGTTGCTCCAACATGGAGCTTACTCATTAAGGTTACGTAATCTTAGCTACAGATTTATAAAAATATAAGCGATGAAATATCTATTTCAACTCGGAGTAATATTTTGTTTACCTTTTTTAGGTAACAATCTCATGGCTCAAAATAAATGGAAGGGAAATACGACTCCCACCTATCACGAGCTATCTGATTATCTGATTGAGTTATCCAAGCGGAGTGATAAGGTAGAACTATACAATATGGGAAAGTCTGATTACGGACTCCCAATTTATGTATGTATCGTAAATGGCGCTAAAGATTCATTGAAGACATTTAAAAAAGCAAGAAAAGAAACTACAATCCTATTCAATAATGCGATTCATCCGGGAGAACCCGATGGTGTTAACGCTTGTCTCATTTGGCTTGATGAGGTGATTCAGTCGCAAGAGTTTCCTTCAGAGATGCCTCTAGTCGCTTTTATTCCAGCGTATAATGTTGGAGGTATGATCAATCGATCTTCGAAAAGTCGGGCAAATCAGAATGGTCCAAATGAATATGGTTTTAGAGGCAATGCTCAAAACTTAGATTTGAATCGGGACTTTATAAAAATGGATTCAAAAAATGCTTTTATTTTTTCAAAGATTTTTCACGGTCTTGATCCAGATGTATTTGTAGACAATCATGTATCTAATGGAGCTGATTATCAATATACCCTGACCTATATTTCATCTTTAAACAATAGAATGCCGCAGGCAACAAGGAAAATCATAAATGAAAGTCTTTTACCAGACTTAGAAATTGACCTGCACGAGAATTACGGTATTGACCTCTTTCCATATGTCGACTTAAAGGGCCGAACTCCTGAAGAAGGAATTGTATCATTCAATGATTTACCAAGGTATTCTATGGGCTATACTGCGCTTTTTCAGGCCCTGAGCTTTACAGTAGAAACGCATATGCTCAAGGCTTTCCCAAAAAGAGTTCAGGCCACACTGGCTTTTATGAAATCGCTCATTTCTTGGACTGCTCGACACAAAAAGCTTATTGAAAAATCAAGATCAAAGGCGCGAAAGTCAATTGTTAAATCTAAAACTTTCAGTTTTGATTATCATTCTGATGGTTCGTGCGATTCAATATTATTCAAGGGGTATGCACATTCTTTTCCAAAACATCACATAACGGGATTAGAGAGACTCAAATACGATACGCTTGCTCCTTATGAGCGAAATATTGCACATTATAAAAGTTTCAAACCTAAGAGGAAGGTCCAGGTACCCAAATATTATTTTGTTGGACGTCAGGAAAAGGATGTAATTAAAAGGTTGAAAGCCAATAGAGTTGTAATGAATAAGCTTAAAAATGATACCGTCATGAAACTCGGTGTTTTTGAAGTTATCGATTATCAAGTAGCAAAGCAACCATACGAAGGTCATTTTAAGTTAAACAATATTAAGGTCAATCTCGGTGAAAGATTAGTTGCATTAAAAGCAGGAGATGTAAGGATTACTTCAGATCAGCAGAGTGCATCTTTTATTCATTCCGTATTGCAACCTGAGGCAGAGGATTCGTATATGAGCTGGAATTTTTTCGATAGCTATCTTCAGCAAAAGGAACATTTTTCCAGTTATATTTTTATTGATAAGATTGAAGAAATTTTAAATAATGATTTTTCGTTAAAAACTGAATATGAACTAAAAATGAAAGAGGATAAAAATTTTAGAGAATCTGAATGGAATCAGCTTTATTTTATTTACAAGAGAAGCCCTTATTTTGAAAAGAGTGTCAATATCTTACCTGTATTTTTTAAATATTAAAAGGAAGGGCAGGATATTTTTCTAAAGTTTCTAGGTTTTCTTCTACATTTAAGATTAAAACCTAATGACACTTCATGCGATCCACCAGATATACCATTTCCTAACTTGGAGACCGTAATATCGTAGCTGTAACCCAATTTAAATTTATCTGTTGTAATACCGAAGCAAAGAATGAATGCATCCCTGTTTCTGTACCAAGCACCAACGGTAAAGTTCCCATACTTCACGTACGTACCAATATTTAATTCTTGAAAACCGTTTTGGTATTGATAAATGATGTTCGGCATGATACTCGTCGTACTAGAGTATTTTCCTTTTTGGCCTAGTTTGATGTCGGCACCCATATGTCCCGTAAAACGCATAGGAAGTTTAGATTCACCTAGGATCATTGATTCATCAGGTCTATTCAAGTGATGAACAGCGCCACCGAAATAAAAGTTTTTACCAAAACCAACAAAACCCGCTGACGCATCGAAGAATCCTCTTCTTCCGTTACCTCTGGGAACATCTCCGGTTTGATAGATAAAACCTCTTCTAGGGTCAATCATATCTCCAAAAGTAAGTTTGTCCCAATCTAAAAACTTTTGGAACCAAGCGGCTCTCGCTCCAAACATCAAAGAAAATTTACGATTCACCTTCAAGTTGTATGAATATATTGCTCCTAACATTGAAGTTGAGATGGTACCTTGTCCTTGTTGATCATGCATGGCTAAAATGCCAATTCCACCTGAAATACTTTTCGCATAGGTATCAAAAGCGGCAGAGTAGGTTATATAGTTTCCGGTTAGCTGCGGCCATTCGTTCCGGTAGTTCATCGCAAACCTAGGACAACCTGAAGAGCCCGCAAGCGCTGGGTTCAGATATATTGGGTTTGAGAAGAACTGCGTGAATGTTGGATCTTGTGCATTGGATACAAAAGAAGTAAATGTAATGACGAGTAGAGTGATGAGTTTTTTCATGTTTTAAAGTGTAATGTATCTTCTAGTTTTCTTGCTCACAGGAGAATTGATGCGTAAGGTGAGCTGATGTGTAAAAAGGTTTTGTTTTAATTGTGGTTGATGTGCCCTCGTGGTTTGTACGAGTAGTGCAAATCGACTTAATGAAAGTCCAAGAGCACCAGAAAATTCATTATCAGTACCGTAGGATGCACCAAGAAATAATTTATCTATATCAAATGAAAAGCCTGTGTAATATGCCGTTCGATTTATATTTGAACGCATGTAAATATATGGATGAAAGCTAATTTTTTGATTTCTCGATAAGTATTGAGTACCGGCAAGTATAGAGTATGTTGTAGGTATTGGATTGGTTGAAGATTGTTCATTTTGATAAAGGTTTTCGAGGTGGTTCAGAAGGTTTTCAGCTTGAAAACCAACATACAAGACCTTAGTGTTAATCGTAAACCCAGCATCTAGGTCTCTGTACCAGAGTTTTCGGCCAATATTTTGTGCAGTATCAAAAGTAAATATTTGAGGATTTTCATCATTATATAACGACATACTGTTGTTATCAGCTTTATTCGCATCCAGTATTTTATTCCCAATTTTAAGTCTGGCTGCTGGTTCGAGCGAGATGTTCCGTGCAAGGGCAATTTTAGGGGAGAAAATCAATGCCACATTCCAATCTTGAATCGTTCCATTGGCATACGTGTCATAATTAACTTGCGCACCAATTCCTGACTTTACAGATCTCGCATACCCATCAAGACTTATTTCTTGCGAGAGTTTTTTGTTGTTTGTGCCAAGCCAACGTGCTCTTGAAGTAGACAAGAATCTTGTTTGAGATGTAGAGCCCATCGCACTCAGATTTACATTGTTGGATGCCATTCCTGGAATAAGGTAGAAATGATCCCGAAAATTACTTAAGGCAATGCTTTTCGATAATACTCTATCAATTTTATCAAATAAAGACTTCGTATTGAATCGGATACCGCTTAAAACTATCGATTTCTTTTTTGAAACTTTCGATGTTTGAATTAATTCGATAGTGGAGTAAGATTCACTATTCACAATTCCTTTGAGTTGAACAGGCATCCTTAGTGGATGAGTCTCTATAATATCTATTCTCTTTTCTTGAAGTTTATTTTTCGATAATGAATGTCGATATGTATTATGGTCGATATGGTTTCCATTGGATGAAATAACGGCACGCTGAGTTTGGATTATTGGATCCGTATTTGTTAATTCCTTAACAGAATTTCTTTGCATTTTTTGTATTTCATTTTCAATGATTGAAAATTTTATCTTTCCTGGGGTCGAACTCGGCTTTTCAGGATTGATTTTGTAGGTATTTTTTAGGCCCGCTTTTTTAATTGTTTTGAGCTGCAAATCTGATGTCTGAATTGATTCATTCAAATCTAATTTTATGTCATTGACGTCATTTGATTTGCTCATCAATAAAATAATTAGAGCACCTATCAGACTAGTCGTATAGTAGGCATAACGATTTTCTCTCTTTTTCTTAATTTGAAGGTCATGCGCTAAGTTTTCTACAACTGGCATTTTAGACATATTCCACATGTCGAGATCAATCTCGAGCTCAGGATGGTTTAAAATATAGTTTTCTAATAGCTCTTTTTGGTATTCGCTCAAATTACCTTCGACGTAATCAAAGAGCCATAGGTCTATATTTTCAAAGTTTGGTAAGGTCACGCGAGCTTATTCAATCCTATTAACTGTTTTTTAATTTTCATTCTTGCACGGAAAAGGTATACTTTTACCTGGGATGCCGACAAATCTAAAATCTGACCGATATCACTGTAAGAATAACCTTCGATATCGCGCAACAGAATAATGCTTTTTTGGGTTGGAGGTAAAATATTAACCATTCTTTCCACAACTTGCATCGATTCAAAAGTTGAATCAAATGGGGTCGAGGATAGTGGTAAGTTCTGGCTATTCATGTATTGCGTACGTGACTTTTTTGATAAAAAATTTACCATAGCATTGTGCGCACATCGATACAACCAGGATTTTACTCTCTCCAAATCAATCATTTTTCTGTTTATCCACAACTTCTCAAAAACATCTTGAATAATGTCCTTCGCATCTTCTTGGTTTCTCAAAAAATGAAAGGCATAGCGATAAAGTGGAGCACTAAGCTCATCAATAATCGCGTTATACTCGTGCTTTTTCAAATTAGTGCATTTACAGTTAATACAAATTGAATAGTTTAAAAGTTACAGGTGGTAACTTAACAAACAAATATAGGTAAACTTATTTAGGTTTTAAAACCCAAAATTATCAAAACCTTCTTTTGATAATTTCCTATAATTTTCTTCATTGAATTTAAAGAGCTGAGAAGGTTTATGTGGGACACCAATCTGTTTTTCATCTAAATTGGTCAGTATGTTTAGGTTTAGTATTTTTCGTCTAAAATTTCTTTTATCTAATGATTTATCGTAAATACATTCATATAAATTATGAAGTTGGCTTAACGTAAATTTTTCAGGAAGCAAGTTAAAGCCAATGGGTTGAGTCTTTATCTTCCTTTTCAGTTGTTCTAGTCCTGATTGTAAGATTTCATAATGATCAAAAGCAAGATCGTATACCTCTTTGATAGGTGCCCATCCCGCACTTTTTGCAAAAGAGCTCGCTCTCGGATTGAAGTTTGGCATGCGAATAAGTGAATAATAGGCAACGGTTATAACTCTGGCTTCTGGCATTGCCCTTATAGATTTTAACCATTTTCTGTCTGATGCTTTTTTTCCAATCCTGTCTGGGTCTCCAAATGCTCCAATTTGTTCAAGATAAATATTTTCAATACCTGTGAGCTCTTTGAGCACTCTACGAGCTGCCTCATCTAAAGTTTCTGTATCATAGATTAAGTCTCCAGGAACAGCCATCCTTGTTTGCTTGTGGTTCTCTATACTTCCACTATCAATAAGTAATACGTATAATTGCTCCAAGTCAAAACCAAATATCACGCAGTCGACGGATACATTAGGATTAAGTTCTTTTTTCTTCATTTTTTTGTTTGAAATTGTTGACTTCGATGAATTGTATTATATTTGATAGTGTGCTAAAGACACACAGTTCTAAACAACATTTTATTTATGATTTTCATCATTGAAAGTGGTTCAACGAAAAGTGACTGGGTCTTAGTTAAGGACAAATCTAAACAAACTTTTTACAATACCATTGGCTTCAATCCATATTTCCACTCTGCTGATTTAGTGTCTTCTGAGATTAGAAAAAATAAAGGTATTGTTGAAAATATATCAAATGTAGAAAAGGTATTTTTCTATGGTGCAGGTTGTTCAAGTAAAAAGATGAATAACGAAATTAAAAGGGGTATTCAATCCGTATTTAAAGATGCCGAAGTTCTTATTGAACACGATTTACTTGCTTGTGCTTACGCAACCTATGACGGAGAACCAGGTATTTCATGTATCATAGGCACGGGTTCAAATTCGTGTCATTTTGATGGTAATAATTTGACAGAAGTATTACCTGCCTTAGGTTATGTTTTGGGAGATGAAGGAAGTGGTAGTTATTTTGGAAAGTTCTTACTTTCAAGATTTTTATACCATCAACTTCCAACAGATCTTTTCAATGATTTTCAAATTACGTATGATATAACCGAGGCTGAGATAGTTTCTAAAGTTTATCAAAAGGATAATGCTAATGTATTTATTGCATCTTTCATGCCCTTCATCATAAAGCATAAGACGCATGATTTTTTTCATGAAACTTTAGTGAAAGGTCTTCAGCATTTTATGGAAGTTCATGTATGTTGTTACGATAATTATCATGACACTCCAGTTCATTTTGTAGGTTCAATTGCAGCGCTTCTTGAAGATGAGTTAAGACTTGCAGCAAGTAATTTAGGTATTAAGATAAGATCTATTGTAGCAAAACCAATAGGAAATCTTGTCGATTATCATCTTAAATATATTCTAACGAATCAGTCAGCATAATATTTTCGACTCATCTTTACTTGACACATTTGATGGTTACCTCATGGCCCAACCTTGGTTGAATAGAATGTACGCATTCCTTTATCTCAACTTCACGAAATACTTTATTAAATAAATTTTGATATTCATTTTTACTGCCCCCGAAAGGTGGACCTCCCTCAAATTTACGATCAAATAGTACACCTATTAATGCACCATCAGATTTTAGAAGTTTATGAGTTTTGAGCACATACTTTGAACGAATTGCTGGTTTTATAGTACAGAAGAAAGTTTGCTCTATAATGAAATCATAAATACCAAAATGATTAAAAAAATCTCCTAGGATAATTTGATGCTCAGGAAAACCTTCATTTCGTTTCCTAAATGTCTCAAGAGGCTCTTTTGCAATATCAATAAGGTATACATTTTTATACCCTGAGTTGAAAAGAAACTCTGCTTCGTAGGCATTACCACAACCAGGAATTAATATTTTTGCACTTTTTTTAATTCCCCGGAAAATTTCCACGAGAGGCGCCGATACTTCTCCTAAATCCCATTCTGTTTGTTTGTTTTGGTATCTTGAACTCCAATATTTCGCATTCATAGTTAATGACATTTGTATGATTCTATCTTTACAGGAGATTTAGACTTTCCTCAATAGCTTGATATATTTTTTCTAATTGGTTTTTCGATATAACGAACGGAGCCAATATATAGACTGTATTGCCTAAAGGTCTGAGATAAACCCCCTTACTCATGTAAAAGTCGAATAGCTTGTATCTTAGGTCACCATAGCGATCAGTTTTAACTTTGAAGTCGATTGCTAGGATGATACCTTGTTGTCTAGTACTTTCAATTTTGGGATGATCTTTTATTTTTTTATTGAATTGTTGATGCGAGGCGCAAATCATTCGAATGTTATTTTGAATCTTCTCTGATTTGAGGAGTTCGATGCTAGCAAGCGCTGCAGTGCAAGAGGTTGGGTTTGCGGAGTACGTATGACCGTGAAAAAAACCTTTTTCCATTTTATTACTAAGAAATGCATTGTAAATGTTTTCATTACAGCTCGTAATCGCCATCGGTACAAGGCCACCAGTAAGTGATTTTGATAAGCATATGATATCCGGAAGGTGAGGCATAAATTCTGAAGCGAAATATTTCCCAGTTTTTCCAAAACCAGTCATTACTTCATCTGCTATTGTAATAACATCATTATTTCTGGCCATACCTATGAGTAATTCTAGATGTTCAGCCCTATGCATTTTCATAGCAGCAGCGCCCTGAACTAATGGCTCATATATAAAGGCAGCAACATCACCTTTCTGAATAATTTCTTTAAAATGAGTTGCGAGTAGTTCGATGTTTTTTTCATTTGGGACAGGAATTCGTTCGATATCTAAAAAGAAATCTTCAAATGGCCCGTTGTAAATGGATAAGCCAGATACTGACATTGCTCCAAATGTATCACCATGAAAACCATCCTCAAATGCAATTAGTTTTTTTCTTTTTTCACCTTTGTTAAAGTGATATTGCAAAGCCATTTTTATGGCTACATCAACAGATGTTGACCCATTATCTGAAAAGAATAATTTGTGTTGATTCTTGGGTAAAATTTCTATCAGCGCCTTGGCCAGATTTATTGCTGGTTCGTGAGTAAATCCAGTAAAAACTACGTGGTCAAGATTCCGCATCTGGCCTGCAACTTTTTCAGTGATATAAGGGTTGCAGTGCCCATACATACATGTGTACCAGGATGCTATACCGTCAATATATTCATTTTCTTTTTCATCGAAAAGAAGGGCTCCTTTTGCTTTTTTAATTAAAATATTTTCGGGATGTAGCTGGTGCTGAGTCAGTGGGTGCCATAGATGTTTTTTATCATATTCAAGACTCATAGGGATGAACTATTTTTCGTCAATTTTTTTCACGAAGTTAACAATCGTATTTCTATTTAGTTCTTTGAATATCGGAACTCTTAAGAGTAAGGGTAGTCCAGTCATTTTTGAGATAATGTCCCAAGTGTGGGGAAGCTCTTTTCCAACAAAGACGAGTCCTGCTATTTTAATATTATTTTTTTTCAAATGTGAAACGGTCAATAGGGTATGATTGATATTACCGAGGTATTCTTTAACGACAATAATTACTTGAGCATTAAAATTTAGAATAAGGTTGCAAATGGTTTCATTTTGATAATTCAGAGGCACAAGAAGACCACCAGCACCTTCAATTATAATCGGGTTTTTAGATTTAGGGAGTACAATAGAATCAGCCTCAATTTCTTTACCTTCTAATTTTGCGGCGGCATGAGGGGATAATGGTGCATCGAATTTATAAGCTTCTTTAAAAATTTCAAATGAGTGATGGCTCACTAATTTTTTTAATGTTTTAGAATCGCCCCCATCAGAATCTCCTGATTGTACAGGTTTCCAGTAGTTTGCGAGGAGCCATTCACATAAAATTGCTGAAACACAAGTTTTTCCAACATCCGTTCCTATTCCTGTAACAAAAATAGGGAAAGATAAATCAAGCAAATCCTTTTTTGACATGAGTTCATTATTCATTTGAGTAGGCGTACATTATCATATCTTCTATTCCAGAAAATTGAAGCCTAATTTGACTTCCATTCTCTTTTCTATAAGCCAATTCACTAATGTCTACGATCAGTCGCTGCTCGATATACTCTCTACAGGTGTCTCCATTGTTCAGATGAACAAGTTCGACACTTCGGATTGGAGGTAAGGATTTGGAAATCATCGGATTGCCAACCACATTAAAGTCATGCTTAGTACAACCTCCTGAGTATCCAATTTTTAAGTAAAGCTTATTTCCTTCGATTCGTGATTTTATGATTTGCACACTGCTTGTTTGTAAGTTCTCTATTCTTCCGATTTCTGCTTTGATTTCGATAGGCTGGTGTTTGCGTTTTACTATACCATCAATTGAATCTGATTGTTCAATTTTGGTTTCATCGATTTTGGAGCTGGTGTTTTCTGCAGTTTTGCATGATACAACTAGAAGCAGTATGAGAATGAATATATTTTTCATTGTTGTCAGTTTTGACTTTGTTGTTCAAATATAATACCAAAGTATAATTAAAAGTCATTTTAGTCCTCTTTATGAGGGATATATACATAGGTCATTTCAGTTCTCCATCCTCCAATATGGAGGATGACTTCTGCATTCCTTTGATGAAGGCTTGTTAATTCTCTGAGGTCTATAATCTTAGTTTCCTTTATTAGTTCACAGCTTTCATTATTTTTGTCAATCGCAAGGCGTGCCTCTCTGTGTGCAAATCCCATTTCGTCATAAGTTAAAAAACCTCCTATGAACTGGAAGTCATCTGAGCCCATACAAGCTGCTCGATACTCCAGTTCTATATATAAAAGGTTGGCATCGATATAGGCGTTTAAAATTCTGTAGGACTTGGTTTCAGGAAAGGAGCTTTTTACTTCTGCATTGATATGAACTTCCTCCATTCCGTTTCCAAAAAAATATGGATCAATCACTGTTGTTTTCGAACAGGAATTACCCACAAAGTAAAGGATTAATAAAAAAGTTATTCTTCGCATCACAGTGTATCGAACTAAAGTACTTTATTTTCGCTTATTGCCACTGAATAAGTAGATTTCTTCTTCCACAAGAACTGCGAACCATAAAACCTAGGGAAATATTAAGCTCGAAGTTGATTTGAAAATCAAATGCTTTGAATGGCACGTCTCTTTTCTCCTCATAGTTTTGATAAGGAAATTTAGCATTAATCGCATCTTCTGACCTTAAATCCGAGAAATCATACAGAACTCTCAAGCCAGATACAAGTGAAATTCTCTCATTTCCCAGAATATATCCGCCCAAACCAAAAGCACCTCTCAAGATTCGTTTACTAAAAAATGAGTTTTCTGAAATTGATCCATTTGCTCTATCGCTGAAATAATGTTTTTGAATTGAACCAAATTCAGGACCAATTTCGATGTAAGAACCATTTTTTGTGTGCCTGTACATGGGAAGGATTCGAAGACCTGTATATCCCAGAGAAATATTTTTTGAGGAATTTTCGGAATCGATTAAATCGTTTTGCGTGAATTTAAAGTTTCGGTTTGAAACACCAACATCAACAAGAATCGATTCCGTTTCTGTGAAATTTACACCAATTTTTAAAAATGAATTTGACGAAACTTTAGGTAAAACATCAATTCTTGTATCATTGTATAATTCAAAGTCACTTGATATTGACGTTCCAATCGATCCTCCTATGGAAATATCAAACCATATCTGACCAAAGCTGATATTCGATAAACATAAAAATGAAGTACAAAATGCAATAATTACTCCCGTTAAATTCATACGGTTAATTTACAAATATTATTCCTTACATATTCATGTCATCTGTAGATTATTAGGGAGATTTTTACTTTAAATTTATTACCTTCGTCCAAAGTTTTACAGATGAAAGTTTATCTTGATAATGCAGCGACAACACCTGTTGCACCAGAGGTATTTGAAGCCATGGCCCCAATTTTAAAGAATGACTTCGGGAATCCCTCAAGCACGCATCTTTTTGGTAGAAGTTCCAAGGCTATTATTGAACAAGCTAGGCGAGGGATCGCTAAACATATTCATTGTCAACCTTCTGAAATTGTATTTACTTCGGGAGGCACTGAGGCGGATAACATGGCGATGTTTACCTCCGTAACCGAGCTTGGCGTAAAACGAATTGTAACCTCAAGGATTGAGCATCATGCAGTGGGGCATACGGCTAGTCATATTCAGGATAAATATGAGGTTGAGCTAGCCTTTGTTGATATTGATGGTGCAGGGAATGTGGATCTTCATCATCTTTCAAGTATTTTAGAGGATACTTCAAAAAAAACCCTTGTTACCTTAATGCACGCCAATAATGAATTAGGAACCTTAATGCCTATAATGGAGGTGTCGAGGCTCTGTCGCAAATATGGTGCATATTTTCATTCTGACACTGTTCAGACCATGGGGCATTATAATTTCAACCTCCAACAATTAGATGTTGATTTCATTACATGCGCAGCACACAAGTTTCACGGTCCAAAAGGTATTGGATTTTTATATATCAATAAGTCCGTTCACTCTAAAGCATTTATTCATGGTGGCGCTCAAGAACGTGGTTTAAGAGGGGGTACAGAAAATCTTCATGGAATTGTAGGGCTGGCCAAAGCAATGGATTTAGCGTATGAGAATATAGAGGCACACCAGCAACATGTTTTTGGTTTGAAAATGCATATGATGGATTCTTTACAAAAACATTTCCCAACTATATCTTTTCATGGAGAAACTTCTTACGAAAAATCCTTGTATACTGTTTTGAATGTTTGCTTTCCTGAAACAGACAAAGGAGCAATGCTATTGTTTACGTTGGACCTAAAGGGAATTGCTGCAAGTGGAGGCAGTGCTTGTTCTTCAGGATCGTCTAAAGGCTCCCATGTTTTGCAGGGTATAAATGCCGATCCGAATCGACCGAATGCCCGATTTTCATTTTCTCGTTACACCACACTTCAGGAAATTGACTACACTGTTGAGCAGGTTACCAATATTTTTAAAAACAATGTTGTTTAGTGTTAGATAAAGACAAAAAGCTCAAGATTTTAACCCTTTGTTCCTGGTATCCAAATGACCTTAATCCAACCCTTGGTAATTTTGTTCAAAAGCATGCGGATACAATAGCTTTACATAACACAGTTGTGGCGCTGGCAATCTTTCCATCCAAAATCGATACCACTGTTCGGTTGGTACATTCAAATCGAAAGGGCTTAGATGAGCTTGTGGTGTATTACCCAAAGCAGGAGGTAGGCTTTGAACTTTTGCGAAAGATAAAGAACTTTTTTTCACACCGAAAGGCTTTTAAATTAGCATATAATAAGGTTCTAGAGCTTATGGGCAAGCCCGATATTGTTCATTTAAATATTGTATACCCGCTCGGTATCTGGGCGCTATGGATGAAATGGAGATTTAAAATACCTTATGTGGTTACGGAAAATTCCAGTGGTTTCCATTTAGATACTGAGCATACTTATCCAAAAGCTATTTTGAGATTATGTCGCATTATATTGAAGAATGCCTCAGTATTAATGCCGGTAAGTAAAAATTTGAAAACAAGCCTACAGAAACTTTCAGGTTCTAATTCATTTGAAATCATTTGTAACGTTGTTGACGAAAACCTATTTAAAGCACCTACGCAAGAAAGTACCTCGAAATCACGTTTCATTCATATTTCTACGGGTGTAGATAGTATCAAAAACTTATCTGGAATGATAAGGGTTATCAATGGTCTAAGCAATTCAAACCCCGACTTGCATCTGGATATTGTCTCGGATGGTAATATAGAATATGCAAAAGCCTTGCATAAAGAATTAGGTAACAACAAATGTGTGGACTTTCATTCCACAAAAACTACTATTGAAATTGCTCATATGATATCCTCAAACGATGCCTTATTGATGTTTAGTAATTATGAAAATTTTCCTTGTGTAATTGCCGAGTCACTTATGTCGGGTAAGCCGGTTATATCATCGAATGTGAACGGAATACCAGAACATGTTCACAAAGGAAACGGTATTCTTGTTGAGCCCAAAGATGAGGATGCACTTCGTAATGCGATAAAGGCATTTTTAAATGGAGAAGTTAATTTTGATCCGATACAAATTAGGTCCTACGCTCTAGAACATTTCAGTTACCAGCAGGTTGGAAAAAAATTCACGGATATTTACAGGTCAATACTCTAATTATTTGAAGGTGAAATTCCTTTGTATGAGGTAGCTAATAATAATGACGAAACAAGTTGAAAGAACATTTGCTAGGGAAGGGAAAAATTCAAATATCTCCACAAATCCTTTCAATAATACCCAGTTCGCACTGCTTGTGATGACAGCGCTAATCGCGTAGCGAAATAGTTGAATTCTGCCTTTCAGCTCACTTTTGATAAATACAACATATTTCATAAGTAAAAAGCCTATCGTGAATGAGATAACGAAACACGAGAAAGCACTGAGGGTATATGGTGTGAATACAAAATCTAAATATTCGATGTACCAAAGTTTTTTTTCAAAAACAAATTGATAAAATAAGAAGAAAAGAATCCAACTAAGGACGAGGTTTCCCATTCCGCATGCGGCATAGTAATAGGTCGTCTTGTCAAATATTTTAGAGACAATTGGGTAAAACAGGTCCAGAAACTTTCTAATTAGATGACTCATTTATATTTAGTTCGATTTCAAAGCTTGTATGCCTTCTCACATTAAAGACGTATTCGTTGTCAAAGATAAGGTATTGCCCCTTAATTCCTGTGAGCATTCCCTCAATGGCTGGTGTTTTTTCAAGATTGATTGAGCTTACTTTCGTAGGGTATTTTTCTGAAGGATATTTAAAATTATAAATGGTATCATCTTCCACAAAGTATTGTTGTAAGTCACTTGGTAACAATTCGTAGCATGACCACTTTTCTTCTTCAAGATCAATACTTTCATCTGTCAGATTTTTGAGCATGTTACGCCAATTCGTTTTATCCGTGTAGATTGATTTTAGTGCAACCTCAAGGACACCAGCAAGATATCTATATGGGGTAATTGCAAGTACAATGGCTTTATTTGCACCTTGATCAATCCATCGTGTTGGTATTTGTGTAGATCTTGTAACGCCAACCTTTATTTTATCAGCTGCTGCTAAATAAACGGCATGCGGTTGATTGTGATTTTTTTCTTCATAATCGAGGTCTCTTCCAATTCCCAGGTGCGCTCGGCAAAGCTCGGGCCGAAGAATACAAGGGCTAGCCTCAGGCGCGCTCATAAAGCACGGATAACAAAAACCCTCTCCAAAACTTTTTTTTGTCTTTTTTTTACATTTTCTACAAATGATTAAACCGTTCCATCTGATTATAATTTTCTTATGAATGAAGGAATTAAAATTAACCTTTGCTTCATCTGGACCGAGCTCGTATGTTATAGGTTCCTCATGTTGGGTGAGCATTTTAGAAAGTGTTAATTTCATTTGGGTAGTATTTCCATTTTTTCTGCAAAATGATAGCAATAATCTCTTAAGTCTTCACAGATTAGGTTCTCTCCAGTCGCTTTTTCGAAGGTATCGGCCATGGAAAGTAAAGATTGATGAAAGAACTGTTTCATTTCTTCGACAGTCATATCCTTTGTCCACAGGTCTACTTTCATTGTATTTTTTTCCATGGGATCCCATATCGACAATAAAAATGCTGAAGCCTCTTTTTTGTTGACATTACCGTCCTCTGCGCTCCATTTTATTTCGGTAGGCAAATTATTTTCATTTAAACCAACAGCGATTTTAATTTCAGATGATTTCATAGATCTTGATTATGGGTTGTATGATTTCAATATTGTTTTGTAGTCCCTGACTAATAATTCCTTTAGCGATAGGTTTTGATTTTTCATATAGTTCAGTACGATCTTGTAACCTAGAAATTGTCCCATTCGATCCGGACTCTCCTCTGGTAAGCCTATTGTATATGGTCCATTATTTAATAGATAGGCTCTATTTTTTTCATTACTGTCAAACAAAAGGTTTTCATCCATCAAATATTTCCAAAATTTTATCTCATTGCTGACGGCCCAATTATATTGTTCATTAGACCACCTCAATACCTCACTTGGAGGAATGTCTTTATTGTCGATTCTTAAGCACATTTCAGTGGTAAGGTGTATTTTTCCCCATCGGATCATTTCTTCAATATGGTAACCTTTGGTCTCTTTGAATAGCTTTGTTGATATCCAAGAGGAAAGAATATCTCTATCCATAAAATTTTCATTCATACCATTTCGAATCCACTCTGGAAAGTCTGACGGGCTCAAGGATTCTGTTATGATCGGATGGTTTCCACCGATGTACCGCTCTAAACCTACTAAAATAGATTCATTGTAACAGGTCGCGTTGTAACTAAAATTGGAATTTGAAAATACAATTTCTTGAGGGGTTTGAAGGGTATCGAATTGCTTTTTTAATCGCGCGAAGCTACGCTTTATTCTAGCCTTATGAGCACTCAAATCTGAAAAACGTTTGTAAAGTTCGAATTCTGTTTTTTCAATATATTCCTGTTTGCTAAAATTGATTAAAGAAGCTGAGAGACTACTGTCGGATTTTAAGCTGACGGCATAGCAAAATTCAAGTAGGTATGGACATACATCCGGATAATCCTGAAAGAGCTTTTGAAGGTTAATTCTATTTTCAATCAGTCTAGTAGGTGTAATCTGCTCAAAATTCAATTGAATCTTGGCCTCACTTGAATCTGTAGGATTTGATTTTAAAAGCGGTGTCAAAACAAACCATAAGAGCAGTATGCTGATGAAGATTAAAGTGGAATAAAATATCTTTGTTTTCATTATATACCTCGTGATATTTTTTATTTTTGTTAAAAGTAACTAATACTGATTTATCATATTGTTTCTATTATGAAAAACATTCTATCAATTCTCTTAACAGCGGCAATTTTGTTTCCCCTTACAAGCGTTAGTCAATCTTTAGCGGAAAAAAAGGTTCAGGCAGGTCTTACCTTCAATGCAGGTGCAAATTTTTTATCTCCTAGTTCAAATAAAATTGAAGCTGATGGAGCCGGTTCTGTTTTGAGTATAGGTCTTAATTTACATTCTGCACTGAAAGCTTCGCAGAACTTAGCTATTGCAACTGGTCTTGAGTTTGATTTCGGAAACAATTCGTACAAGCCGAATTCCTCTGGTTCTGCTTCTTACACTTATGTTGACTATTTACAAGATGACGTTATTTTAACGAATGAGGAAGTGTCTAATGACTATGATTATGAAACGATGCGCCTTGTTTCAAGGAAGGTTTCGACAACGAAATTAACGATCCCTTTAATGTTGTTATTCCGAACGAATTTTATAGGTGATTTTAGGTATTTTGGAAAATTTGGTATTCGAAACTCATTCTTGTTGTCGCACAATATTGCAGATGATGGTCTATCTGCTACAGTTGGAGCTCTCAATGGTACTGATGTTTCAACCTCGTTGATGCGTTCTCCTAATGAAATGTTTCTATATAACGGAAGTATTGGCTTGAGCGCAGGTGCTGAATGGAATTTTGTTGGGTCAACGTGCTTAGTACTTGAGGCGGGCTATTTTTATGGGATTACACCATTTTTCTTGGATAGAAAAGAGTCCAAAAAAACAATGTACACCTTAAGTGGTAATCTCATTTCTCCACCGGAAAGAAATTATTTTTCGGCGGCCGCAAGGCAAAATCAGTTGATTTTCAAGCTATCAATTTTGTTCTAACAGATGAGTTCATTGGATAGGGTTAAATCACATATCATTTCTTGGTTGAGGGCATATTCTAATAAAAGCAATACTGCAGGTTTTGTGGTAGGTGTCTCAGGTGGGATAGATTCCGCGGTCACCTCCATTCTTTGTGCGGAGACAGATAAAAAGGTTGTTCTTTTGAATATGCCTATTCGACAAAGTATAAATGAGTTTACATTGGCAGAAGCACATATTGATAATTTAAAAACGCGATATTCAAATGTTTCTAGCTATGAGTTGGATTTGACTTCTGTTTTTGAATCCTTTGAAAATGTTATGCCTTTTGATGTTGAATCCAATGGTTTATCACTGGCAAATAGTCGTGCTAGGTTGCGCATGATGACATTATATGCAGTCGGCCAAGCGAATGGTCTTCTTGTTGCAGGCACAGGAAATAAGGTGGAAGATTTTGGTATCGGATTTTATACAAAATATGGTGATGGAGGCGTGGACTTAAGTCCGATTGCTGATTTGAATAAGACAGAGGTTTTTGCTTTAGCCAAATCTTTGAACGTTATAGAGGGAATACAAAATGCAGCACCCACGGATGGGTTGTGGGGTGACGGTCGTCGAGACGAAGATCAAATAGGAGCGACCTACGCTGAACTTGAATGGGCAATGGATTTTGTTGGCAATGTTGCTGATTTAGATCAAAGACAAACGAAGGTTTTGTCAATTTACAGAGATTTTCACTCAGCGAACAAGCATAAGATGGAACCTATTCCTGTTTGCCTAATCTCTGAAGATTTAAAACAGTAGTTTTTAGGTATAATATTTGATACTTATTAGCTGTGGTTAAAATTATTTGTCTATACTTCGTTTTATTTTTAGTGCCCTTAAGTGCACGGTCTCAAAATGTATCTAAATCCTTTGAAAGATTAATTAAGAAGGACTTGTTTTCCGCTCGGGCTGGTTTTAATAAGAAGTTAAAGCGTTATCCTGCTGAATCGGCGCTCGGTATATCCTTATGTTACACTGAACCATCTTATTTGGATTTAGATTCTTCATTAAAATACCTTCTGATTGCCGAAGAAAGATGGGTGAATGTTTCGGAGAAATCAATGTCTAAACTAGCGCCTTATGGTATTGAAAAGAATTCTGTTCAGATACAAAAACGGGCATTGGGTGATCTTTTTTTCGAGCGTTGTATTTCGTTAAATGAACCTGAATGTTTCGATTTTCTTATAAACACCCAACCCTGGAATAAAAATATTTCACAAATCTTGTATTTTAGAGATTCCTTGCATTACTCCCGTGCAAAACAAAATAAGTCAATAGAAGAGATAAAAAAGCTCTTAAAGTTGTATCCAGAGACACTTTTTAAGTCTGAGCTTTATGCCTTGTACGATAATTTAGAGCTAAATAACAGTATTAAAGCAAATACCGAAGAAGAGATAGCGGCATTTATTGAGGCGCATCCTGAAAATAGGTTTACAGGACCATTGCAAGACAGCTTGTATCGATTATTTGATAAAGATGACCTAAATCAATATTTTTTATTTGTTCAAAAATATCCTTCTAATCGAAATTTACCACTTGCATGGGAACGCATTTATGAGCTCGAAACGAATTATTATCATCCTGATTTATTGGAGTTTTTTTCGAAGCGCTATCCTAATTACCCAAATAAGAAGCAACTGGCAGAGGATATACGCCTTTCAAAATTACAGCTTTATCCTTTTCAAGATTCTTCTACTTTATCAAATGACTATGGTTACGTTAATGAGGAAGGGGAATGGGTTATCCCACCAAGGAGTAGTTTTGAGGATCCATCTCTATTTAGCCAGGGTTATGCCGTAATTGGTAAGGATGATTTATATGGAGTTATCGATAAAAGTGGAGTTGAAATTGTTCCGTTTATTTATGATGAGGTTGAGCTGCTCGAAAATACATTGATTCTTGTTTCCTCAAATGGTATGTATGGTTTGTTAAATCGAGACGGTTCTCTTCGGCATGAGATCGAATACAGTCAGGTTATTGATGTAGATTCTAATTATTACCTGCTTTATAGAGGAGACGATGCAGAGCTATACTGTGTTAAAAATTCAGATGCATTAAACTTTGAACCAACGGATCTAGAGCTTTTGGGATCTGGTTATTATCGAGCATATGGTTTTGGCGGTATAAAAGTCGGTTTATTTAAGTCGCATGATAATTGTGTATTAATTGAGATTTTACCCACAGTATATGAGGAAATCAATCAATTCGACCAGAATTCATTCGTGGGAGAGCAACGTAATGAGCTGAAAATCATAAATGCATCAAATGAAATGCTTACCGATTCGATTTATACAAGTATTTCACTTGTCTGTAATGGATATGCCCTCGCTGTAAAAGACTCAAAGGTTGGTTATTTAAACAGTCATGCACAGGAGGTAGTCGATTTTGAATTTGAACCTTTTACAGATATGATGTATTCAGGTATGTTTCAAGAAGGAAATGCTATTGTCAAAAAAGAAGGTCTTTTTGGGATAATTGATACGCTTGGTAACTACAAAATTTATCCAAAGTACAACCAGTTGATATACCTAGAGGGGCTTTATGGTGCAAAAGAGGACGATCATTGGTCTCTTTTATCGTTTACTGAGGATAGTGTAACTCCAGCTATCTATTCTTCTATTGACGCTCTAGGAAATGGTTTTGTGTTGTATGAAGAGAATGGAAAATACGGAATGATGGATGCCGAGATGAATTTAATATTTCCCCCAGTTTATAGGTCGATACAAAAGTATAGGGATTACTTTGTAACCCAAGCTTACACAGATGATTTATATTACATTATGGATAGCCAGGGCAATCTTGCTTCAACGAAAGGATTTAGCAGTGTCCAGTTGTTAACAAAAAAGCATATATTGGTGAAATACGAAAATAGAATAGGTTATTTTCGACTTACAGATGGCAAATTAATAATAGAACAGTAATGTTTGAAGATAAGGACAAAACCGAGCATGTTTTGCTAGCATTGCTAGCTTGTTTAGGAGTTTATCTCTTCGTATTCATGTATCTTCAGATTTCTTCATTTCCCGATTACAGACAGACAAAATCTTTTGATACATATTCTGAACTGGTTCAAGAGGATGTAGAATTGACTGCAAATAATATAGAAAGTGAATATTTTTCTGGAGGTGAAGTTTCTTCTGTTTCACGGGATGTTAACGATCAACGAGCCTCGTCATCAGTTGATTGGTCAGAAAACACCTATGAGGGAGATCCTGATGATAACGCAAAGGAAATAGAGCGTCAACTTTTCGAAAGCACCGGTGAGCAAGAGCGGCGAGATCAGCTTCAAGAGGAGTATAAGGATCGTCTAGAGGAATTGGCAGAAGAGGATGAGTCAAGGCAGAGTATTCAGGAATTCACAGAGAATCAATTTTCAGGTAATGTGATGGTTGAGTTCGAGTTATCGGGAAGAACCGCCTTTAAAAAAGACAATTGGTATGTTAGAAACCCAGGATACACCTGCGGTAAAAAATCTAACGGTCTCGTGGTAGTTCAAATAAAAGTAAATCGGAATGGAAATGTTGTTTTTGCCCAAGTAAATTCTTCTTTATCCAAAGGAGCCTCTGATTGTATGTTACATAAGGCTATAGAGTATGCCAAGAAATCTCGTTTTAATTACTCTTCTTCGTCAGCAAAGGTCCAATCGGGCTTAATAAAATATAGATTCGTTGGCTAATAAGGTTAAAATCTAATCAATTTTAATGCGTAGTTATTAATTATTTTTTATAATTTTAGCTAAAATATATGTATGATTGGTAATAATTTGAAATTATTGAGAAAGCAGTTTTCAAAATCCCAAGATGAGGTTTCCAAAGCGCTTGGTTTAAATAGATCTACATACAGTGGATACGAGAATGCCGTCGCGCAACCAAGTTTGGATATAATTATGAATATCTGTGATTATTATAATATACCCACCGATCTTCTTTTAAGGAATGATTTTTCTGTTTTCAATGAAAAGCAATGGAAAGATATTCAAGGTGCCTGGAGGAGGACGGCGAAGGGTTCGGGTTTGCGCATTCTTACCTCACAGGTTTCTGAAGACAATGATGAGCTTATTGAGATGATTCCTGCCAAAGCTAGGGCAGGTTATACCGCTGGTTACGCCGATCCTGAGTTCATCAAAGATTTACCAACGATACGTTTACCTTTTCTATCGAAAAATAGGAAGCACCGAACCTTTCCCATCTCGGGAGATTCGATGCCGCCTGTTGCTGATGGTTCATTCGTTGTTGGAGAATTCATTGAAGATTGGACGGCTATTTCAAGTGATACACCATGTATAGTAGTTACAAAGGACAATGGTATTGTTTTCAAAATTATTGAAAACAACCTCAAGCAAAACAAAACCTTTCTGCTGTCTTCTACCAATACTTTTTATGAACCCTACGAAGTTTCCGTAAATGATATTTTAGAGATATGGAGATTCCGATGCTACATTTCTATGGAGCTATCTTCCTTAGCTTTTGGCGAAGAGCAAATTGCAAATTCTTTATTGGCAATTAAAAAGAGTCTATTTAGAATAGAGAACAAAAGTTAATTTCTATTCTTAGATTTTATCCTGTTTACTTATCTTTGCTCAAATTTTTTTTTATGATTGACATCACGCTTCCCGATGGAACAATAAAGCAGGTTGCGAAAAATAGCACTGCTCTCGATCTTGCACGCTCTATATCAGAGGGTCTAGCGAGAAATGTTCTTGCTGCGGAAGTTAATGGGTTGTTGGTGGATGCGAATTTGCCCCTCACAGATTCGGCATCTTTAAAGCTACTAACTTGGAATGACAATCATGGAAAATCAACAATGTGGCATTCTTCGGCCCATTTGATGGCAGAAGCAATACAATTTTATTACCCCAATGCCAAGTTTGCAATTGGTCCACCTATTGAAAAAGGCTTCTATTATGATATTGACTTCATGGGCGAGTCATTTTCTGAAAATGACCTGCAAAAGATTGAGTCAAAAATGAAAGAGCTCGCCAAAGCGAAGAATCAATACATACGTAAGGAGATTTCAAAAAAGGATGCTATATCCTATTTTAAAACCAAAGAAGATCCCTATAAGTTAGAACTTTTGGAAGGTTTAGAAAATGGAGAAATCACTTTTTACACTCAGGGTGGATTTACTGATTTATGCAGAGGGCCTCATATTCCTCATACCGGATTTATAAAGGCGGTCAAGCTTACAGCAGTTGCCGGTGCATATTGGAGAGGAGATGAGAAAAATAAACAACTGACTCGTATTTATGGTATCACATTTCCTAAGAATGCTGAACTGACCCGGCATATGGAGATGCTCGAGGAAGCTAAGAAGAGAGATCATAGAAAATTAGGTAAGTCGCTAGGGTTATTTACTTTTTCCCAAAAAGTCGGTCAAGGCCTTCCGCTCTGGTTGCCAAATGGAACAGCACTTAGAGAGCGCTTGGAAAGCTTTTTGAAACGTGCTCAGAAAAAAGCGGGTTACAAGCAGGTCATAACTCCTCACATAGGAAACAAAGATTTATATGTTTGTTCTGGCCATTATGAAAAATATGGTGAAGATTCTTTTCAACCTATTCACACACCAGACCCAAATGAAGAGTTTTACTTAAAACCAATGAATTGTCCGCATCATTGTGAGATATTCAAGTCAAGTCCAAAGTCATATAAGGACCTACCAACAAGATATGCAGAATTTGGTACTGTATACCGTTATGAGCAGTCTGGGGAACTACACGGATTGACTCGTGTTCGTGGTTTTACCCAAGATGATGCCCATATATTTTGTACTCAAGAACAAGTAAAGCAAGAGTTTAAAAATGTTATCGATATAGTTTTGTACGTTTTAAAAACACTCGATTTTACAGACTTTAAAGCACAGATTTCATTGCGTGATCCTGAAAATAAAACAAAATATATTGGTTCAGATGAAAATTGGGTAAAGGCGGAGCAAGCAATTATGGAAGCTGCATCCGAAAAAGGTTTGAACACCGTAATTGAATACGGTGAGGCGGCTTTTTATGGTCCGAAATTAGATTTTATGGTTAAAGATGCTATTGGTAGAGAATGGCAGTTAGGCACAATACAAGTAGATTATAATCTTCCGGAGCGTTTTGAGCTAGAATATGTTGGTAGTGACAATTTAAAGCATCGACCTGTTATGATACATAGGGCTCCGTTTGGTTCTATGGAAAGATTTGTTGCCGTACTCATCGAGCATTGTGGTGGAGATTTTCCATTGTGGCTTACAACCAATCAATTTATTATTCTTCCAATATCTGAGAAATTCAACGAGTATGCTCAAAAAGTTTCAGATTTGTTAAATAATTACGATATTCGCGGTCTTATTGACGACCGGAATGAAAAAATCGGTAAGAAAATAAGAGATGCAGAATTGGCAAAACGACCATTCATGCTTGTTATCGGCGAGAAAGAATTTGAGACGAATACTGTTGCTGTTCGTCAACGAGGACAGGGAGATAAAGGTTCTATGAGCGTGGATGTGTTTGCCGCATTTGTACAAGAATTAGTAAATAAAGAATTGGCTATAAACGATTAATATTTGAATGAGAAGAACTCCCAGACGTCCTTATGTTAAAAGAGAACAGAAAGCGCAACATAAAATAAATGAAAATATTCTTGCCACTGAGGTACGGTTGGTGGTTGAAGGAAGCGCTCCGATTGTAGTTTCTACACGCAAGGCGATTGACATGGCAGATTCAGAAGGATTGGACTTGGTTGAGATTTCACCCAAAGCAGTTCCTCCGGTTTGCAAAATCATGGACTATAAGAAGTTTCTTTACAATCAAAAAAGAAAGCAAAAAGAATTAAAAGCCAAGCAAAGTAAGGTAGTTGTTAAGGAAATTAGATTTGGTCCCAATACGGATGATCATGATTTTAATTTTAAGCTAGCTCATGCTAAAAAGTTCTTAACTGACGGAAGTAAAGTAAAAGCTTTTGTTTTCTTCAGAGGAAGAACAATTGTATTTAAAGATAGAGGTGAGATTTTATTGCTTCGTTTTGCACAAGAATTAGAAGATTACGGAGTGGTTGAACAACTTCCAAAGTTAGAAGGGAAGAAGATGATTTTAATGATCAACCCAAAAAAGAAATAAACAAAACTGATATAGTGTTCATCTAAAAAAAAAAAAATGCCAAAAATGAAGACAAAATCCAGTGCAAAGAAGAGATTCACAATCACTGGTAGTGGCAAAATAAAGCGAAAGCACGCTTTTAAAAGTCACATTTTAACAAAAAAGGCCAAGAAGCGTAAGCGCAATTTGACTCATTCTGGATTAGTACATGATGCTGATCTTTCAAATGTCAAGTTGCAATTGTGCATGAAATAAAAGGTTCTTTATTATAAACCAAATAACGAGTATCCAAGTCTTCTGAAATAATGTTGCACTCTTTATTAAAAAAATAGAAAATATGCCAAGATCAGTAAATCATGTTGCTTCGAGAGCAAAGAGAAAAAATATGATGAAGCTTTCCAAAGGCTACTTTGGAAGGCGTAAAAATGTATGGACCGTAGCAAAGAATGCAATCGAAAAAGGATTGCTATATGCTTATAGCGGTCGTAAACAAAAGAAAAGAAACTTTCGTTCGCTATGGATTGTACGTATTAACGCAGGTGCAAGACTTCATGGAATGAGCTACTCTCAGTTTATGGGAGCGGTGAATAAAAGTGGAATAGAATTGAATCGTAAAGTTCTAGCTGATTTAGCTATGAATCATCCTGATGCTTTTAAAGCAGTAGTTGACTCAGTTAAAAAATAAGCTTAAGACTATATCAGTAAAGCCATTAGTTCACTAATGGCTTTTTTTATTTAATTCTTAATACACTATTATTATTTTAGTGTAACGTAATAAAAGTTTAAGATGCTAAAGATAGGGGTAGCCGGGGCTGGACATTTGGGAAAGATTCATATTAAAATCTTAAAAGAACTTTCAACGCTTTATGAATTAGTCGGATTTTATGACCCGAACAAAGCCATGGCAAAGGAGGTTGAAGCATCCTTCGGCGTAACTTCATTTGAAACAATACAAGGTTTAATTGATAGTGTCGATTGTTTGGCAGTCGTAACGGCTACTTTATCTCATTTTGAAGTTGCAAAATGTGCAATTCAGGCACGAAAACATGTTTTTATTGAAAAGCCGTTAACAGAAACTATTGAAGAGGCCAAAAAACTTCAACGATTGAGTCAGGAAGCAGATATTATTGCACAAGTTGGTCATGTTGAACGATTCAATCCAGGTTTCCTTGCCTCCCTCAAGTATATTGATCGACCAATGTTCATTGAAACGCATCGTTTGGCTCAATTTAATCCTAGAGGTACAGATGTACCTGTGGTGTTGGATTTGATGATACACGATCTTGATATTATATTAAGTGTTGTGAAGTCAAATGTTAAAAAGGTTTCTGCCTCTGGTGTTTCAGTAATAAGTGATTCACATGATATTGCAAATGCAAGAGTAGAGTTTGATAATGGCTGTGTAGCAAACATTACTGCATCTCGTATTTCGTTAAAAAACATGCGTAAAACGCGATTTTTTCAACGTGATGCATACATCAGCGTTGATTTTTTAAATAAAAAAGCAGAGATTTTTGAAATGGAAGATGTTAAGGGTGAACCAGATCCATTTGACCTAATTTTGGATTTAGGCGAAAATAAACCAAAAAAGAGGATTTTAATTGATAAGCCAGATATTGTACAAACAAACGCTATTAAAGAGGAGCTAATTTGTTTTCATAATTGTATTGTAGAAAATAAGCAGCCACCAGTACCTATTGATGATGGTGTAACTGCTATGGAGTTGGCGCATAAGATTTTAGGAGAAATGTCAAAAGTTTATCTGAAATAGTTGCAATATTTTTTTAAATCAATCGTTGTGAATTCAGTGCGTTTTGTAGTTTTCGTTTTTATTATTTTACCCTTGTTATTTTCTTGTGTGAAAAATAACCCTGATCCTTCCTGGCTGCGTGTTAATGATTGGGACTTGGTTGCTAATGTTGCGCTTTCAGGGGAGGAAGGGGAGCTTACTGAAAAAATTACAAATGCTAAGGTATATGTGAATGACGAACTCATTGGAATTTTTGAGACTCCCTTTCGTATCCCTTTGCTTTACTCAGGTGAAAGTAGGATAAGGTTAGATCCAGTTATTATTAATAATGGTATTTCTGCTACAAAAAAAGTATATCCTTTTACTAATTTCTACGAGGAGACTATAACACTCATTCAGAATGACACAGTTGTGATCTCACCCGTTACCAGCTATAAGACAAATGCGAAATTTTGGATTGAAGATTTTGAGGATGTTAATATTTCTATTCAAAATGACCCCAATACATCTCTAGCCAATTTAATTCTTTCCAATGAGTCTTTGAATGCTTTTAATGGGAATTACTACGGTAAGGTAGTTTTGACTGAAACTGATTCCACCTGGGTTGCGTATACGCTTGATCCGTTGTCGATTCCTAAAGGCGTTGACAGCTTTCTTGAAATCGATTACTACAATACCAACGATGTTTATCAGGGGCTTATTTATGTGTCTCCTTCCTCGGGCATAGAAGATAATGTAAATATTCGTATGAATGCACAAACGCTGGAAAGTGCCGTTTGGAAGAAGATGTATATTGAGCTGAGAGAATTGGTGACGGCATCTCCGCTCCAATCTACTTTTCTACAATCTTTTCAGGCAAATTTAGATCCGGATGACACTGAAGGTTTAATCTGCCTCGATAATATAAAAGTGATTTGGTTTTAATGAATAAAAATAGTCCTTGGTTAAGTCTTTTTTTAGTATCTGATTATCTATCTGGATTGGTTTCTTGGGCTTTGTTTTTCTTTTTTAGAAAAACCTTGATTGAAAATCAAGCCTTTAAGATGGATATAAACTTTTGGCTTGGTATAGCCTTGATTCCTTTATTCTGGATGTTACTTTATTTTGTGCAAGGTACCTACATTGAGATAAGGCGAATGTTCAGGCTTAAGCTTTTAAATCTAACCATCAGTATTAGTGTAATCGGTTCGCTTGTTATTTTCTTTTCCATTATACTCGATGATCAAGTTCGTTCTTATGAGGGTTATTACTGGAACTTCCTCATTTTACTTGTGGTCCATTTCGGAGTTACTTTTACCCCGAGATTATTAATTAATACCTGGCTTGTACATACAATACGAAAGCCAAATAATGGCTTTAAAACCGTTATTATTGGTGGAACCGAGAAGGCGGTAGATATTCTAGAGGAAATCAAAAAGAACGATAAAAATGTGAATAGCTTTGTAGGCTATATCAACATGAACGGGAATGATCGTCAGCTCGATGGTAAGATTCCATATTTAGGACATTTTGATGATTTGGATATGGTGTCAAAAGAAATTGAGGTTGATGAATATATAATTGCTATAGAAAGTTCTGAGCATAATAAGTTAATGCAGATTATGTTAAAGATAGATAATGGTAAAGCTAGAATAAAGACACTTCCTGATACCTTTGTGATTCTTTCGGGAAGTGTAAAAATGACTAATATCTATGGTGCATTGCTTTTGGATGTGCAATCAGACCCTATGCCTTTTTGGCAAAAAGTATTGAAAAGAATAATTGACTTTACCATGTCTCTGTTTGCGGTTGTTTTACTGATACCTTTTTATTTGTTTTCTGCTATCGCAGTTAAGTGTTCATCTCCAGGACCAATTTTCTTTTTGCAAGATAGAATTGGAAAGGGCGGTCGAGTTTTTAAAATCTTTAAGTTCAGAACGATGTTTATCAATTCGGAAAAAAATGGCCCCCAGCTTTCCTCTGAAAACGACCCTCGAATTACGCGTATAGGTAGCTTTATGCGAAAGACGCGTCTGGATGAATTTCCACAATTTTTTAATGTTTTAATGGGCCATATGTCAATTGTTGGTCCACGTCCGGAGCGAAAGTTCTATATTGATCAAATTGCTAAAATTGAGCCACAATATAATCAGCTTACTAAGGTTCGTCCGGGTATAACCTCATGGGGTCAGGTCAAATATGGGTATGCAGAAAATGTAGAGCAAATGTTGCAACGCATGAAGTTTGATCTCCTGTATCTAAAGAACCGAAGTATTTCATTAGACATTAAGATTATGCTGCATACATTACTCATAGTAATTAAGGCTGAAGGAAAGTAGATTTAATTTGATATTACCTTCATACCAATGCAAGCTGAATCACTTCTTTCATTTTATCAACATAGTGAAATGTGAGCCCTTTGAGGTAGCTTTCTTTAATTTCATCTACATCCTGTTTGTTTCGAGCACATAAAATAATTTCTTTTACACCACACCTTTTCGCTGCAAGAATTTTTTCCTTGATACCACCTACTGGAAGCACGTCTCCACGGAGTGTTATTTCCCCTGTCATAGCAAGGTTCTTCTTCACCTTTTTCTTACTAAAAATTGACGCTAATGATGTGAGCATTGTGATTCCTGCACTGGGGCCATCCTTTGGTGTTGCCCCTTCTGGTACATGAATGTGAACGTTATGCGTATCAATGGCCTCTTGCTTCACGTTTATCATGTTTGCATTGGCTTTTAAATATTCTAACGCAATGATGGCAGATTCTTTCATAACGTCACCAAGATTTCCAGTAAGTGTGAGCTTTCCTTTGCCTTTTGTAATCGAAGATTCAATGAATAAAACATCTCCACCAATACTTGTCCATGCCAACCCTGTGACAACTCCAAATGTGTTATGGTCAATTGATTTTACTTTTGATCGCCCAGAGCCTAGAATAGAAAATAAGTCATCACTACTCAGCTTCGCCTCGAAGCTTTCTTCCATGGCAATTTGTCTAGTTCTGTTTCTTACCAATTTTGCGATTACCTTATCGAGACCACGAACACCAGATTCATTCGTGTATTCTTCGATTATTTTGCGTAGAATTTGTTTGCTAAATCTGATACATTCTTTTTGGATTCCATGCTCCTTAATTTGTTTTGGAATCAGATGTCTTACTGCGATTTCAACTTTTTCTTCCAAAGTATAACCATTTACCTCTATGATTTCCATTCTATCTCTCAGAGGGCCTTGGATTGTTGATAAAGAGTTAGAAGTTGCGATGAATAGTACCTTGGATAAATCAAATTCTGTTTCGATATAATTGTCATAAAATGCATTGTTCTGCTCGGGATCGAGTACTTCAAGAAGGGCAGAAGAAGGGTCTCCATGATTACTTCGTCCGAGTTTATCAATTTCATCAAGCACGAAAACTGGATTTGCTGTTTCAGCTTTCTTTAGGTTCTGAATGATTCTTCCAGGCATTGCTCCGATATAGGTTTTTCGGTGTCCCCTAATTTCAGACTCATCATGTAACCCTCCAAGTGACATTCGGACATATTTTCTCCCCAACGCCTCTGCAATGGATTTTCCAAGCGATGTTTTACCAACTCCCGGAGGTCCATAAAAACAAAGTATTGGAGATTTCATATTTCCTTTGATCTTTAGTACCGCGAGGTACTCCATAATGCGTTCTTTTACTTTTTCTAAACCAAAATGATCTCGTTCTAGAATTTTTCTTGAACGCGTAAGATCAAGGTTGTCTTTAGAATACTCATTCCAAGGAAGTTCAATCATAGTATCGATATAGTTTAATTGAACCGTGTATTCAGCACCTTGGGGGTTCATTCTTTGAAGTTTATCTAGTTCTTTTTGAAATAATTTTCCTACTTCCTTAGTCCATTTTTTTGTTTTTGCACGTTCTCTGAAATCGCGAATATCTTGTTCTTGGGGGTTGTCACCAAGTTCATCTTGAATTGTTCTCATCTGCTGATGAAGAAAGTACTCACGCTGCTGTTTGTCAAGATCTTTCCGAACCTTGTTGTGTATTTCGTTTCGCATCTCTAGCATTTGGGACTCCATGGACAGGTGCTCTAATACTTTTAAAACTCTGGTTTTAATATCCATTTCTTCAAGCATATCTTGTTTTTTTGAAACATCAGCGTTCATATTTGAGGATATGAAATTCACGAGAAATGTTGGGCTATCAATGTTTTTAATGGCAAACTGAGCTTCAGAAGGGATATTCGGACTGTCCTTAATAATTTGAAGCGCGAGGTCTTTGATATTTTTGAACATCATGTTGAGCTCTTTATTCGCAATATCAAATTTTTCTTCCTTAAGGATTTCAACAGAGGCACGCATGAACGGATCCGTCTGTGTCATTTCTATCATTCTAAAGCGCCTTTTTCCTTGAATGATTACGGTCGAACTGCCATCTGGCATTTTTAGTAACCTAACTATCTGGGCCACTGTTCCGATCATATGAAGGTCCTTGAACTCAGGTGATTCCTCTTCTTGTACCTTCTGAGAAACAACACCAATGATTTTATTACCTTTATTTGCCTCCTGAATAAGCTTTATAGATTTATCTCTTCCTACAGTAATTGGAATTACAACTCCTGGAAACAAAACGTTATTCCGTAGGGGTAGGATAGGGAGGTTTTCTGGAAACTCTTGATTATTTACGGTCTCTTCTTCTTCGGCCGTAGTTAATGGAATAAATTCAGCATCAGATTCTAAGCTAGATAAATTTAGTAAGGAGGGATCAAATAAGTCGTTCATATATTTTATTTATGACATTATGGCATTGATTCTTGTCATAAGTTGCAAAACTGATTCAAACCAATATCCATATACTAATGTTCAATCTGCGTGCCAAAAAAAAATTTAGGTAAAAATGTCGGATTAGTCTCTTGCCCGCGCTAAGTGTTTGAGAATGGCTTTATCCTCTTTACTCAAAGACAGTTTCCGGCGATACATCATGTTGTTTGCTGCATCAAAAGCTTTCTCTAGCTTATTCTTGGTGTATGTTTCACCTTGAACCCATGAAAAACTTGGGATATATTTTTTAGGAAATCCATGTGTCACAATATTGCAGGAAACGCCAACAACAGTGGCTGTATTGAACATTGTATTTATTGCACATTTAGAATAATCGCCCATACTTAAACCGATAAATTGTAAGTCTGTTTGTATTTCGGTTTTAGATGAATAGCAGTGAGTTCTCACATGTGCATAATTGTTTTTTAAATTAGATGTATTGGTGTCTGCTCCAAGGTTACACCATTCACCGATAACTGAGTTACCTAAAAAGCCATCGTGTCCCTTATTGGAGTATGCTTGAAAAATTACATTGTTTACCTCTCCACCAACTTTACAATGGGGACCAATGGTTGTTGCTCCATATATTTTAGTACCCATTTTTATTGTCGCATACGCATTCAACGCCAGTCCACCTCGAATCATGCTTCCCTCCATTATTGTTGCGTCTCTCCCAATGTATATCGGACCTTCCTTTGTATTTATCGTACAGCCTTCGATACTAGCTCCCTCCTCAATAAAGAGTCTATTTTCAGGACCTATCAAAAGGTTAGTAGAAGAAAGTAATTGGCTTTTTCGATCATTAGTTGCTTGAATAAAATCTAAGTCTAGTGCTAATGCATTTTTTTGAAAAAGATCCCACCGTTCTTCAATGATAATTAATTCTGTTCCGATAAATTTAATGACTTCTTTTCCAGCTCCTTTTTGGGCAAGTAAGACATCCTCAGCGAATAGGCTTTGGTTATCATCCAAATGTGTGATAGCCGCAATTAAATCAGGATTAGGTAAAACGCATGCGTTTATGGTTAAATCGGAATCCACACTTGGGTATTTGTCAGCTAGGTAATCTTCTGTTTTATATCCAATTTGTACCTCAGGTAAATAGGCTGTGTAGCGTTCCGTATTTGTAAATATTCCCATACGGATACAGGCAATAGGTTTGGTTAAGCTAATGGGTGCGAAGTTTTTGTGTTTTCCGAAATCACTTAAATTTAATTTCATCTTTTAGGACTTGAATGAGCTTTTGACGCAATAAATAATAACATAAAGGTAAGAAAGGCATTTAAAATTATAATCTCAAATCCAAATGAGTACTCCCCGAGAATACCTGGTGCTCCCTGTTCAACTCCTGGTGCCCCTTTTGAAAAGTACCAAAAGAAAAATGTCAAGGTGATAGATGTAATGCTCATTATTGGTATTACTCTGTCACTTACAATGTATTTGGTTAAGATTCCAAAAAAGAATATACCAATGAGGGGGCCATATGTAAAACCAGCAAATTTCATCAGTAAACCTATCGCAGAATCATCTGTGTAATGGTGTAATATCAAAACAACCAGAATTATGAAAATAGATACTCCAACATGAATTTTTTTCCGTAATGGGACTTTATTGTCTTCTGTTTTTCTTTTCTCTGGCACTAGATCTACAAAAATAGATGTGGTTAGAGAGGTAAGTGCTGAATCAGCACTCGAATAAGCCGCTGCAATAAGACCTAACAAAAATAAAATACCAATAATAATGGGCGTATTACTATCCATTGCGATTGCAGAAAATAGCATGTCAGGTTTTTCAAAAGGGATTGAATTTTCTGCCGCGTACATGTACAATAGCGCCCCTAAGAATAGAAAAATAAGGTTGACAATAATTAAAACACTTGCCATACTCATCATGTTTTTTTGTGCATCCTTCAGGCTTTTACAGCTTAAGTTTTTTTGCATCATGTCTTGATCAAGTCCCGTCATACCAATGGCGATAAAAATACCGCCGAAGAAGTGTTTTAAAAAGTGATTTGAGTTGTATACGTTATCAAAGAAAAAAATCTTACCATAGGGTCCATTTGCAACCTGCTCTATAATTCCTGTATTTGAAACACTAGGTATTGCACTCGCGAGGAAGTACACTGTCAAAATAACTGATAGAAGCATAAATCCTGTTTGAAGTGTATCTGTCCAAACGATCGTTTTTATGCCTCCACGATTTGTATACAACCAAATAAGTAAAATACAGATGCTTACTGTAATCTCGAATCTAATACCCCAGTCGTCAAATAAAATACTCTGCAAAACCTCCGCAACAAGCATGAGTCTCACGGAGGCTCCTATGACTCTAGATAGAAGAAAGAGAAGTGCACCCGTTTTATGGCTTGAAAATCCAAATCGTTCTTTAAGGTATTCGTAGATGGAAACCACATTCATTTTGTAATAAATAGGCATCAGTATGTAGGTTATGATTAGATAACCAATAAAATATCCTAGGACCGCTTGCATGTAGCTAAACTGGTTGCTTTCATTCCCAACCCATCCCGGAACAGACAAGAATGTTACACCACTTAATGATGCACCAATCATTCCAAATGCAACAAGATACCACGGAGATTGACGCTCTCCTATAAAAAAGCCATGATTACCTTTCGCCTTTGACGTGAAAAATGAGACAGCCACTAGCAGTCCAAAATACAAGACTAGGATGGATACGATTAAAGTTGGTGTCATTTAACGAGCAGATTAAATTTGGGATTACAAATGTATCTTTATTTATCATTTAACGTTAATGTGAAAAGGTAAGTATATTTGTAAAAATAGAATATGGACGCTTGGATTTTTCTTTTAATGACGATTGTGAGCTGTGGGACGCTTGTTTTGATTGTATTTCGTTTTTTAAAAAAGCAGACAGATAGGGATGTAATAAAATTTAGAACAGAGCTTCACAAACAAAGGCAAGAGTTTTTTTTACCGAGTAGGCTAGATGCTTATCAAAGATCGGTGTTGTTTTTAGAACGAATACACCCGACTAGTTTAATTCTGCGTGTGCACAACCCTAGCTTGAATGCTACACTTTTTCAAGCAGAGCTCGTTAAAGCCGTTCGAAGTGAATTTGAGCACAATCTTGCTCAACAGATTTTTATTTCTGCAAGTACTTGGGATATTATCAGGAACTCTAAGGATGAGGTTATTAAATTGATCCACATGGCAGGTAGCCAAATGAGCGATACATCCACAAGCACAGATCTTTCAGAAAAAATCTTTGAGACCATTTCTAAGATAGAGGATTTCCCAACAGGTATTGCCGTCAAAATAGTCAAAAAAGAATTTCAGGAACTATTTTAGGAGTTCTACTACGCCAGCGGCACCTTGACCAGCACCGACACACATCGTAACCATACCGTATTTTTGATTCCGTCTTCTCATTTCGTTGATCAACTGAACGGTTAACTTTGCTCCAGTGCACCCAAGCGGGTGTCCCAATGCGATGGCTCCTCCATTGACATTTACAATTTCTGGATTTAGCTGTGCTTCATTTATAACGGCTACAGCTTGAGAGGCAAAAGCTTCATTTAACTCAATTAATCCGATATCATCGAGTTTGAGACCTGCTTTAGATATGGCGCGAGGAATGGCATCTACAGGTCCGACTCCCATAATTTTCGGTTCAACGCCAACCACTTGGTATGAAACCAATCGTGCGATAGGTTCAATATTCAACTCTTTCACCATATTTTCAGACATTACCATTACAAATGCGGCACCATCAGAAGTTTGTGAAGAATTACCAGCGGTGACAGAACCACCTTGCGCAAACACAGGTTTGAGCTTTGACAAGGCCTTTACATTTGTCCCGGGTCTCGGCCCTTCATCGGTATCTACTGTATATTTTTTTATTTGTCGTTTTTCGTCTTGATCGAGGTATACATGTTCCACCTCTATGGGCGCTATTTCCTCTTTGAAGGTGTTGTTTTGAAGTGCTGCTAATGCTTTCGTATGTGACGATACAGAAAACAAATCTTGGTCTTCTCTTTTAATGTTATACTGTTTGGCAACTTCCTCAGCCGTTAATCCCATACCCCAATACCAATTAGGGTTTGACTTGCCTACTTTAGCATGGGGAACAATACGCCATCCACCCATTGGCACAAATGACATTGACTGTGCCCCGCCGGCTATGATACATTCCGCCATACCACTTTGAATTTTAGCTGAGGCCATTGCGATGGTTTCAATACCAGATGCGCAATATCTATTGACGGTAACCCCAGGAACTTTTACGGAGTTCAAAGACATCAATGAAATCATTCGGGCCATGTTTAAACCGTGTTCAGCCTCTGGATCAGCGTTTCCAACAATTACATCACTGATTTTGTCATGATCAAATTCTGGAAGACCTTTTAATATGTGATGAATTACACCTTTGGCGATGTCATCAGGTCGTGTGAATCGGAACCCACCTTTTTTTGATTTTCCTACTGCGGATCGGGAGGCTGCTACTATGTATGCTGTATTGCTCATTGCTAATGATTTTAGGGAGGTTAAATGTACTAAAAAATATTATGCGTGCATAATTTATAATAAATTTATTTACGTCTTCCTGCTTTGGCTTTGATGAATTCGATGAGCATGGGTAGGAGGGATAAACCAATGATACCAAATATGACCGTTTCAAAGTTCTGTTGAACAATCGGTAGGTTGCCAAAAAAGTAGCCCAATAGTGTTAAAGCAAAAACCCATGTAATTCCACCTATAATACTGTATTTAAGAAATTTAAATAATTTCATTTTTCCTACACCAGCAACAAACGGTGCAAAAGTTCTTACAATAGGAACATAGCGGGCAAGGATAATCGTTTTCGGCCCATGCTTGTCATAAAAAGCCTGTGTTTTATCGATGTATGATTGTTTAACAATTTGTCGGCCTCTGATGCTCCATTGCATGACCTTAAGACCGATATTTTTACCGATATAATAATTTAGGTTATCTCCAATAAAAGCAGCAGTACACAGCAAGGGTATGACGATCCAAAGGTTAAGCTCAGCGGTCTGGCCGTTTTGTATTACACCAGCACAAAATGTACCTGCTGCAAATAATAATGAGTCTCCGGGAAGCAATGGCATCACCACTAACCCTGTTTCCACAAAAACAATCATAAAAAGTATGAGGTATATCCAATTACCATACTCCATGATAAGGGTGAATAGGTGCGCATCCAAATGAAGGATAAAGTCAATAAGCTGTTGAATAATATTCATTTATTCTATGATTAAGCTCGGGTCGTTTTTTTCTTTCCAACCTGTAATTCCTCCATCCATGACAAGGATGTTGTCTAGTCCTTTTTCACACCTTAGTAAATTGGCTAGCGCATGAGCGCGATTCCCTGACTTGCACATTAAAACATAGGTTTTAGACCTGTCCAAGGCATCCGCATTGTCGAGAAAATCTTGCATAGGAATGTGGTCGCTACCAAGGTTGCAAAATTCATATTCAAATGCTTCACGAATATCAATCACTTCAATGGAGGCGTCAGCCTGCATTTTGTGTTTGCATACCTTAGGACAAATGGTATTCATACGTTCATTTTTTTGTAAAGATAAAACTTAGATATCAATAGGCTTTAAAAATTGAAAAAATAAGCTTTATTTAGTCTTATATTGGCTCCTTCAATCCATGCTAATCCTATTGTTTTCTGATGATTATTTAAGACCTCTTTTTGGGAATAGCATATGTTATAATTTTCATTATTAACATTCAATAATAAACCATTTTCTGTCCATGTAAATTTGATAGTATTTCCATGTGTACAGACCGTTAAGTTTTGTTTCTTTAAATTAATGATTTTAAATTTTCCTGGGTAGCATTTGTCATAATCTGAAAGTAATAAAAGGTATTTATTAGGTGATAGATCATCATGAAAAAAGTATGTAGTATTTGTAATATGCAAGGCACATGAAAACTTACTCGAATTAAATAATACGAGATGTTTATTTGAAAGTTGATGGTTGTGGTTAAGAGCAATGATTGAGCATAAAATCAGACCAATAGCCGAACCTAATAATAGTCTCCTTTTGCGTATTAGATTCCAATAAATACCAAAACAGCAAAAAAAAAGCAATGTAAGCTCGATTTTTTCGAGATTGAAACCTTTTGCGATAGATCCAGGGAGGTTTTCAATATATTCGATAAAGCCAAGGAGCAGAGCGAGTAATAAAGATAACAAACATGCGATTTTATCTGCTAGAAAAGTAAGTCGGGACAAAATGATCAATGCCGCCCCTACACCCACAATTATTCCACCTAAAATAACAATACCGAAGTTTGATAGTAAAAAGTAATTTGGGAATTGATGGAAATAATAAATACAAACAGGGAACGTAAATAACTGAGCTGACAAACAAAGTGCACTTGCGCTCCAAAAGAAATTGAGAATTTTATTTGCAAAACGAAATGATTGTGAAATTGATGTGTAACATAATGTGATACCTAACATGGCCAAATAGGACAATTGATAACCTATGTCGAGTAAATACATCGGATTTATTAAAAGTAAAATTGAAGCTGAGAAAAGAAGGATATTCAGCTGATTTTTAATACCTCGGCTAAAATAACCCAAACTGAGAATAGAAAACATAATTACAGAACGTAGAACGCTTGGAGGAAAGTCAATGAGATAAGCATAAATCCAAATGAATATGAGCGCAACTAGGAGAGCTGTATTTCTTTGTATAAACACAGAAAATAGGCGAAAAAAGCCAAATATAATCCAAATGAATAAACCAATATGTAATCCTGATATTGCCAGCAAATGCATTGCTCCTGCTGCGCTAAACGAATACCTTGTTGCTTGCTCTAAAGATGATTTATCTCCTAAGAAAAGTGCTTTTACGATACCTATATTTTTTTCTGATACATTTCTTTTTATGGTTTTGACGATTTTTGCTTTAATTGCCTCTTTCATTATGATTTTAGAGTCTTCAACCATAGAAAAATCGGAATGTGTAAAAAATGTGAGATAATAAGTCTCCTTTGATCCCCAGTAAAATTCTGCATTAAATTCTCCAGGGTTACCTTTATTATCAATTTTTTGAACTTGACTTTTGACGAATATAACATCTCCTTGTCCGAGTTGAAGGCTTGTTTCTACATCTGTATAAAAGAGTAACTTTTCTTCATGAGTATATATTTTTTCATTATCGCTGAATACTTGTTGGATTCGAGCTATTCCTTTGTTCCATTTTTTATTTCCTGATGGAAGATCGATGATTTCGCATTGGAACTGATGTATTTCATTATTCAAGAAATCATACGGTTTTGTTTGCCTAGTTTTAACACTAAAAAAGCCAAGTTGAAGAAATAGAAGAATAAAATAGATTAGATACTGTTCATTTCTTTTGGGATTTATTTTTTTAAAAATGAATGGGGTAAATACAACTACCGAAGTAAATATTGCCCAATATTTGAAGGTTATTCCTGAGCAACCAACGGCAATTCCTATTGCTAGAGAGCTGAATATAATTAGGAACGGGGTGTTTCTGATTGAAACATCTCGATTCTTATTTATGATATTTTCTGACTCAAAGATACGGTATGAGAATTATGATGAAAATATCTGATGTCTACCAAAGAGAATCTCAAAAAACATGCGGTAATCCCCTAAAATACTATACAACGGATATTTAAAGGTAGCGGGCTCGTTCTTTTCTACAAAGAAATGGTCAATCCAAGCCGTACCATAACCTGAGCGCAGTGTTCCCAAAATGAACAAAGGATGAAGCGTGCAGGCAAGCGCAATGAGAAACAGAATGGCTGCTAAAGTCCCGATAAAATGAAGTAGTTCAGTGTGCGGTAACTTATGCTCCTCGAGATAGTAAGGATAAAATTCTTTAAAAGAGCTGAATCGTTTCATGGTTTAGTATTGCACCTGAAATTTCAGTACTTGACCATTTGTCTTAATGAAGTATATGCCTGGCTTCAGTTCGTCAATCATAATTTGTCCAGTCTTAGATAATTTATTACTTAGACATATCCTTCCAAAACCATCCGTAATGGTGTATTGCGCATCGTGTTTTGTACCTTTCAGATAGATAAAATTTTGCGCTGGGTTAGGGTAGAGTGCTAAGCTTATCGGTTCCATATTTTGAACAGAGGCATTAAAAACTTGTGTAAGAGCTATGTATGCATTGATGCGACCGTGACCGACCTCTTCGTTCCAGCTTCCATCTGAATTAATGCTATCATATATGTAAGGTTCTACTTTCTCGCTTGTAATGTTTAGTAGGTGACGGACCTCGTCGGAGGTTAATAATGGATTTTCAGCAAGTAAAAGCGCTCCAATTCCTGCAGCAATGGGGCAGGCGGCACTGGTTCCATTAAAAGTTAAGGCATAGTCATTTCCTGTGTATCCTGGACTTCCCGAAATGTCGCAAGTTGCGATTTTAACTCCCGGTGCGACAAGGTCGAGTGTTTCTCCGTAATCGCTTCCCCAATTCTCGCCTGAACAGTCACCAGGGCGTTTGCGCGTGTCACACATGTCACTGGCTCCAACCGCTATGGTTTCATTTAAATTGGCGGGCCACAATACGTTCGGACTATTTTCATTACCTGCTGAAAAAAACATGGTAGTTCCTTTTCCATTTCGTCCTTGTGTATGGGCCATGAGTAGCTCTTCATTACAAATGGTAGTGTCTATGGTCAATAGGTTGATAAATTCTTCCGTGAGTCCTGCCGAGCAGCTAATTACATCGGCACCAATAGTATTCCAGGAGTAGGCTGAACCGGTGAGTAAAGCATTCATATTGGTGAATGGAACAATTTGGTTATTGAACTCAATATAAACGAAAATTCTAACAGGAACCAGAATTGCCTCAGGAGCAACACCACTGATCCCAATTTCATTGTCCTGGGCAGCGCCAATAATACCAGCGCATGCAGTACCATGGGCATTTTCATCAAAATTTAAAAGTGGATAACCGTTTGTATTGGTACTATCCGTCGCAAACGCATCAAAGCCAGGGAGTAGTCTACCCGAAAATTCGGGATGCAGTGTATCGATCCCGCTATCAAGCACAGCTACGATAATATCGGTTCCTTTTGAAATATTCCATGCGTCATTGATCTGGACATCTGCTCCCGGTGTCCCGTTATACTGAATTGGGGCTCCTGTATTTTCCAAGTACCATTGGCGCTCATAGAGAGGGTCATTTGAGCAGTCTTGTAAGGTAAAGTATTGATTGATTTGAATCGTTTTGATAAAACTGATGCTTTCAAGTTTGGCCTTTTTTCTTCTTACCTTTTCAATTTCTTTTTCACCAGTATCGACCAAGTAGAGCAAATTATTGTGCTCGTTTTTTTTACAGCTGCCGAACTGTTTCAGTGTGCGTTCTTCTTCCTGGGTTAGTTCAGTTTTAGTCCTGATAATTAACTCATTGGTTTCAAAGCTAAAATGTTTACCTAATGTTTTAGGTTCGACAGAATAATCCCAATTTAAATTGTGGTCTATTTTTTTTTCTGATGAAAGAAGGAAATAATTATGGCTCAAGTATTTAATGGAATATCGTTTTGAGTCTAGCTGTCCTGTAGAAGTTGTTTTCACAATAAGCTGTTCTTGGGCGTTAAGGTTAAAAACGAGTAAAAAGCCTGAAAGGAGTTTAAGATTTTGCATAAGTTAAGCTACAAAATTTAATTGTATTTTCAGAATTAAAATCAACCTTCTATGAGTCTATATCTTCTTGTTTTGGCTATTGCGCCGGGTATTGCTATTTTTTTTACATCTATTTTAAAGATAAATATGAAAAAGAACCCATAAGGCTTCTTGTGATTAGTTTCATTCTTGGGACGCTTAGTGTTGTGCCAACTTTACTTTTATCTGAGCTGGGTACTTATTTTTTGGATTTTGAACCTACGAGTTCTTCTCTTATTTTATCCTTGATTTCTTGTGTCATTGGTATTGGTTTGGTAGAGGAGTTTAGCAAATTTATCTTTGTGCGTTTCTTGCGTTCAAGAAAGATGATTTCAATGAGCCTTTTGATGGAATTGTCTACTGTGTCATGTTATCAATGGGTTTTGCTACGATTGAAAATATACTTTATGTGGTTGACTTTGGTGCTGCAACTGGCTAGCTCCGAATGTTCACAGCTGCTCCTATGCATGCTGTGTTTACAATCGTTATAGGGTATTATTTGGGTGTTCAAAAAAGTTTAGGTTTTCAGACGGGTGCGCTTCAAGGTTTATTTCTTGCCTCACTTTTACATGGTTTATATGATTTTGTGCTCATGTATCCGCGAATACATTTTATCATTCAACTTCTGGGATTTCTGGCTTGTTTGTTTTTCGGATTTCGTTTTGCACTTAAAGCCATCAAGCTTCATCAAGAGTCTTCGCCTTTCAAAGGTTTTTAATAGACTAAATTGTGTTAAATAATCCATTTATTTGCTGAATATGTAGTACCTTTGAATCTTAATATTTTATTGCACTCGCTTGATATCTAGACAATAGAAATTATTGAAGTAAAATATGATGGAAAAAAGAATACTTTACCGTTTTTTGGGCTATTTTTTGATAGCCCTTGTAGTCATTGTCACTGGTCGATACATCGTTAAGCTACCTATAATTATTAAAGTTTTAGCCCTTGCATTTAATGCGATAACGATTTATTATGCCTACAATTACCTAATCAAAGAAAAAGAATAAAATGAATTTGAAAAGCACATTGAAATCAGTTGGCCTTAGCGTTGCAGGCCTTATAATATTAATTATATTATTCATGTCCTGGATGGATGTTGATCCTGGCGAAGAAGGTTTTGCCTATCGTCCTTATGGAGGGGGAGTAGATGTAGAGTCTAGTTACACGGAAGGAACATATTTTATCCCACCATGGAATGACATCATTACATACAACATTTTGCAGCAATCAAAGTCATATGAATCTACTGTAATGGATGTTAACGGTACAGATATTTCTGTCGAGGTTGCTGTTAATTTTTCTGTCAAAAAAGGTAATGCAGCTAGGCTTCATCTCAAACATGGTATTGGGTATATTCAATTTATTGATGATAAAGTAAAAGGTGCAATTAAAGACGTTGTAGGGCGGTATACCTACCAAGAAGTTTATTCTTCCAAACGAGAGGCCTTAGAAGGAGAAATTGAAGAGATTTTAGTCGCAGATTTTAAAGGAAACTTTCTTGTCTTTCACTATGTAGAAATTTCAGACGTTAACCTACCGCAGAATATTGCAACCGAAATAACAAATAAAGAAACACAGAAGCAAAAGAACCTGACCGCAGAACAAAAGAAACAAGAGCAGGAATATTTAGCTGCTGCAAAAATAGCAACGGCTAAAGGTGATTCGGCAAAAACAATTATTCGAGCAACTGCGGAAGCTCAGTCTATCAAAATAAAACAAGAACAATTAAGAAAGTCTCCTCAGTATATCGAGTATTTGAAGGCGCAGAGATGGGATGGCAAAATGCCCCAGGTCGTTGGTTCAGGTGGTGGCTTAATTATTGACCTAAAAAAATAAGGTCAATTTTTGAAACAATTTGTTACGATTACGGGAAGGATATTAGCTGTTTCATCTGGGGTTCTTTTAGTTTTTAGTTTTCAAAAGTTATCTGGTCAGTATTCAAGCCATTTAGAAACCTTAAAACACGTTCCCTATGGTCATTTTTATGTTGTTCTTTTCATCTTTGGGGTATTTCTGATTATGAAAGGAAATAGAATGTACCCATAATCACATCAAATTATCTTTTCATCTCAATCTGATATGGTCATTTACAAGTTCTATTTTTTCTTCTTCTTGCAGATAATCTAAACTGGCCATAATTAATTCCTCTCCGAAACCCGTCTGATTCATTAGGGTGGAAATTGTAGTTGGTTTGGCTAATAATTTAAGGATTAATTCCGATGGTTCTTGATCCTTTTTTATTTGCTTTACACACTGGTCACAGGTGCCACATTCATCTACTGTTTCCCCAAAATAGGCAAGCAGTTTTTGAGTCCTGCAGGATGGTTCTTTTAAAAATTCAATCACAGAATCAATTTGAGCTTCATAATTTTTTTTTCGAATTCCATATACACTAGGGTGAAGCAAAAAAGTGTCGTTTTGGGCGCGAGCTCTTAAAAAAGTTATGGTTGGTTCTTTTGATGCTTGAATGAAGTCACATAATCCGAAATTATTGAGTTGTTCTAGCTGTTTTTCAATATGTGTTTTGCTCATTTTTAGCGTCCTGGATATTTGATTTACATCTATGCGTTTGTAAACATCAAAAACACCAGGGAGTGTTCTTGTCAAATAGGTTGCTAGTTTATTGAATGCAGGGTATTGTATTTCAAAGTTATAAAGCTCAGTAATACCAACAATTAGTTTTATTTTGGCTGGGTTAAATACAGATTCTGATAAGGCTAGATCTCCATTGAGCTCAAGTATCTTAAGTCCATGATAAACGACTGTAGGAGCAATCCTGTGTTGACTTGCAAAATCTTGAATATTAATTTCTATGACTTGGTCCTTCCCATCCCCAAAAGCGATTTTAAAATGTTGGAATAGTGTGCGGTATAGTTTTGATATTTCATTCTTTTTTGGAAATCTTATTGCGATACTTTCTTTCAGTTTTTTAAGGTCACTCGCGTTGTACAAAGCAAAGCCAATGGCCTTTTCTTGATCTCGACCGCCTCGTCCTACCTCTTGAAAGTATCCTTCAATAGAATCGCTTATTTCGTAATGGATGACATATCTAACATCAGACTTGTCTATACCCATTCCAAATGCATTTGTAGCAATTATGATCTTTGTTTTGCCTTGCATCCATTTATTCATCGTGGATGAACGATCTTCATTGTTCATACCGCCATGGTACATTGCGCAGGATATCCCTTCGCTTGATAGCATTGCATTAATTTCACGGACACTACGTCTAGTTTGACAATAGATGATTCCTGAACTATTTTTTAGACTTTTACATAGTTCGATTACCCGTGCTTTTTTATAATTTGAATGAAATATACGATACGCAATATTCGTTCTTTCAAAGGAAGCTTGATGGAGCCTCACATTTTTAAGTCTAAGTTTATCAATTATATCTGCCTGTGTTTTTTTATTGGCAGTGGCTGTGAATGCTGCCAGGGGAACATCAGGTTTTATTTCTCTCAGTCGAGAGATACGAGTATAGGAAGGTCGAAAATCATGACCCCATTGAGAAATACAGTGGGCCTCATCAATTATAATTTGTGATACCTTCATTGCTTTGAAGCGTTCAATAAAGATTTGTGTCTCGAGTCGTTCAGGAGAGAGGTATAGAAAGTCATAGCTTCCGAAGCGTGCGTTGTCTAGCGTGATGTCAATTTCTCGAAAGCTCATTCCACCATATAATGCGGCAGCTTTTACTCCTTTTCTTGTGAGCTGTTCAACCTGGTCTTGCATTAAAGATATAAGTGGCGTAATAACAATTGTTAAGCCTTCTTTTAAAATACCTGGTACTTGGTAACAAAGTGATTTCCCTCCACCTGTTGGGAGCAATGCGAAAATATCTTTATTGGAACATAGGTCTTGAATAATACCTGCCTGGCCTGGTCTGAATGTCTCATAACCCCAAATTTTTTTTAGAATTTTTAGCGGCGAATCCATTGATTGGCTTGATTTTTTTACTTAGGTATAATTTTTGATAAGTGTAACCTTGAATAATCCGCATATAAAGCGTATTTTTGTACCCCTTAAATCAACAATATATGTCAACAGATCTATATACTTTTCCTGTAAACAAGGCCCCTGAATCAAAGATAAAATATTTTGATTGGGACCATCTTGATTTTGGAAAGAATTTCTCTGACCATATGTTTATTATGGAATATAAGGATGGTGAATGGGGGCAAGGAGAGATTGTTCCTTTTGCCAATTTAACCATGCATCCTGCAATGTCGGCTATTCATTATGGTCAATCAATTTTTGAAGGTCTAAAGGCAAATAGAACAGTGAACAATGAGGTAAGTGTTTTTAGGCCAGAAATGAATGCAAAAAGATTTAATCAATCTGCCGAGCGCATGTGTATGCCAACAATTCCAGAAGATTTATTTGTAGAAGCGATTCGTCAGCTTGTTGCTCTAGATGCTGATTGGGTTACTGATCGAGAAGGTCACTCGCTCTACATTCGACCATTCATGTATGCTACGGATCAACTTGTGGGTATTCGCCCTTCAAGAACGTATAAATTTTTAATCATTACGACGCCGGTCGGACTGTATTATTCCGAGCCGGTAAATGTTAAAATTGAGAAGTCATATACGCGGGCAGCTTCGGGTGGAGTTGGTGGTGCAAAAGCAGCGGGTAATTATGCAGCTTCCATGTATCCCGCCGTACAAGCCCAAAAAGAAGGTTACCATCAATTAGTTTGGACCGATGCAGCTGAGCATAAATATATTGAGGAGTCAGGTACAATGAATATTGTATTTCAGATAGGTGATAAGTTGATTACTCCTGACGAAAGCTATGACACCATTCTTAGAGGTATTACAAAACGAAGTGTTATTGAAATTGCTCAAAGATGGGGGGTTGAGGTAGAAGAACGTCTGGTTACTGTTCAAGAGATTGTTGAAGCTGCAAGAAATCGTACCCTAATGGACGCTTTTGGGGCGGGAACAGCCGCAACGATTGCACCCATCGCCATGATTGGCTATGAAAATGAAAAATTTATGCTTCCTCCCGTTCAGGAACGTTTGTTATCGAAAAAAATCAAAAAGTATCTTGGTGATCTTAAAGTAGGTCGTATCGACGATGAGTTCGGATGGAACCTCTTGGTTTAAGTTATTATTATTTTCTAAATTTCAATTCAACGAAAACCGGTAGGTGGTCAGAGTAACCACCTAAGTATTTAATACCTCCATATGTTCTGAATGGGACTTTATTCCCTTTATACTCTGTAATAAGATAATCAGGTGTATGTATCTTTCCTGATTCTGGTTTTATATTGAATTTATTGTTTTGAAAACCTTCTGAAACCATAATGTGGTCCAGTATATTCCATTTTCCTCTGTAAGCATTTGTTCCTCCGTATTGATTCGATTCTTTTGTAATATAAGGCGTCATTGTTTCTTTGAGCTGCTGAACCGATTTGTTACTTGGATAATCATTTAAATCACCCATCAGGATGATTTTGGCATTTGAATCTACCGTAAGTAACGAGTCAATAAACTGTTTTGCAATAGAAGATGCTTTGATACGTTTTGGCGCACTTTTTTCAGTTCCCCCGCGTCTGCTTGGCCAATGATTAACCATTGCAAAAAAGACCTCTTTTTTGTAGGAAAATTTTGCCCATACAATGTCTCTTGAGGTTGGTGTCTGTTGTTCAGGTAAATTAAAGCGAAGAAAACCTTTGTCAATTAGTTTGAGCTTTTGAGTGTTGAATAACATTCCGACATCGATTCCTCTAGCGTCAAGACTATTGAAATGAACGATACTGTATTCCTTAAGCTTTTTGTTGTTTTTCAGAATATCATTCATTACAAATTCGTTTTCTATCTCACACAAGCCAATAACCATAGGAGTTTTCAGGTCGCATATGATTTCGTTAATATGGTCTATTTTAATATTGTATCGTTCTGATGTCCATTGCTTTTTACCTTCAGGAAGAAATTCTTCATCATTGTTTGGGCCATTGATTGTATCAAATAGATTCTCTACATTATAAAAGGCGATGCGTTCAGTTTTTTGTGCTTTGCAACAAGTGAAAAGTAAAACAATAAAAATAGGTAGTAATGCTTTCGTCATGTTTTTATTAAAACTGTTCTAGTATGGCGATTCGCTTTTTGATCGGAGGGTGTGTCGCAAATATTCCTGCTATGCGCTTAATGAGTTTTAGCTTAGAAATGAAACTTGGGGTTCCTTTTCCCGAAGCGTTATCAATAAACATTTGTTTGACATCATTGTTTTTGAGATTATCTAGTGATGAATTTCCTGATATTTTCCGAAGTGCATTGGCCAGTCCAAGGGGGTTTTTGGTCATTTCAGCCGCTCCGGCATCAGCGAGGTATTCTCTCTTTCTGCTTAGAGAGAATTTAAACAAGATAGATATTAGGTACATTGCCAGTGAAACTAAGAGAATCACGAGTGTAATAATGAAACCTCCTTTGCCATCTTTTTTTCTTGAGTTTCTTCTTCCGCCTCCATGTAATATGCCTCGAATAACGGATTGAAATATAATTGAGAAAATACCTACAAAAACAATGCTTATGATTAAAAGACGTACGTCGTTATTTCTAATGTGCATCAATTCATGTGCGATCACACCTTCGAGTTCGTCATCGTCTAGTTTATCGATAATGCCTCGAGTTAGCGTGACCGTATGGTTTTTTTCGTTTAATCCGCTGGCATATGCGTTGAGCGCTGGTGATTCAATAATCCGGAGTATTGGCATTTTCATACCGATACTTATGCAGAGGTTTTCTGTAAGATTATAAACCCGCATATTTTCCTTTCGATCAAGGCTTTTGGCACCAGTAGCGTAGTTGATCATTCTCGAGTGACCTAAAAATGCAATGACGAACCATACGCCTGTGAACCCGAGTACATAGGGGGTTGCAGAAATAAATGCTTCGTTCGTGCTACCTGGGTTTACAAATATTAAAACAATGTATAGGCCAGTTAATAGTATTGAGGGGAAACCAAATAGAAGAAGAATGGATTTTCTGTTATTGCTCGTTATTTGCTGTTGAAGCCCAACGTATTCCATCTTTTAAAATTTAACCTCTGGCGCTTGGCTTAGGTCTTCTCTAGCTGTCTCGCCAAGGTCAAACATATCTTCGCTATTAAATCCAAACATATTTGCAAACAATACATTCGGGAATTTTTGAACAGCGATATTTAGCTCTTTAGTCGCCGAATTGAAGAATCTTCGGGCTGCAGCCAACTTATTTTCAATATCAGAAAGCTCTTCCTGAAGTTGCATAAAGTTACTGCTTGCCTTGAGGTCTGGATAATCTTCCACTTGAATGTTGAATCCATTGAGTGCTGAGCTGAGCTGTTTTTCGGCGGAAATTTTATCATTTATTGAGGATGCCCCAATGGCTTTGTTACGCGCCTCTGTAATGGCTGCCAATGTACCTCCCTCATGTTCCATATATCCTTTAACTGAACCTATAAGTTGTGGTACGAGATCATGGCGCTGTTTGAGCTGCACATCAATATCAGCAAATGCATTTTCTCGGTTGTTTTTCAGTTTGACTAGTGTGTTGTAGACATTAATGATGATTAATATCGCAATGGCTACGGTAATAAGGAGTATGGCTAAAGGACCCATTTTTTACGTTTTAATTATTTATAGTTAGCCTTAAAGATAATTTCAATTATTGAGTTGTGGTTGTTCTTAACAAAAATTGTAAGCCCTTTTGGTGTTTTTGATATTAATTTTTTAGCACTTTCAACCTTTAAATGTTAAACATTGATTTATGGTAATTCAGTTAGTTTAAAGCTTTTAGGCCTAACCTCTAAAAATATCTTATTGGCCTGACAAGAGCACCACTTTCCCGACCTTTAGGAAACCAATACCCATATTCTAAAGACCAAGCTTCCCAAAGTTGACCGATGTCTGTTTCCGAGGAGGTCCAATATATTCCAATGTTGGGATCAATGATTCCATTTAAATTAAGTTTAGATAATTCATCTTTACTTGGTAAGAACCAACCTGAATATCCTTCGTTTTCATAATTGGTACACAAGTAGGCTGCTGTCCCGCTTTCAGGATATTGACTTACGATGAAGTATGTATTTTGTTCGCCAGTCCCAATAGCCGTTCCATTTGCACCTACCGCAATATCATCACAAAAGATTCCAGATGTAGGTGAAATAATTTGGTCTGTACATTCCCACCACGGTCCGGATCCTATATTCTCAACAGCTGCTATGATACCATGCGGAGTATTTGGATCATAACCTGGGTCGTTAGGTTCAAGAACATAGGCTAGTATTCCGCCCATGTATGGATCTCCAATATCGGGTAGAGGTGGAGCGCTAGATATAATAGTAAGGTTCAGTACCTGCATTACACAAGAGGTTGAGGGCCAAGGTAAATTGACATTTTGACCTATATAAATACCGGATTCAGAGTAGGTCAGTCCGTTATTGATCCATGAATATTCCGATACTGCCGTAACATATGTCGTATCAATAATATCAGTAATTTCCCAAGCGCAATTAATTGTATCGAAAGTTGTCACTTGATGGCATAGAATCGAAGGTTCTTGAGGCTGGGTTCCTGTAACGGTCCACATATCCATGTTGGCATCATATGTGGCGGTTTCATAACATGCCGGCTGGGGAACAGGAGCTGGAAAGTATCTTATAGCTCTTACTTTTTTACCTCCATCTTTCTCGGCAGGAAATGGACTACTTCCTGGTCCTCCAAAGACAGGATTCCAAAATGAATGAGCCATGGCCATACCGTCACCGAAATCTCCTGTTCCTTCGACTTCCGTTGAACTCCAATGTTCTGCCCAATTTGGGTCATTAGGATCTAAGCATCCTATTTCTTCGGCATTCGCGTATAAAATACTTAGCTCATCAATACTGGGTAAAGACCAGTCGCTATAACCATTGAGAACAAGGTTTGCACAAATTGGTCCCGCAAGGTTGCCATTGTTGTATATAGAGTTCATAATATCAATGGTATTCTGGTATCCGCCTCCTATACCGCTATTATCTGCACCGTCTATATCATTGCAGGCGGAGGTGAAACTGCACCATGCTGCAATACCTTGGTCACATTCGGATACAATGATCCCTTGATCAATATTTTCATCATATCCAGGGTCTCCGGGTTGAAGAATATAAGCAACTATACCTCCTAAATAATATTGCCCGATTTGTGGTGTTCCATTCGTGACAGTTAAATTTAAAACCTGTATCGTACAATTTACTTCTTCACCAATGTAAATACCAGATTCATAGTATGTAATGTTGTTGTTATCCCAGGTATACGAGTCAGTTACAGTTATATACAAGGTGTCTGATTCTTGCGTTCCGCTAACGATCCACGTGCACAAGGAATTGTCAAAGGTCACGCTTTCAAAACAATCTACAATAGGAGGGTCAGGTTGTTCCCCTGAAATTTGCCAAGAACACAATACGGGGTCAAAAATTGCAGTTTCATAACATGCTATTTCAGGCGGTTCATTTTGCCCTAGAATTTCCCATGTACACAATGCATTATTAAAAACTGCGGTTTCATTACAATCTACATTTGGTTGTTGTGGGGGCGACCCGCTAATTATCCAAGTACAATTTGCATAGTCAAATATGGCTGTCTCGTAGCACAGTATTTCTGGCTGATTTACCGAAGGGCATGGAGTACTCCATGATGGAATTCCATTAACTAATTTAAGTATCTGACCGTTGCTACCATTATCTATTTCAACCCAATTTGTTCCATCCCAATAAAGCATATCACCAATATTTGAACCATTTTGAAAACTACCTGTTGGGCCCGTATCGCCTTGTTCTCCTTGTGGTCCTGTATTTCCTTGTGGTCCCTGTTCTCCTTGTGGTCCCTGTTCTCCTTGTGGTCCCTGTTCTCCTTGTGGTCCTGTATTTCCTTGTGGTCCCTGTTCTCCTTGTGGTCCCTGTTCTCCTT
>MDTC01276985.1_pt1 | contig 60934 bp, 60 predicted proteins | sample 811181 | NCBI WGS metagenome assembly MDTC01 (sample SAMN05326644, study PRJNA326480) | marine metagenome | isolation source: seawater | place: Pacific Ocean: North | collected 2011 | reverse complement strand
TGCTGAGGAGCCTGTTGCTGAGGAAGAGTCTGCTGAGGAGCCTGTTGCTGAGGAAGAGTCTGCTGAGGAGCCTGTTGCTGAAGAAGAGTCTGCTGAGGAAAAAGAAAGTGAGACATCGTGACTGAGGGTAAACAAAGTGTTCCACATGCTTTCTCAACACTTGAGCACATAGTTAAGTCTGTTGTTGAAAAACCTGATGAGGTAGAAATAGATATCCAGACTAATGACAGCGAGACAACTTTAGCGGTCAAGGTTGGCGATGGCGATATGGGAAGAGTAATTGGCAGGCGTGGAAGAATTGCCAATGCAATAAGGACTGTGACGAGAGCAGCAGCAGTTAGAGATGGTGTGGCTGTCTCTGTGGAATTCATAGATAACTAAGTAGCTACTATCTCTATTCTGACGGAATTCGCTCTGAAATTAGATATAAGATTAAATGAATCTTGAGCGAGACATGATTGCTAATTATCTATTAGAGATAGGGAGAATAGGGAGACCACATGGTTTACGTGGTGAACTTGTTATTCGGCTAACCACAAACATAGAGGAGCGCGTTGAGGTCGGTGCCGAGGTTTTTTTAAAGAATAAAGAAAAATTCACTATCGAGAAATCAAGACCACTTAAGAGCAATTTCGTTGTTTTATTGAGTGGAATAGACAGCCGGGCTGGTGCCGAAAGCCTAACCGGAGAGCTGCTGTTCGCAGAACCTATAAATGACCCAGATACTAAGTGGGCCCATGAACTCATAGGAAAGATAGTGCTAGATCAAGCTGGTAATCAGCACGGAATGATAATAGAAATTCAGGCTAACCCAGCAAGTGATCTACTGGTTCTTAATAACCAGACCCTTATCCCTGTTGTCTTCATAAAAAAAATTGATGATGACAAGGTTCATGTAGATGCCCCTAAAGGACTTTTGGGAGATAGCTACCTATGCGAATAGATATTTTCACAATTTTCCCAACGTTGATAGATGACTTTGTTAACAAGTCGTTAATTGGAAAAGCTCAAGCCAAAGGTGTCCTCACAATTCATGCACACGACCTTAGAGATGGTGCATCTGGAACTCATAAAGCGGTAGATGACGCACCGTTTGGTGGTGGGCCAGGAATGGTCTTGAAGCCAGAACCTATTTTTGATGTTGTAGAAAAAAAGAATCCCCCTCGCCCATTATTTTTGCTAGGTCCAGCGGGCGAGACGTTCACTCAATCTAAAGCAAAGGAGCTGTCTCAATTAGACGGTTTTTCCCTTCTGTGTGGAAGGTATGAGGGTGTTGATCAACGTGTTCGGGACCACCTAATCGACGGAGAGATATCAATAGGGGATTTCGTACTTGCTGGGGGGGAAGTAGCAGCTTTGGCATTAATCGAAACTGTCACACGGCTAGTTCCAGGCGTGATGGGAAATGAGCAGTCAGCTGATTCGGAATCATTCTCTGAGTGGTTATTAGAATACCCTCATTACACGAGACCTTGGGACTTCCGTGGCCTAACACCACCAGAAATGCTCCGGAATGGGAATCATGAAGAGATAGCGCAGTGGCGCAGGGCAAAAGCTCTAGAAATGACTTTAAAACACCGGCCCGACCTTATTGAAAAACGTGGTGGGCTAACAACTGAAGAAAAAAAACTGCTAGCAAGAAAATTTTAAACGGCTAAATTTCTGATCAATTTCAATAGCTTTGATTGCTGTCCGAGGAATTTGTCCGTATCCTTATACGGTTGCCAACCTACAAAATTGCATGAGGGTTACCATGAAGCTCACAGATGAAATAGATAAAGCTAGTCTTAAAGAAGATGTGCCAGAATTTTCCCCCGGCGATACTGTGAAAGTGCACGTACGAGTTGTTGAAGGTAATAGAGAACGAACTCAGATATTTGAAGGCGCCGTAATAGGAAGACAAGGTGGGGGTGTAGGAGAAACGTTCACTGTGCGAAAGGTGTCTTTCGGAGTTGGGGTTGAAAGAACATTCCCAATCCATTCACCAATCGTTGAGAAAATAGAGTTAGTAAGTCGCGGGGATGTTAGAAGAGCAAAACTTTATTATCAGCGCGAGAGAATTGGTAAACGAGCAAAGATCAAAGAAAAGAGAGACTAGCTTTACGAAAGGTCTCAACCTACAGGTGGCCGGTTTCTCCTATTCTTCCAACATCCCTTATGCCAATGCCTTCTTAAATCAGGGGCTAATTTTGGAACCGCCACTAAGTGACCCACTCCTTTAGCTATTTCTCTTCCACACCCCGGACATGTGTAGGATTTTAGTGCTTCATAAGGTTGTACAAAACGTGTCTCAATAGACTCTTCCGACCATTCCATCGTTAACCCATCAACGCCCAGATCACCAACCCCATAAGCGTAACAAGACCGATTCCCACAAACCAATAATCAAATCTTGATTTTCGGTAGCTTCGAGTCGGATTGAAACCCATATAACTAGTATTGTTGTTCTATGGATGAAATACTCGTAAATCAAACAGGAAATATAGCCACGGTTACTATAAATAGACCTGAGGTTAAAAATGCCATCACATCCAGTATGTGGGATCAACTAACTACTATCTTCACCAAATTAGGATACGACGATAGTGTTAGGGTCGTCATAGTAACAGGAGCAGGTGGTGACTTCTGTTCAGGGGCAGACGTTAGTGCCATGGGAAGCAAAGAAAGCGAAGTCAAACTGCATCAACTAGAGTCCATGCGAAAAGTAGGGGATTGTTGCCTATCGCTATTCAACATGCCAAAGGTAACTATTGCAAAGGTCCCAGGAATAGCCGTGGGGGCTGGAATGAATATGGCTCTGTGCTGCGATCTTCTAGTAGCTTCTGAAGATGCACGCTTTAGCGAGATATTCGCAAAGCGAGGACTTTCTGTCGATTTTGGTGGGTCATATTTGCTACCAAGAATAGTAGGCCTTCAAAAAGCAAAAGAATTGGTACTTCTGGCTGAAGTAATTTCAGCATCGGAAGCTGACCGTATGGGGCTCATTAACTACGTTGTTGCTCCAGATGAACTGGATGACAAAGTCGAAGAACTCTCAGAGAAAGCCGCATGTGGGCCTCCTCGGGCGATTGCAATGAGCAAGGCGCTTCTTAATAGGTCTTTTGCAAATTCTTTGAGTGATGCGTTGGATCAAGAAGGAACAACACAAACTTTTAACTTCACAACTAAAGATATTTCTGAGGCTATGCGAGCTTTTAAAGAGAAGAGAACTCCAGATTTTAAAGGCTGGTAATGCCTCGAAACTCTTCATTTCTAAAGGTTGCAACCACTATCGTCATAGGAATTGCTATTTCTTGCGGAGTTAGCGCGGCTCCAGAAGTACAACCAGATGCAACTGGATCTATAGATTCTGAATTAACTAAAGGTAGGGAAATTTGGGGCGTCCATTGTTCCTCTTGTCATGGATCTTCAGGTCAAGGAGGTAGAGGGAAAAAGCTAAACAATGGTAACCTCAGCATAAATTACCCTGACCGGATAGAAATTATTAACTTAATACAGAATGGGAAGGGACAAGGGATGCCAGCCTTTTCTTCGAAAATTACTGTTGAAGAAACCAAAGCAGTAATCCGGTATGTACTGGAAGTTCTTAATTAGCCTCGTTGTGAATAGCTTTGACTAGTCAAAAATTCTAGTAATCTAGAAGTATGGGCTGGGATTTGCGAAACTTCATTCAATCATTGACGTCAATTTCTGACTCCACTGCCTCGGTATATAGTCGCGATCTTAAGTCCTTCGTCGAATGGTGCGAATCGCAAGAATTAGCTAATCCAAAAGATGTCTCCAGAAAAAACCTTCGGTCTTATCTTGCTTGGCTTCAAGAGAGCCATTATTCAAGAAGAACAATTGCCAGAAAAGTCTCAGCATTGAGAAGGTACTTCAAGTGGGCCCAAAGTTGCTCCTTGACGGAATCAAACCCAACCGTAGATCTTCAAGTACAAGGTGGAAAATCAAAACTTCCTAGGGTCCTTAAGCAAGAGGAATTGCAGACCCTGTTAGATAATCCAAGGCCTGCAATTAAAGATGATGGGGTTAGAAAGATTAGAGATGATGCGATATTAGAACTCCTATATGGGAGTGGTTTAAGGGTAAGCGAGCTTTGTGATCTGAAATTTAATCAAATTAATTTAAAGCAGGGACTCCTTCGAATAATAGGGAAAGGGAAAAAAGAGCGGTTGGTGCCTCTATCCGAAAAGTCAATACAATGTATTGAGGCTTGGATCAAAAGTGGAAGGCCTAAAATGTTGGGTTCGAAAAAAGATCATGGTTTCGTCTTTATTAATTTGCGGCAAAAACAGATAACTCCCAGAGATGTCAGGCGACTGCTAGACCGGAGATCATCAGTTCCAGTAAACCCTCATGCGCTTCGCCATACTTTTGCAACTCACCTTCTTGATGGTGGGGCAGATTTGCGAGAAGTTCAAGAACTGCTGGGGCATTCAGACTTAAGCTCAACTCAGATCTATACGCATGTGAGCAAAGACAGGTTGAAAACGATACATAAGCAAACTCACCCGCGAGGATAAACCTAAAGAATTCAAACGTCGGAGTGTAACTTTAATTTCTAAACGTTAGAATTTATGTGCTTGAGATTCAAGCAAATTTCACCTGAATAACTCCACGGTCGCTTCGGTGCATATTCAGGAATCGCTTAACCGTGGTAGGAGAAGTATGTCACCTGTAGTTACTATGAGCCAATTGCTGAAGGCCGGAGTCCATTTCGGTCATCAAACAAGACGGTGGAACCCTAAAATGCAGCGCTTTATTCACGGCGAGCGAAATGGGATCTACCTAATAGATTTAAACAAAACACTCGAAAGAATTACTGAGGCATATAGTTTCGTTCGAGACACTGTTGCGGAAGGCGGAATGGTTCTTTTCGTGGGGACGAAGAAACAGAATCAGGATGCTGTTATGACTTCTGCTCAAAATTGTGGACAGCCGTATGTTAATCAGAGATGGCTCGGCGGAATGCTTACGAATTTTGAAACTATGGCGAAAAGGGTTGCAAAAATGAAAGAGTATCAACGCATGCAAGAGACCGGCGCGTTTGATGAAATGCCCAAAAAAGAAGCCTTGATGTTGTCTCGTGAACTGACAAAATTAGAAAGAAATCTGAGCGGAATCAGCATGCTTAAAGAACGACCTCAAGTTGTATTTGTCCTTGACACGAAAAAAGAGCACATCGCAGTTACTGAAGCTAATAAACTAGGAATTCCAGTAATTGCTGTTGTCGATACTAACTGTGATCCTGACGTAATAGATTTCGTCATACCAGGTAATGATGATGCTATTCGATCAGGCGAATTGATGTGCCGTGTCATCTCAGAAGCGGTTGAGGAAGGTCAGCTAATTAGGGCGAAAAGACAAGGCTCACAAACAGTTAAGGAAGAAGAGCCTGTCAAAGTAGTAGAACAGCAGGAAGCACAGAAGGAAGCTACAGCAGATTTTCAGGAAAGAGAAAAGAAGGTAGCTACCGAGATCGCCACTATTCCTGAACAAGAAGTAGAAGAAAGCAGTGAAGAGCAGGGAGAAAGTTAACATGGCAGAATTTACAGCTAAAGATGTGCAAAAGCTCCGTCAAGCTTCGGGTGCTGGAATGATGGACGCCAAAAAGGCTCTGGACGAATCTGCAGGTGATTTTGAAGCCGCTTTACAATCTCTCCGGGAAAAGGGAATAGCCAAGGCAGATAGCAGAAGTGACAGAGAGAGTTCAGACGGGGCAATCGCAATAGCTCAAGATGACAGCGCAGTTGCTTTAGTTGAACTTAAGTCAGAAACTGATTTCTCGGCGAAAGCTGCTGACTTTCTATCACTTACTCAGGAACTTGCTGACCTCGTCTTAACGGAAGGTGAAGGCGCAATTTCGAATAAAGAATCTCAACTAGATGACTTAAGGATCTCCAAAAAAGAGAATATTCAGATCGGGACTGTCAAAAGAATAGAAATTGAAGCAGGCGCTGCTGTTGATGTTTATTTACATACCGACCAGGATGGCAGAGGAATAAATGGTGTCGTGGTCCAAGGAAGTGGCATATCAGCTGAAGTCTTGCACGAAGTTGCCCTTCATATAGCTTTCGCAAAACCCTCAGCTCTTTCACGTGAAGAAGTGCCTAGCGAAGAGATAGCAAAAGAAAGAGAGAGCGCCCTAGGTGTTACCAAAGCCGAAGGGAAGCCAGAAGCAGCATGGGAAAAAATTGTTGAAGGCCGTGTTTCAAAGTGGTTGAGTGAAAGAGTGTTACTTGAGCAAGGAATGTTTGGCGAGAAAGAAACAGTAGCTCAAAAAATAGGTGATGGAACTATTACAAATTTTGTTCAGGCCTATATCGGTGACTAAAACTATGGCTGAATTGATCAAATCTTTAGAAAAACATGCACTTAAGGGCTAAACGAGGCATGATACAAACGTGAATGATTCCGAAAAACACCTATTACAGGGCCAATGGGACAGGGTAGTTCTTAAAGTTTCAGGCGAAGCTTTCGCTGGTGAACTGGGATATGGAATTGACGGACACGTAGTACAAGAGATAGCTCGTCAAGTGGTGAAAGTTCGTTCTGAATTTGATGTACAGCTAGCCATAGTCGTTGGGGGCGGAAATATATGGCGAGGAATGGCCGGATCAGGGGCAGGTATGGACAGGGCCCAAGCTGATTATATGGGGATGTTAGCAACAGTTATAAATGCTTTGGCTTTGCAGGACACCTTAGAGCAGCTGGGGCAACCCACGCGAGTTCAAACAGCTATTCATATGAGCCAGGTAGCTGAACCTTATATCAGGCGCAGGGCTCTTCGTCATCTTGAGAAAGGAAGAGTTGTTATATTTGCTGGTGGAACAGGAAATCCATTCTTCACTACAGATACGACTGCGGCACTGCGTGCAGTTGAAATTGAAGCAGGCGCTATTCTCAAAGGCACTCATTCAGGTATTCAAGGCGTGTACGATGACGACCCTCGTATAAACCCTGATGCAAAATTGCTTAAAGAAATTAGATACATAGATGTTCTGAATAAAGGTTTAAAGGTAATGGACTCAACCGCGATTTCGCTTTGCATGGATAATAATTTACCGATTGTAGTTTTTGACCTAATGGGCGATGGAAATGTAGGTCAAATTCTCGCCGGTAATCCAGTGGGAACAGCAGTAAGTTAGGTATGGATGAGTGAAGAGCTAATAGAACTTGTATTTTCGGAAACAGAAGAGAAAATGGAAAAGTCTGTTTCGAGAACAAGGCAGGAATTCTCCTCAATCAGAACCGGTCGGCCAAGTCCGGCACTAGTTGAACGAATCCAAGTTGATTATTTTGGAAGTGATGTACCTTTGCAGCAACTAGCGAGCTTTTCGGTACCAGAAGCCCAGTTGCTAGTAATTTCTCCTTTTGACAAAGGCGCAATTGAGGCTATTGAAAGGGCAATAGTTCTTGCTGACCTTGGAATCAGTCCAGCGAATGATGGTTCAATTCTTCGGCTAAATTTTCCTCCGCTTACAGAAGAGAGACGTAAACAACTTGTAAAAGTAGTTAAGACATTGGCCGAGGAAGGAAGAATATCTATTCGAGGGATCAGAAGGACAGCTCGGCAAGAACTAGACAACTTTGAAAAGGAGGGTGACGTTTCTTCAGACCAAGCGAAAAGAGCATTGGATAGAATAGATGCCTTCACTCGGAACTTTGAGAATCAAATAAACACAGCTCTTGAGCAGAAAGAAACTGAATTACTTGAAGTTTAGACTAAGTTATACTTTGTGGAGATGCTATGAATAAAGAAGACGAAGGTATGCAAGGTTCAGAAGATGGTTCAACAAGCCACGGTCTTCCTCATTGGAGTGAACCCGGAACGGGACAAATGCCAAGACTTGAAATCAACGATGAGAATGAGCCTAAGGAAGATTGGGAAACACTAAGCGAAGGCCCGCAATGGGGCTCAGAATCTGAACTTGAGGGTGATGAACCGCAGAGAGTAGACCTTACAATCGGAGACGAGACCCCAAAAGATGATTTCTTCTCTTATGAAAAGACTCCTGATCTGGCTGAAACCACGGAATCAATTATTTCTGAAGGCAAAAAATCACGACGGTCAGGTTTGGGTTCACGAGAAGCGCTAACACGAATTATTACCGGTCTTGTTCTCGCAGGAATTGTTGTTCTTTGCTTAGCAATCAGTAAGTTGGCGACGGTTATTTTAATCGCTGTGATGCTTGGAATAGCTTCAACGGAGTTATTCCAAAGTCTTTACAAAGTCGGTTGGCAACCGCCTACTTTGGTGGGTTTGGTGGCATCCGTATCAATGCCTTTAGCTGCTTACTGGAGAGGTGAAGGAGCTATCGGGTTAGTACTTTTTCTCACGGTTCTTACTGGTTCATTGTGGTACCTGCTAGGGATCGGGGGAACACGCCCTGTTCCTAATCTTGCAGTTCTGATTCTTGGAGTTGTCTATGTCGGTGTACTTGGCTCCCATGCAGCTCTTCTATTAGATGACCCAAAAGGTAAAGGTCTTTTATTATCAGCAATTCTCTTGGCGGCAGGATATGACGTAGGCGGTTATTTTATAGGGCAAGCTTTGGGTCGTTCGCCGCTCACAGAAGTTAGTCCAAATAAAACTATTGAAGGTTTGTTAGGAGGGACAGTTGCAACTGTCGGGGTAGGGGTACTTCTAGCAGTATTTGATGTAGGCCCTTTCGATGGTGAACCCTTTGGTTTCTCTAACGCTCTACTAATGGCGATAGTCGTAGCCGTAATTGCACCTATCGGAGATCTTGCTGAATCTCTCATCAAAAGAGACTTGAAGATAAAAGATATGGGAACGGTCTTGCCTGGTCACGGCGGTGTATTAGACCGTTGCGACACCTTACTATTCGTAATTCCGACCGTTTATTACATGGTCCTCGTTATGGCATAAATCACTTCGGTGGCTCACATTATCAGTCCAAATAGGGCTTACAATCTATATATGACCCGGAACATCGACCTATGAAAGATGTCGCTTTACTCGGATCAACGGGTTCAATCGGAATACAAACCTTAGACGTAGTGCGTGCTAATACAGACAAGTTCAATATTAAAGTTCTCGCAGCTGGAACTTCGGTAGAGATTATTCGAAATCAAATAGCTGAATTCAGACCAGAAACAGTAATTATGGCCGACAACGATGCTGGGCGCTTGATCAAAGACCAATTCACAGAAATAACTGTACTAAGTGGCCAGGATGCCCTGAAGGAGTCAGTGGGGTCTAGCGATATTATTGTCAACGCGATAGTCGGTTTCGCTGGATTGCCAGTTACCTTAACCGCTTTGAATGAGGGAAAAATTCTTGCGTTGGCTAACAAGGAATCTCTCATCGCAGGAGGTCCCATTGTTCAAAAAGCTAGAATGACCAAATCAGCTATGATCATCCCAGTAGATAGTGAACACTCTGCTCTTCATCAATGCCTACATGGGTACCAGTCAACTTTCAACGAACCATCTCAGTCAATAAGGCAACTCATACTCACAGCTAGTGGAGGTCCTTTTAGAGGATTAACATTGCAAGAGCTTGAGAAGGTCACTCTTGACGAGGCGTTAATGCACCCAACCTGGAATATGGGACCTAAGATAACTATTGACTCATCGACTCTTATGAATAAAGGTTTAGAAGTTATCGAAGCCCATGAATTGTTCGGAGTTCCGTATAGTGAAATTAATGTAGTGGTGCATCCACAGTCAATCGTTCACTCCATGGTTGAATTCATTGATAGTTCGGTCATCGCACAATTGTCTATGCCTGATATGCGCCTTCCGATTACTTATGCTTTGAATTATCCAAACAGGAATGATTCACAATGGGGGTCTATTAATTGGCATCAAATTACTAAATTAGAATTTGAACAACCGGACTTTGAAAGTTTCGCTTGTTTAAAGTTAGCCTACCAAGCAGGAGAAACAGGCCAAACAGCGCCTGCATGGTTGAACGCCGCTAACGAAGTTGCAGTTGAAGCATTTCTACAGCATCAGATTATGTGGGTTGATATACCGCATTTGATCGCTGATGTGCTTGACAATTACGATGGCCGTCAAGCAATAGAAGAGAATGACATATACGAAGCTGACAAACAAGCTCGACTAGTAGCAAGAAAGATTATGGAGAGAAAATAAGGTGACTGAGAGTGCTCTCAAAGAAAATCGCGCAAAAGACGCCGCAGCCCAGGAAACTAAATCATATTTTGGGTTAGTAATCGTATTAGGGCTATTGGTTTTACTAGCGATTAGTACCGGTTTCGCAGGTGTCATCGTAGTCCTTTCGTTAGTCATAATGCTTTTCCTACATGAATTGGGTCATTATCTAGCTGCAAGAAAAGCTGGAATGAAAGTTACGGAATTTTTTATCGGTTTCGGTCCTAAAATATGGTCTTTTAAAAGAGGAGAAACTGAGTACGGGATCAAAGGGATTCCTGCCGGAGCATATGTGCGAGTAATCGGAATGAATAACCTCGATCCTGTTCCACCTGAGGATGAGCAACGAACTTATAGAAATGCAAAATTTGGGCAAAGGCTTCTTTTAGCAACCGCAGGATCATTGATGCATTTCCTAATAGCCATAATTCTTCTATACGCAGTTCTAGTCGGTAGTGGCATCCAAACCGATGAATCAGATTGGACAGTACAAGATACACGCCCTAATGGCCCTGCAGAGATAATGGGGATTGAAGAGGGAGATAGGATTATTGCTCTTAATGGAGTACCGATCACTGACTGGTGGGATTTCGCTGCAAGTATTTCGGGTCTCCCAGATCAACCAATTAGTATTCAATTAGCTAGGGATGGGGAGCTTTTAACGCTTCAAGGAGTAGTCGGATCTCGCTCAACATCTGATCAGACTGGTCAAAGCTACGGATTTATCGGTATTCAGAGAACTAAATTCAGCACTCTAAAGTCTGGCCCCATCGATGCTTTGGGAAAAACTGGAGAGCAATTTGGAGTCCTAACTTCTGAAACAATCAAGGGCCTTGGAAATTTCTTTAGCCCAACAGGTCTAGGTAACTTTTTTTCTGAAGTATTCGAGGTAGACACTGAGCAATCTTCAGTTAAATCAAGTATCGCTGGATCTGATGAGGGAAGAATAGTTTCTGTTGTTGGTGCAACAAAACTAGGAGCGCAGCTAACCGAAACAGGATGGACAGGGTTGTTCTTATTTCTCGCGACAATTAACGTCTTCATAGGAATCTTTAACTTAATCCCACTGCTCCCATTAGATGGCGGGCATGTTATGATTGCCATTTATGAACGGCTCAGAAGCCGAAAAGGTAACCGCTACCACGCAGATGCATCAAAACTACTTCCGCTAACATACCTTGTGCTGTTTGTCTTGATAGCTATAGGGGTTGCAGCCATTTATTTAGACATAGCTGACCCAATCTCCCTCTAGGATGTAACTAATGGATAGCGCTTCACACATAAAACGAAAGAAAACAAAACAGATATTTGTCGGAGATATTCCGATTGGGGGCAATTCGCCCATAACGGTTCAATCGATGACAACAACTAAAACATCTGATGTGGACGCGACACTGCAACAAATTTATTCGCTAGCGGCTGCTGGGGCTGACATAGTTCGATGCACATGTAATGATTACGAAGCCGCCGAAGGACTTGCCAAAATTGTGCCAAGATCTCCAGTTCCGATAATTGCCGATGTTCATAATCAATATAAAATGGCATTAGCAGCCATAGCATCTGGTGTGGACTGTCTCCGCCTTAACCCAGGGAATATTCGCAAACCAGCTCATATCAAAGCTGTTGCTGAAGCGGCAGGAGAAGAATCTGTTCCAATCAGAATCGGCGTCAATGGGGGTTCGCTACACCCGGACCTTTATTTGAAGTATGGAGGAAAGGTTACCCCAGAGGCAATGGTTGAATCAGCAATGACTGAACTTAACTATTTCGAAGAAGTCGGTTTTGATCAAGTAAAAATTTCTGTAAAAGCATCTAATGTTCCTCTGATGGTTGAGGCTTACCGTCAACTTAGCAAAATCACTGACTACCCCCTGCATCTTGGCGTAACAGAAGCCGGCCCTCCACCCACAGGCCTAATTAAATCAACTGCCGGAATAGCATCATTGTTGTTAGAGGGTATAGGCGACACGATACGGTACTCCTTAACTGCAGACCCTGTGCAAGAAGCTAAAGCGGGGCGGCAACTGCTAGAGGCCTTGGGGTTGCGTGAAAGAAAAAATATTGACCTTATTGCATGTCCGAGTTGCGGGCGAGCAGAAATTGATGTCTATTCAGTTGCCTCCGAGGCACAAACCGCGTTCGAAGATAAGGAAATACCTTTGCAAATCGCTGTAATGGGTTGCGTCGTAAATGGGCCCGGTGAAGCTAGAGATGCGGATCTTGGAATAGCAGCTGGGAATAAGCGCGGACACCTTTTTGTTAAAGGCCAAAATGTCGCAGTGGTAAAAGAAGATGAAATGGTTAAAACACTTGTTGAATGGGCCGAATACATCACCGAAAATGGTTTCGAAGCCGCCCTTGCGAGAGCAGATGTAGAAAAAGCAAAAAGAGAAGCAGAAAAAGATCGTCAAAAATTACTTGCTGAACAAGGAGAGGATGTTAATCAGGATGCTTCTCGTGTTAACTTAATAAGAAAAATATAGCAAATATCTCAAACCCTTACTTATGGATGATTCTAGCAAAAGAGAGCTATAATCTAATTGTCTTTAATCCAATGGAATGAGGCGTGGGGGTTCCCACGCCTTTTGTTCATCAAGGAAGAGTTCGGAAGGAGAAGAATGGGAATAATCGAAGCAGTGAATGAAATGATTAGGCCCCTTCTAACATCTTTAGATTACGAACTCTATGATGTTGAACTAAATGGTGGAATCCTAAAAGTAACTATCACTTCCGAAGAAGGAGTTATGCTAGATGAACTAGCTAAACTAAACAGGGATATTTCGTCGAAACTTGACGAAGAAGACCCAATCCAAAGTAGATACACTTTGGAGGTCTCAAGCCCTGGTTTGGAGAGGAAACTAAGACGAGAAGACCATTACTTCGGAGCAATTGGCGAGCGTATTTCAGTCAAGCTAGGTCCTCATGTCGAAGGAGAACGAAGATACGAGGGAGAATTGCTAGGAATTGAAGAAATGATATTGAGCTTAAGAACTGATAATGGTAGCGAAATCAAACTTAGTTTGAGTGACATCACATCGGGCAAGACCGTTTACGAGTGGGAGAAGAATCCCAAACCAGGTTCAAAAGTAAGTGCCTCAGATATTTCATAGACAAGGAGAAAAATGAACGCAGAAATGAAAGAAGCCATAAACGCCATAGCGGCAGACAAAGGGATGCGCCCCGAAGTTCTCTATGCAGTATTAGCCGATGCTTTAGAATCAGCCTACAAAAAAATGCCGGAAGCTCATGAATATGCGTGGGTTACCATAGACCCTGAAACAATGGAGTATAGAGTAATCGCTCAAGAGCTAGATGACGAAGGTGAGCCTTATGGGGATGAATTTGACGTAACTCCAGATAATTTCGGCAGAATAGCTGCTCTTGCATTTAAGCAAGTTCTTGCACAAGGTATCCGAGAAGAAGAACGTGAACAGAAATATGAGGAATATGCTGGACGTGAAGGTGATATTGTCACAGGAATCATTCAACAAAGTGACAGTAGATACACATTATTGGATCTGGGGCGTGTAGAAGCCCTTCTGCCTCGAGCAGAACAAGTACCAAATGAAAGGCCTGATAGCAATACTCGAATCAAGGCATACATTGTCGAAGTGCGCAAAACTGCCAAAGGCCCCCAGATAGTCGTAAGTCGAACACACCCAGGACTCATCAAACGGCTATTTGAGCTAGAAGTTCCTGAAATTGCTGACGGCATAGTTGAAATTAAGTCATGTGCTCGCGAACCGGGCCACCGGACGAAAATAGCCGTTTGGTCAAACGATCCTAATGTAGATCCTGTTGGGGCATGTGTAGGTGCAAGCGGAGCTCGTGTCCGTATGATCGTGAATGAGCTTAGAGGAGAGAAAATCGATATCGTTCCGTTTTCTGAAGAACCCGAAGAGTTCGTGTCAAAGGCTTTATCACCGGCAAAGGTTCAAGAAGTTCGCATTGACTTGGAAACAGGGACTGCGGATGTCATAGTCCCCGATTATCAACTGTCTCTTGCAATTGGTAAGGAAGGGCAAAACGCAAGACTTTCAGCAAGGCTTACTGGCTGGCGAATTGATATAAAATCAGAAACTCAGCAAGCTGAAGAAGACGCATATCAAGATGTTGATTGGGCAGAAGGGGAGTGGGTAGAAGACCCAGAAACAGGAGAACAAGTTTGGCAGCCAGCAGAGGGTGGACCTGCCGTATCAGCTGAAGAATGGGAAGCAACTTCTGAGACAGAGTCAGAAGACTCAGATTCCGATATGGTTGAAGGGGGCGAACCCGATTTAGATTCTAAACCTGAAATTGAAGAAACAGATCAGCCTAATGAAGCCATGGAAAACCAGGTCGAAAGCAGTGGAGAGGAAAATGTGGGTGACCACGAAACTATCACTGATAATCCGGAAACAGGGTCTACTAATGGAGATGAGATTTCAGACTCTTCAGAAGATGGGATTCACGGGGAAGCCTAAAAGATTTCTTAAGAGAATGGCGGATCAGTCATAACGGGCTAGTCTGAACAATCGGGAAAAAGTAGTAATGACGATGAGAATACAATGACCATATAGGAGAAACGAGCGGCAGCTCGAGACAAAGAGAAGTAACCAAATTGCCAGGAAAAGTACGTGTTTATGAACTAGCTCGAGAGCTAGATATAACAAATAAGGAAATAATCGCACTATGCGAGTCTTTGAGGATTGATGCTAAAAGCCATTCCTCAAGCCTTGTGGAAGCTCAAGCCGACAGAGTTCGAAAGAAAGCTGTATCTGATGGGTTAGTAAATACTAAGCCTGAAGGAGAGTTGAAGGCGACATCAGAAAAAGCTGAAGAAGAAATTGAAAATAAACAAGGTGAAACTCGGCCTGCACCTAAGGCAGTTAGTTCTAAGAAGCCACCGCCAGCTAAGCCGAAGCCTTCAGAAATTACTGATAACTCAACAGTAGTCAGCTCAAAAAAGTCACCAGCTAAAATTGACTCTACTAAACCTGTGTCCGCTGAAACGGTTGAAGAAAAACCAAAACCTAAGACAACAAAAGAAAATAGCAATCAGGGAAATCTAAACACACCACCTGTTTCAGCATCAGGCAAGCCAATACCTCCTCCACCAGGACCGATATCAAAATCTGGACGACCAATACCTCCCCCTCCAGGTAAAGGTGGTCGCGGACCTGCTCCTGAAATGCAGCGTAGTGGACCGAATATGCAAAGACGGAATCAAGGGCAAGCAGGGGCACAGCGCAACAATGCCGGACAATTTAGAGGTGCGAGGGGAACAAAACCTTCAGGTGCTCCGGTTGCTGACTTCTTGTCGAAACCTGGGCAAGGAGGGAAACCCACAAGTGGTAAACCAAATAGTGGAAGACCTGGCGGACCTAACCAGCGTCCACAACGCAAAAAGAAAGGGAGAAGGCGTAGAAGGCAGGAGGAACTCCAGCCGATGGACACCCCAGCCTATACTCCTGAAGATGCCCCTGTTCCAGAAGGTGAAATAGTTATAGAACGAGCTTCCTCGTCTATAGACGTAGCGCCTAAATTAAATAGGAAAACGGCGGATATTGTCAGATTTTTGATGGAACAAGGGGAGATGGTAACTGCAACCCAATCGCTGAGCGATGACATGATAGAACTTTTTGCTGCAGAGGTCGGAGCGGAAGTGAAACTCGTTGATCCAGGTGAAGAACAGGAAATTGAACTTCAAAAGAAATTAGAGACAACACCTATTAATGTTGATGATGAATCAGTTGTAGAACGTCCTCCAGTTATCACTGTCATGGGTCACGTTGACCATGGAAAAACAAAGCTTCTTGACCAAATAAGGCAAGCAAATATTGTGGCAGGAGAGGCGGGAGGCATAACGCAGCATATTGGAGCGTATCAAGTTGATCTAGAAGGGGGTTCCTTAACTTTTATTGACACTCCCGGCCACGCTGCATTCACTGCCATGAGGGCACGGGGTGCAGAAGCAACCGACATAGTGGTATTGGTTGTCGCAGCTGATGACGGTGTAATGCCTCAGACCAAAGAGGCTATTAACCATGCAAAAGCAGCAGAGGTTCCAATAGTCGTCGCTGTAAACAAAATTGATCTTGAGAGTGCCGACCCTCAAAGAGTACTTGGAGAGCTTGCAGAGTATGAATTAGTGCCTGAGGCATGGGGTGGAGACACAATAGTCGTGGAAATATCGGCATTAGAGAACATAGGTGTAAGCGATCTTCTTGAAAATCTTAACATAATCGCTGAGGTCGAAGATTTGAAAGCTACTCCCAAAGGTAGAGCATCAGGAGTTGTTTTAGAATCTCACTTAGATATAGGTAGAGGACCCGTAGCAACAGTTCTGGTGCAACAAGGTACGCTTTCTGTCGGCGACCCAATAGTCGCTGGGCCTTCATGGGGAAGAGTTAGAGCTTTGGTATCAGATAAAGGTGAACAGGTGCAACATGCAGGACCCTCTTGCCCAGTACAAGTTCTAGGTATGTCAGATGTTGCAATTGCAGGTGATGAGTTTATTGTTGCTCCTGACGAACGCACGGCTCGAGACGTAGCTGATACACGCGAACATTATCAGAGAGTCGCAACTATAGGACGAGATTCTTCAGCTGGATCTGGCGGTGGGCGTCTTGAAGATCTATTTAGTCAAATTAGCACTGGTGAGCAAGCAACCCTTAATTTGATACTAAAAGCTGACGTGAATGGTTCACTTGAAGCAGTTAGAGAGAGTATTAAAAAATTAGAAAGAGACGAAGTTAAAGTATCTTTCGTTCACGCAGGGGTAGGAGCAATAACAGAAAACGACATACAACTAGCTTCAACCTCTAACTCCACAGTACTCGGATTTAATGTAAGGCCAGATCGAAAAGCACGAGAGATGGCAGACCACGAACAAGTCGAAATCCGAAATTATGAGATAATTTATAAACTACTTGAGGATATTGAGTCAGCAATGATAGGAATGCTCGTACCCGAGTTTGAAGAAGTCATTACGGGAGAAGCAGAAGTAAGAGAAATATATAGAGTACCTCGGATAGGTGCCATAGCAGGTTGTTATGTTCTGGACGGTAAAATCTCAAGAGGTTCTAAAGTGAGGTTCCTCCGAGAAGGTACGATTATCTGGAAAGGCGAAATCGCTTCTCTCAGAAGGTTCAAGGATGATGTTCCTGAGGTCGCTTCTGGTTATGAGTGTGGAATAGGGCTTTCAGATTTCCAGGACCTTAAAGACGGAGACATTATTGAGACCTATGATGAGAAGCAGATAGATATTTCCTAGTCGTAAACAATAACTGAATACTGCAATGCCAAAACGAAGAACAAATAAAAAGCGTGATTTTCAACGAAGTGATCGATTGAACGAGTTGCTTCGAGAAGTCATAGCGCAAGAACTTGAAAGAATAGATGATAATGAACTCGGCCTCATTAGTGTCTCCTCAGTACAGGTAGATAATGAATTGTCTAAAGCAAAGGTTTTTTTCTCATCTTTAGATGACGAAAGTCAACTATTGCAGGTATTAGATAGCTATAAAGGGAAGTTGCGGAAGGCAATAGGAGATCAAGCAAGAATCCGCCGAGTTCCTGAGCTTGAATTCTTCCTCGATCCAGCGATAACAGCCAGTAGCAGGATTGATGAGATCCTTGCAGAAATCGAAGCAACAGAAAAGTCTAAAAATAATGGCTTTGAAGACAAGTAAACACGGTTTTGTAATCGTAGATAAAGAAGTTGGATGGACAAGTCATGATGTTGTAGCCAAAGCCAGAGGTATTTTTGCAACAAAAAAAATTGGCCACTCTGGGACTTTGGACCCGCCTGCAACCGGTGTCCTCATACTTGGTGTAGGTAAAGCGACAAGGTTACTTAGGTTTTTGACTGACTTACAGAAAGAGTACGTCGCTACGATGGTCATAGGCTCGGAAACGGATACTTTAGATGCTGAAGGCGTAACCACGAAAACCACTGATCACCGCCCCACGCTCCATGACCTTCAAGAAAGTTCTAAAAATTTTGTTGGGATTATAGATCAAATTCCTCCGATGGTTTCAGCAGTTAAGGTGCAGGGTAAACGATTATATGAACTTGCACGTGAAGGGAAAGAAATCCAACGTGAGCCAAGAAAAGTCGCAATTCATGAATTGTCAATATCCGATGGTCTCGAAAGTGATGTTTTTCAACTCAAAATTAAATGCGGGTCAGGAACTTATGTACGCTCGCTAGTATCAGATATTGCCCAAAAAGCTGGATCGTTAGCGCATGTTGGCTCTTTACGAAGAACGGCAATCGGTTCTTTTAATGAAACGGTAGCTAACAAGATAGAGAAAGCTTCACTAATTGACTTAACAGAAGGACTTAGAGATTACGAGATGATTCAAGTGGACGACAAGATGAGCGACCGTATTAGGGTAGGGGCCGTGGTGCATTTAGAAGAATTCTCACACCTCACCACCGACGGACCGTGGGGTATCGTGGACCTCAATAATAATTTATTAGCTATGTACGAAAAGTTTAAAAACGAGACCTTAAAACCCGCAGTTGTGCTGTCACAGGAGCATTGAAGTGAGCCACATCCAAATCATAAATGACAGTCATTCACTGCCATCAAGAGCAGAACGAACAGTAAGTTCAATAGGCGTATTTGACGGTGTTCACAGAGGGCACCAGAGGCTACTCGATTTAGTAAAGGACGAAGCTAAATCACAATCTATTCCCTCTGTCGTAGTTACTTTTGATAAACACCCAACTCAAATTACGAGCCCAAAAAATGCACCTAAGATACTCACTCCACTAAACAGAAAAATCCAGTTACTCGAGGAGCTTGGAATTGATTATGTTTATGTTCTAGCATTCAACGAACACAGAGCTTCAACTCCTGCTGCGCAATTCATTAGGGAAATTTTCTTTGAAGCGATTAGAGCTGAATCCATTTATGTTGGCGAGGATTTCCAATTCGGGCATAAAAGGCTTGGTAACGTAGACTTACTCGAATCTGAAGGGAAATCGTTAGGTATTGCCGTAAATGGTGTGGGTCTTTTTACCTCCGGTTATCCAAGCAAAGGAATTATCTCATCAACAGTGATAAGAAAGCATTTACAAGACGGGGAATTAGCACTCGCAAATGAAAAATTGGGACGACGATATGAAATAGCCGGGAGAGTAGTTTCAGGCGACAAGCGAGGACGTACTATAGGGTTTCCAACAGCAAACATTAGTGTTGATACCGAAATAGCAGTCCCAGCAGATGGTGTTTACGCTGCTTGGTATCTACTCAAAGACGGTACTAGGAAATTAGCTGCAGTTAACATAGGTAAACGTCCTACCTTCTCTGATAGTCACATGTCAGTTATTGAAGCGCACATACTTGATTTTGATGATGACCTATATGGGGATAATGCTGTTTTGGTCTTTGAAAAGAGAATACGGCCTGAAAAGAAATTTGCTGGCCTGAAAGAATTCCAACAACAGTTAGAGATTGATCTGGCCGAAATAAGGGAAACACTAACTTAACGATTTCTTTCATAAGTTGGGTTTTCTGTCAGGCACGGTAGCATTTCAATGTCACAAAGTAGTGATTTTTGCCAGACTGAACGGATACCGTCAGAAAGGCAGGGTCAGAAACCCAAAGGAAATATATGCCAGCTAATCTCAAGCCAAAGAATGGAACAATCGAGGAACACAGACTTCATGAGTCAGATACTGGTTCACCAGAAGTCCAAATAGCACTCCTCACCGACAGGATTGACCATCTAACAGAGCATCTCAAAACCCATAAAAAAGACCATCACAGTCGAAGAGGGCTATTAATGCTCGTTGGTCGGCGAAGAAGAATGCTTGATTACGTCAGAGATAATGATATTGAACGTTACAGAAATATCATTTCAAAACTAGGTTTGCGACGTTAAAGCCAACCTTTAGTGTAGAATTCATATAACCGAATAGGTAACTGAAAACCAGCTTCGAAAAGATTAGCTGCCAGTTGAAAGCGCCTAGATTTTTAGACGTTTCCAACTGGGAAGCTGAACTCCGAAGTTGATGCCCGTAGGATCGTCCTTGGGCAAAATATTAGTGAGGTATAACCTCAAAAGGAGTTAACCATGGCTGATGCCATAACAGTCAGCGGCGCAATTGGTGCTGATGATAAAACAATGACACTTGAAACTGGAGTCTTAGCAAGTCTCGCAAATGGATCGGTAGTTGTAAGCGTAGGGAAGACTACTGTCCTTGTGACTGCTACGGCGAATAAGAACGCTAAGCCAGGAACAGACTTTTTCCCTTTGACAGTCGACTTTGAAGAAAGAAGCTATGCTGCAGGAAAGATCCCCGGGTCTTTTTTCCGAAGAGAAGGTAGAGCAAGTGAATCAGCAATTTTGGCTTGCCGACTTACGGATCGACCATTACGACCACTTTTCCCTGAGGGTTTTCGCAACGATGTTCACATCGTTGCTACTATTCTCGGAGCTGATCAGGAGAACCCATATGATGTTCCAGCGATCAACGCAGCATCAGCCGCACTTTGCATATCAAATATCCCATTTCAAGGACCACTTGGTTGCGTTAGGATAGCCTACGACCAAGACGGCGAATGGATATCTCACCCGACTTACGAAGAGGGAGAGCTGTCAACATTTGAAATGGTTGTCGCTGGAAGACTTCTTGAAAGTGGAGATGTAGCTGTCATGATGGTAGAAGCCGGTGGTACAGAAAATGCTTGGAGTTACTATGAAACTGGCGCACCAAAGGTAGATGAAAAAGTTCTCGCAGCTGGGCTTGAATTCGCTAAAGAGCCTATAAAGCAAGCAATAGCTTTACAAGAAGAATTGATTCAGAGTAGCGGGGAAATTTCTAAAATGGAAGTCACCCTTGCAGTAGATTATTCAGAAGAAATTATGAAAGCAGTTGAAGAAGTAGGCACCGAGCCATTAGGTGAAAGCCAAAAGATTGCGGACAAAGCCCAAAGGGCCGAAGCAGAGTCTGAAGCGTCTTCTGCTATTCTCGAAACTCTCGTGGAGCGTTTCGGTGAAGAAGGCAATACTGAATCTCAAATTAAAGCAGCAGTTCGATCTTTGACAAAGAATCTTGTTCGAAAGCGTATCGTAGACGAGGGGTTGAGAATTGATGGCCGGACACCAACTGATCTAAGAAAGCTTTCCTCTGACGTAGGTATCTTGCCTACAGCACATGGCTCAGGACTTTTCCAGCGTGGAGAAACTCAAGTTCTTAACATAACGACCTTAGGAACTAAGAGGATGGATCAGATGATTGATGGAATTGATCCAATAACACGTAAGCGCTACATGCACCACTATAATTTCCCTCCATTCTCTACTGGAGAACCAGGATTTATGAGAGGCCCAAAGCGACGAGAGATAGGACATGGGGCACTTGCAGAAAGGGCGTTGCTTCCTGTGATTCCAAACGAAGAAGAGTGGCCTTATACCCTTCGGCTCGTTTCCGACGTGATGTCATCTAATGGCTCCACATCAATGGCTTCGGTTTGTTCTTCAACCCTTTCATTAATGGATGCTGGAGTGCCGATTAAAGATCCTGTTGCAGGAATAGCTATGGGTCTAGTATTCGCTGAAGGAAAATATATAACTTTGACAGATATCCTTGGCGCTGAAGACGCATTTGGTGATATGGACTTCAAAGTAGCCGGAACCGCAGATGTTATAACAGCACTTCAACTTGATACTAAAATTGAAGGTATTCCGGCAGATGTGCTTTCCGCAGCACTTAATCAGGCTAAGGATGCCAGAATGGAAATCCTGAGCGTGATGAATGCTGCAATCGCAGAACCTAGGGATGATGTTCGCGATGTGGCACCAAAAATAATAAGTTTTGAAATCCCAATGGATAAGATAGGCGAAGTTATTGGTCCTAAAGGAAAGGTAATTAACGCTATCCAACAAGAGACCGGAGCTGAAGTAATTGTTGATGATGATGGGGTTATGGGATCTGTATCCATTGCTGGAACTGATCGTGAAGCCGTCTATGAAGCTCAAAGGCAAATAAATCTAATACTCGATCCACCCACTGCAGACGTTGGCGGTATCTATGGCGGGAAAGTCGTAAACATCACCAATTTCGGAGCATTTGTCAATATCTTGCCTGGTAGAGATGGTTTGCTACACATTTCAAAGATAGGTGGCGGGAAGCGGATTAAGCGTGTTGAGGATGTTCTGGAACTTGGACAGGAAATTGAAGTAAAAGTTGAAGATATTGATCCAAACGGAAAGATCAGTCTTGTGTTAACGGGAGGAACTCAGCAAAGTGATGAGTCTGATGAGTCTGATAAGTCTGATAAGTCTGATAAGTCTGATAAGGATTCTAATGAAGAAACTCCTGCAGAGAAACCTTCACAAAAACAGGCGACCTTCGAAGATGAGTTTGAAGAAAGTTTGGCCGAGGAACTGGGCGAATTAGGTCCTGAAGCTATTGGCGGGAATCAACAACGAAATAGAAATAGAAAAGGCAGGGGAGGCAGAAGGTAATAAACCTTCCGCCTATTCTTCTTTGAAATAAAAGCTAATGCGCTACTGGCATGGCAAGATTAGATTATGACAAATTTAAATGTTGGTGTTTTCGGCGCTGCTGGCAAAATGGGCTCTACTGTATGTCAGGCGATTAATAAAGATGATTGCACGTCTCTGCGCTTTGCCGTAGACACTAATCAAGTAGGTAGCAACATCCCTAATACGGAAATTTTTATCAGAGAATCAATAGAAACCCTAGAAGGAGTAGATGTAGTCGTTGATTTTACAGTTGCTGAGGTTGCGATGGAGAACATTAAATTTGCAGCTCGGCAAGGAGTTCATGCTGTAGTTGGGACAAGCGGACTAACAGAAATTAATCTGTCCGAGTTATCTAAGATCTTTACAAAAAGTAATTGTATAATTGTGCCAAACTTTTCTATTAGTGCGATCTTGCTAATGCGACTATCAGAAATAGCGACACCGTACTTTTCGACTATAGAAATAATTGAGTTCCACCATAATAATAAAATTGACGCCCCGTCAGGGACTGCTCTAGCAACAGCGGAGAGAATTTCCGAAGTTCGAAATGAAGACCTGCATGACTCAACCACGAACCTAGTGATAGATGGCGCAAGAGGCGCTAAAGGTCAGGGGAATATCCCCATTCACAGCGTGAGAATGGAGGGGATGCTTGCACACCAGGAGGTCATTTTTGGCGCTACTGGCCAAACATTGACGATAAGGCAAGATAGTAGCGATAGGTCTTCGTTTATGCCTGGAGTACTGATGGCTATAAAAGGAATTGAGGCACTATCAGGAGTCAACGTTGGCTTGGAAAATTTGATGGATGCCTAAGAGAATTCTAACGACCGTCTTTGTTGCTATAGCAGTTATAACTATGGTGACTTTAGGCTTTTGGCAGCTTGACCGACATGCACAAAAATCGGATATCAACGAAAAAATAAGCGCAAGACAAACTGAAAGAACCCTCGGCGAGATCGAATTGCAAAATTTACTCTCTCAAAATCTTTCTTCTTTCGAAGAGGAGTACGAGTATCGGAGCGTAACAATATCCGGAACGTATCAGCAAGGTGACAGCATCGTTGTTAGAAATAGGACGTTCAACGGAATCCCTGGTTTCTGGTTGCTTACCCCCATGAAGCTTGATAATGATCTATTTATAGTTATTAACAGAGGCTGGATACCTATTTCTGCTGAAGGTTACGTCGACTCAGAAATAGGAGCTTTCAACGTTACTGGTGTCTTGCGGAGAACTGAAACTGCAAAAGGTTTGCAAAGGGCTGATACAGGCCAAGACCCCCTTAATAGCTTAGGACGGGTAGATCTTGATAGATATTCGGTTCAGTTAGGTTATGAAATCTTCCCACTTTACATCCAACTCTTTGACCAAAGTCCGATTCAAAAGGATGGTTTTCCACAAGTCATAGACCGCCCAGAGTTTAGCGAGGGGCAACATCTCAACTATGCAGTGCAGTGGTTCATATTTGCGAGTATCGCAACGTTTGGCTACCCATTAGTCCTTTGGCGCTATTCCAAAGGCAGAAACACAAAGAAGCGAAGAGAATCAGATATCCCTGTTGATTACCTTTAGGGATAATTAAAAGGAAAGCATATAGACTGCTAGCCTCAGATGAAAGAGAAAGGATTTGAATGCCAAGATTTGGAAGAGTTCTTACAGCCATGGTCACTCCATTCACAAGTTCTGGGGATCTTGACCTTGATGAAGCTCAGCGTCTTGCGCAATGGCTTATAGAGAATGGAAATGATGGACTCGTAATCGCTGGGACAACCGGAGAGTCGCCTACATTGACTCATGATGAACAAATTGCATTGATAGAAGCTGTCGTGAATTCAACTGATGCTCCAGTTATTGCAGGAACCGGTAGCAACGATACTATGGCTGCCATTGAGTTAACCCACCGAGCCCAATTAGTCGGAGCATCAGGAATCTTAAGCGTAACTCCTTACTATAATCGCCCCTCTCAGCAAGGTTTGCTTGAGCATTTCACACGAATCGCGGACAGTACAGATCTTCCAGTAATGCTTTATGATATTCCTATCCGAAGTGGGAGGAAGATTGAAACAGAAACGATATTAGAGTTAGCAAATAATATTGAAAATATTGTGGCTCTTAAAGATGCAGCCGGGGACCCTTCTGAAACGGCCTATTTATTATCGGAAACTCCCGACGAGTTCGAAGTTTATTCTGGGGATGATTCTCTAAATTTAGCCTTACTTTCAATAGGAGCCTCCGGAGTCGTAGGTGTAGCGACTCATTGGTCAGGGGCAGAACATCAGAACTTAGTCAATGCAATTCTTGATGGAGACTATGCAAAAGCGAAAATGATTAATCAATCGCTTCAAAGTTCCTTTGCTTTCGAATCAAGCCTCGATGCTCCTAACCCTATTCCAACTAAAGTCATGATGAATCTCATTGGATTTAATGTTGGTAAAGGCCGACCACCAATGGACACAATCCCTGAAGGCCTTGAAATAACTGCCCGTGATGTACTCTCAGCAACAATTCTTGGTTCGGCAATGGGATTTCCCAAGAAATAGCATAAGTATGAATGAGCCTGTTCGTATAACTTTCCTTGGTGGACTTGGTGATATCGGAAGAAACTGTGCTGCGATTGAAACCCAAAATCAGATTCTTTTGCTAGATTGTGGGCAACTTTTTCCTGATGATTTGATGCCAGGTGCTCACTCAGTACTTCCAGATTTTAGCTACCTTGAGAAAAGGCGAGAAAAAATCATAGGATGTATCGCAACTCACGGTCATGAAGACCATATTGGGGCACTTCGTTATGCCTTGGAGATATGCGAATTCCCTATTTTTGGCTCAGAATTTACATTGGGAATGGTGAGGCACCGGCTAGCGGAGGCCAACATGCTTGACAAGACAGAATTAACCAAGGTGGAGGATGGTGAAATAATAAGCATAGGTGATTTTCGGTGCGAGTTTTTACCCGTAACGCACTCAACTCCTAAAGGCCTAATTTCTGCAATTCATACTCCGCAAGGCCTCATATTACATTCAAGCGACTTCAAATTAGACCATAGCCCCGTCGATGGAAGAGTTACCGACCTAGATCGAATTGCGGATTTATCTGAGGACCCAGGCATACGACTCTTACTATGCGACTCTACTAACGCTGAACTTGAGGGATCTAGTATTTCAGAATCTGATGTAGGGACTGGGCTCTTGGGTATCTTCAGAGAGTTCCCCCAAAACCGCATTATCACAACCTGCTTCTCAAGCCATATCCATCGAATTCAACAAATTATAAACATCGCAAGAGATGAAGGTAGAAAAGTAGCTACTCTCGGTTTCTCATTGGAAAGAAATGTATCCCTTGCACGAAGCCTAAATATTCTTAAAGTTCCAGACGATGCTCTAATTGATGTGGCCGAAATAGAACACTACCCAAAGAGCCAAGTCTGCGTCATAAGTACAGGATCACAAGGTGAACCAAGATCCTCATTATGTAGATCGGCGCAAAGCTCCGGGAAGTGGCTTCGCATCGATGAGGATGATGTAATCATTTTCTCGTCAAGAACAATTCCAGGCAATGAAAAGCGAATAGGGCGCCTAGTGAATAATCTTTTAGGGTTAGGTGCAAAAGTGATTAATGACGAAAACCTTAAGACACATACATCTGGGCATGGACAACGTCAAGAATTATTTGAGCTTCATAAAGCAGCACAACCTGAATGGTTTGTTCCCGTTCATGGAGAATTGCGCCACTTGATGGCACATAAACAACTTGCAGTATCGAACGGGATGGAATCAGGTAAAGCCCTAGTCGCTACCGATGGTGATCAAATTGTGATGAAAGATAACGAGCTTTCGCTCAATAGAGAAGAGTGCAAAGGGCAGTACATCTTCTCGCAGGGGTCCATAATAGAAAAAGGCCATGGCCTATTCAAAGAGCGCAATATTTTAGGTAAAGAGGGGTGCGTAATAGCATCAGTTACGGTAAGTACTAATGATAAATGTTTAAAAGGACCACCCGTAGTCATAAGTAAAGGTTGGCTGAATGAAGATTTATCAAGATTTTACGAAGATGAGGTTAAAGAACAATTATCTAAAGACTTAACGCTGTATCTTCGTCACAAAGATAACTTAACTCATGACAGATTGACACAGAAGGTTAGGCGTATAACTGGATCAGTAGTAAACGATCGTACGAAAAGAAGACCTATGATAGTCCCAATCGTAGAGATAATTTCTTAGAATTCTAATCTAAAATAGAACAAACTTCAGTACTATCCATACCCATAGTTCAGGCACTTTAGTGTTACCGTTGGCATATTGTGGCTAAATCAAAACAACAGAAAAAAAATCTTGGAAAAGTTCAAAAGACTGACAAAAAAAGCTCGAAAAGATCAGGCAATACTGATCCGGAAATTACTTCCAAGGTTCAGAGTTCAAGAGAACGCCAAAGAACGTCAACGATGGGCACCATAAAAGGGTCATTTAAATCGGCGTTTGGGGGTCATAAATCAGATTTAATAAGCCTTGGGTTAATAGTGGTCGCAATTGTAGCTGCTTTGGGCTTGTACTTTGGCACCGCAGGAATAGTTGGTAAAGCAATAGGGCCTTGGCTTTTTCGAGCTTTATTCGGGTACATCGGTTATATAGCCCCCGTTGCTTTGCTGATAGGGGGTTTATACCTTGTTTTTGAATCACCTGTTTCGAATTCTGAAGAGGAACAAAGTGAGAACACGCCTAGGCCCTCTTCAATTCTTATAGGGACATTATTAATATTTATAACAATTTGCGGCGTTAGCCACCTCAACTCGAATGCTAGTTCATTCAACCTTGCAGACCTAGAAGAACTGAAGAATGGTGGCGGGGTATTAGGGTATTTAATTGGTGCACCTCTAAGAGCTGCCTTTGAACAGGTGGGTGCAGTATTTATCTTACTAGCAATAGGGTTTGTAGGAATTATCTTAGTTACCGGAATGACTTTCAAAGAAGCACTTTCGCGCTTATGGCTCTTATTCAAAGCCATCTCAAGCAGGATAATAAAATCTATGAGGCTCGCTATGGGTGAGACAACAGATGAAATTGCTGAACGGGCTGGAACACCTGAGAACCCAATTATTCAGATTGATGGAGAAACTCGCCTCCTAAGCAAAACAAAAAATACACGAGGTGATAAGGGAAAAACCGAGGAGGAACCTCAAACAGATTCAACAGAAAAGAGCACTCTTAAACCAGAAAAGGACAAGAAGGACTTAAATAAGAAAAATGATTTGGTTGATATTCCGAATGCTTCAACGCAACAACTAGAAATTGAACTAGGGCCGGCAGCAAAAGGGTCAATATGGAAATTGCCATCAGATAAAATCCTCATGCGAACTGGAGCACAAGACATTAATGAAAAACTTGTAGAAGAAAGAGGCCGTGTACTTGAAAGAGCACTTGCAGCACACGGAGTGGAAACAAGATTAGTAGGCATGGTGGTGGGCCCTACAGTTACTAGATACGAGCTAGAACTCGGTGAAGGTGTCAAGGTTTCGCGAGTCACTTCCTTGAACAAAGATATCGCTTATGCCATGGCTTCTCCAGATGTCAGAATCTTAGCGCCAATACCAGGCCGGCAAGCCATAGGAATAGAAGTGCCAAATAATGAACGACAAGTTGTTGCTCTAGGAGATGTTCTGAGTTCTGTTGAAGCTAAAAGAGCAACTCATCCATTAGAAGTAGCAGTAGGAAGAGACATTAATGGAAAATCTATTATTATGAATCTTTCCAAGATGCCACATATCTTGATAGCCGGTGCTACAGGAGCTGGGAAAAGTTCCTGTATAAATAGCATTGTCACTTCAGCATTAATGCGGTCAACTCCGGAGAATCTTAGAATGATTCTCATAGACCCCAAAAGAGTCGAAATGTCACAGTATGAACGAGTTCCGCACTTGCTCACGCAGCCAGTGGTAGATCCCAAAAAAGCTGCCAATGCTCTTCAGTGGGCTTGCCGTGAGATGGATAGAAGATATGAATTGTTAGCTGAGGTTAAATTTAGAGACATAGCCGGGTACAACGCCGCCTACGACAAAGGGACAATCCAGGCTCCGCCAAGCGCTATTAACCCAGATGGCAGTCCTAAAACATACTCTCGTTTGCCATTCATCCTTGTTGTAGTCGATGAACTTTCCGACTTGATGATGGTAGCACCTAGAGATGTGGAAGATTCTATTTGTAGAATTGCACAAAAAGCTAGAGCAGTAGGCATTCACTTAGTAGTCGCTACCCAACGACCATCAACGAATGTTATAACGGGAGTGATTAAAGCAAACATACCTGCACGAATTGCTTTTGCAGTTTCAAGCCTTACAGATAGCAGAGTCATCCTTGATCAGGGTGGGGCAGAAAGATTAGTTGGGCAAGGTGATATGTTGCTGCTCGATCCAAAATCCTCTAGCCCACACCGTATTCAAGGTGCTTGGGTTAGCGAAGACGAAGTAAAACATGTTGTTGGCGCATGGAAAAAACAAGCTGAACAACTTAATGAGAAGTCAGAAGTAGATGGAATCAGCGTAGAGCCATCAATAACTGAAGCACCTTCATCTACTGCAGGAAACTCCATTCCAGGAGGAACGTCTGGAGATTCAGATGATGATGAATTATTAATTAAAGCTATCGATTTAGTCGTCGATTCACAATTAGGGTCTACTTCAATGCTACAAAGGAAGCTTCGAGTAGGGTTTGCCCGTGCTGGTAGGATAATGGACCTCTTAGAAGAAAGAGGAATAGTGGGTCCGAGTGAAGGATCAAAGCCCAGAGAAGTTCTAATTACCACTGAGGACTTGAAACATTCAATCCAATCAAACAAGAGTACTCCTCAGGAATAAACGAAATGTTCGTTGACCTAATATTTGTAATTCTTGGAATTGTCTTACTGATCAAATCTGCAGATTTTCTAGTTGACTCCTCGAGCGATTTAGCTGGGAAGTTAGGAGTCTCTGCTGTTGTGGTAGGTGCAATTGTAGTCGGCTTCGGAACCAGTATGCCTGAGATGGCAGTCTCAACGACAGCTGCAGTTAAGGGTGACATCAGCTTAGGTATCGGTAACGTTGTTGGTTCAATTATCGCTAACCTCACATTAGTTTTAGGAGCTACGGCATTCACAGCAGCAATTCCATTGCCTAAGCATTTCCTCAAATTTCATATGCCGCTATCTATCAACGCCACAGTATGGTTCTTTGTATTTATCCAGAATGGGCTTAGGCGATATGAGGGAATCATTCTTTTGGGATTACTGATAATATCCCTATCTTTAATGATCAGAGAGGGAAAAAGAGATGTGGGTAGAAACATAGATCTCGATACAGGTCAAAAGCCAATAAAAAGTCCTGCATCCGTTGAAACAAAAAGCCGAATATCAAACTCGGTGGTGATTCTGCTTTCACTTATTGGAGTCGTGGGATCATCATATTTCATAACCGAAGGGTCTATTGGTTTAGCTGAAAAGTGGGGTATAGAAAGTGGTTTTGTGGGCGCTAGCCTTATCGCCGTTGGTACCTCTCTACCAGAATTAGTTGCCTCGGTTGTCGCCTTACGTAAAGGTAAATCAGAAATGATCATCGGCACGATTTTGGGATCGAATGTCTTTAACGGAGTTGCAATTGGTGCGGCAATGGGCATTCTAGGGCCGGGAGGAACAAACGGAACTAGAATATCCGGTTGGATATCAATTATCTCAGTTACTGCAGCGTTGGCTCTCTGGATATGGAAATCGCTTAGCGCTAAACCAATCAAAAAACTTTCAGGAGCTTTACTGCTAGGTATTTACGCACTTTGGTTAGTGCTCGTTGGCCTTTAAGTCTATGGTTGTCTCTTTCCCTTTTTGTAATGCAGTGGATACCATCAATCTATGAGCGAGCGCTATTGGATTGAAACACTGGGCTGTCCCAAAAATGAAGTCGATAGCGAAAAGCTCGAAGGCACATTGCTTAGGGACGGCATGACCTTGGCTGATTCACCCGAATCAGCTGATCTGGTAGTAATCAACACCTGCGCTTTTATCGAAGATGCCCGAAAGGAGAGTATTGATACTATTTATCAATTAAATAATGTGCGGAATGACAAATCTGAATTGGTCGTAACGGGCTGTTTAGCAGAGCGTTATGGGTCGACACTCAAAGAGGCACTCGGCGACGACGTTAACTCCGTTCTAGGGTTTGGGGTTCCTGTTTCTCTTTCACAAAAACCCACTGCACCCGATTTCGACCTACTTAACCTCCCGCGCCCAACCCCAAGTAGTCCCTGGGGGTATGTGAAAGTTGCAGAGGGATGTGACAGGATTTGCGGATTTTGCTCAATCCCATCCTTTAGGGGTCCCCAACGATCACGATCAATTGATTCCATACTTTCTGAAGTTGAAAGCATGGAATTGTCGGAAGTAGTGCTCGTAGCGCAAGACCTAGCATCCTATGGTAAGGATCAAAAACAAAAAGCCGGAATGATTCATTTATATCAAGAGGTGAGCAAAGCAGTAGAGTGGGTTCGGTTACTGTACCTATATCCTTCGAGCCTGAGTGAAACGTTAATAGAAGCCATAGGTTCAAGCTCTGTCCCTTACTTTGACCTTAGTCTTCAACATGTATCGCATTCATTACTAAGAAGAATGCGTCGCTGGGGTGATGCCGATAAATTCTCGGAAATTATTAAACGTATACGAATGCTCAATGATAAAGCCACGTTTCGTACTAACTTCATTGTTGGTTACCCCGGTGAGACAGAGAACGATCATGACGCATTATTAAGGTTTGTTGAGGAGAACAGAATCGATTGGTGTGGCTTTTTCGCCTTTTCTAGAGAGGAGGGAACATACGCTTATTCCTTGGAGGGTCAAATTGAACAATCTCTCGTAAATGAACGTTTGATTGAATTATCCGAACTTCAAGATTCCATCACCTCAGCCAAGCGAGATAGTCTTATCGGAGAAGACATAGAAGTACTAGTAGATGAAGTAGGTACAGGCCGAAGTTTCAGAGAGGCACCCGAGATTGATGGGGTCATAAGGATCCCAAAGCATCTTCATACAGGTCAGTTTGCTACTGTTAGGGTCGTAGAGGCTGTTGGAACTGACCTAGTCGCTATTCAGCCCCAAACTAGTTGAAATGGTTTACTGTTCTTATAAGGGGATCTGAATGGATAATTTAACACCAGCAAACTTGATAACAATAACTCGGATACTCGTGTCTCCAATCCTGTTTATCATTATTCTTTCTAGTGAAAGCACCAACGGGGCATCATGGATTGCATTTATTTTTGGGATTGCCCTTGGCGTTAGTGACGCTTTTGACGGCGTGCTTGCCAGAGCTACAGGTAGTGTGACGAAGTTAGGGGCGTTCTTAGATCCGCTTGCCGACAAAGTTGTTGTTTTAGGGTGCATGTTTTCCTTGCTGGCAATCGGCAGCTTTCATATCGTTCCTGTAATGATTATCGCAGTTAGAGAAATTGGTATTTCAATATTTCGAGTTGCGAAAGCACGCCAGAAGATAATTATTCCAGCTTCTAAGTTAGCTAAATGGAAAACATTCGCTCAAGGGTCGACTTTACTTCTTGCAGTTTTGCCACCTCTGGAAAGTGAAGATTGGTTGATAAATATAGCACTATGGTTTGCTGTAGTCATGACTGTTGTGACGGGTTGGCAATATATTAAAAATGGTAATTTGGCAACCGAAACATTGAAAAGAGTTGAACCTGATGAAACGAATTAGTTGTGAAGTAGTCGCTGTAGGTACAGAGCTTCTTTTGGGGCAGGTTGTGGATACAAACTCATCATGGATTGGGGAGCAACTGGCCTTGTCAGGTATCGACAGTTTTTTTCAAACTAAAGTGGGGGATAACCCTGAACGCATTAAGAGTGTTTTGCGTCAAGCGTTAAATCGATCAGACTATGTCATAGTGTGTGGAGGTCTTGGCCCAACTCAAGATGATTTAACAAGGGATATGATTGCCGAGGTTATGGGAGTCGAACTTAGGCTTCGCGATGATCTGGTTGAGAAAATAGCATCAATGTTCTCTGGAAGAAATAGGCGAATGCCCGAAAATAATTTGAGACAGGCAATGGTTCCCGAAGGGGCCGAGCCATTAGCAGTGATGCCCGGAACTGCACCGGGACTTAAAGCTCCAATAGGTGGTAAGACAATTTATGCGGTTCCAGGTGTTCCTTGGGAGATGAAACAAATGGTTACATCTTGCATAATTCCAGATATAAGAACCGAAGCAGGATTGACGTCAATTATTCGTTCCAAAACATTGCGGACATGGGGTGATTCGGAGTCAGGTTTAGCTGAAAAGCTCTCAAACGACATCGAGAGACTTGATCAGGAAGGAACAGCAACTATAGCGTTCCTTGCAAGTGGGATTGAAGGCTTAAAAATCAGAATCACTGCAAAAGGAGATAGCGAAGAAAAGGTCAATGCAATACTTGAAGCTGAGGCAAAGAAAGTATCCAGAACAATCGGAGACGAGATTATTTTTTCTCATAATGACCAATCCATGGAGTCAACGATAATCCAACTATGTAGAAGTCAAGGTTTGAGTTTAGGGGTTGCAGAATCAATGACAGGCGGGCTAATAGCAAGCAGGATTACAAGTCACTCTGGTTCAAGTGACGTTTTCAAAGGTGGAATCATTCCATATGCGAATGAGGTCAAGCATGCAGTACTTCATGTCGCCGATGGGCCTGCGGTATCGAAGGTGACGGTAGAACAGATGGCAAAGTCAGTTTGTGAGGTTCTGAATTGCGATGTGTCAGTTGCAATTTCTGGAAATGCCGGACCAACAGCTATGGAAGACGAGGTTGGAAGGGTATGGATGGCAACTTCAGTAGATGGGAAAGTTGAATCTTTCACAATTAAGTGGCCATTTGATCGGGATCGCGTTCGACAATTTACAACTATTTCAGTGCTAAATGCTTTACGACTCCGTCTGAGTAATCGACAGTAATCTATCGTCACTCCACCTATCAATAAAAGCTAACAAGTTGGCGAAAACTTCGTTTCTATGGTCAATAAGTAGATTGGTTCCGTGCTGTTGACCAGTAAGAGCTAAAAATTGTGTTGCAGCAGCTGCAGACTCTATTTTTCTTGCATCAGAGAAGTATGGTGAGTCATTTTCAGCAACAATAAGAAGTAAAGGAATGACCATCGAATCAACTGCAGAAAGGGCATCTATCCTCCCAAATACTGTAGGAGGGGAGAGAGCGGCAACGCCTTGTACTTTCAACTCAGCTGCTAACTCTATAGAGCTAGTGCCTCCCATGGAAGCACCGATTAAAATAATTTCCTTGGCTCCCTTTGCACGCATATAAGCAACAGCTGCCTCTAAATCGCGATTCATTCTCGTATCTTTTGTTCCTGTGGATTTTCCATAACCTCGAAAGTCAAAAGTTAGAACTTTGTACCCAGATTCTGCAACGAATCTTCCGAATGGGAACCATGAAGTTTGGTCTCTGCCGCGCATATGAGTCAAAATAACGCCAATTTCTCCGGTTCCAAATATGGACCCCCAAAGGTCCTCGGAATCTTCAGTCCGAAAACGAATTACTTCATCTACATTCGGTGCAGTCGGAATTGAGTTATCGATAATTGAATTCAGTGAACTTTCACTTGGTGGCCCATCATCCGATGCACAAGACAGGCATAAACCCATTACTATCGTCATCGAAACTACAAAGAGTAGAAAAGATTTCAAAGTTATGCCCAACTAAACCTGTTCGTCAAACGGAACAAGCTTAAGCGATGCTGAGTTCATACAGAATCTTTCCCCAGTTGGAGGTGGCCCATCGTTGAAAATATGACCTAAATGTGAATCACAACTAGCGCATAAAGCCTCAATGCGAACCATTCCATGAGACTCATCAACTTTTCTTTTGATTGAGTTTGCTTCAACCGCTTCAGAAAAGCTTGGCCAACCAGTTCCAGAGTCGAATTTCGTTTCACTAGTGAAGAGCGCCACACCACATACTATGCAATGGTATTTCCCTGACTCTTTTGTATCCCAGTAACAACCTGTAAATGCTCGTTCTGTTCCTGCATGTTGTGTAACAAAGTATTGTTCTTCTGTTAGCCGGTCACGAATCTCATTATCGTCTTTTGCGTATTCCAAAGCCTCTCCTTATTTTGGTTATAACAATATTAGACGCTGCTCCGCTACTAGCCTACGAAGTTTTTTATTTAAATCATTGACCGAACAAGCGTTCGCAATTACAATGATGTAACAGAAACAGTGTCACACCCCCGAAATAGGGTTTCATATAAGTAGAAGTACATATAAACCCCTAAGAAGAAGGTATAGAAATGGAAAATGAGAAAGCATTAGATCTTGCGCTAGGTCAAATTACAAAACAGTTTGGCGAGGGTGCAGTCATGAAAATGGGTGAGAAATCTACGATGAAAATTGAGTCAGTTCCCACTGGCGCTCTTGCTCTTGATTTGGCGTTAGGTGTAGGCGGTCTTCCACGAGGAAGAGTAACCGAAATCTATGGGCCAGAGTCTTCAGGAAAATCTACTCTTGCCACTCATGTAGTGGCAGAGGCTCAAAGAAACGGAGGGATCTGTGCTTACATTGATGCGGAACATGCCATGGACCCTGTTTATGCAAAGGCTATTGGCGTCGATGTTGATGAACTTTTAATTTCGCAACCTGATACAGGAGAACAAGCACTAGAAATAGTGGACACCTTGGTTCGGTCTGGGGCTATTGACGTGATAGTCATTGATTCAGTTGCTGCTTTAACTCCGCGAGTCGAATTGGAAGGAGAAATGGGACAAAGTCATGTTGGGCTTCAGGCTAGATTAATGTCACAGGCACTCCGTAAATTAACGAGCAACCTTAACAAAACAAAAACTATCTGCATATTCATCAATCAACTCAGAGAGAAAATTGGCGTAATGTTTGGGTCTCCAGAAACAACTCCAGGCGGAAGAGCTTTGAAATTCTATTCATCTGTCAGACTTGATATTAGAAGAATAGAATCCTTAAAATCTGGTGTCGAAATTGTAGGTAATAGAACAAGAGTTAAAGTAGTAAAAAATAAATGTGCACCTCCATTTCGACAAGCCGAGTTTGACATTATGTACGGGAAAGGGATTAGTCGAGAAGGGTCTCTGCTCGATACAGGTGTAGAAATGGATATTATTACTAAATCTGGTGCCTGGTACACATATGAAGGTGAACAACTAGGTCAAGGTCGCGAAAATGCTAAATCTTTTTTGAGCGATAACCCTGAAATCATGATGGAAGTTGAAAATAAAATCTGGGCAGTAGTAAACCCAGAGGCTGAGGAGGATTCATTTACCACAGCTGATGATGAACCGATCTCAATTGAGGAGTAAATTATCCCCTCTCTTTGATTTGAAGGAGTAATTATCCTCTAGCCTGTAAATCATGAGTAAGAACTACACAATCCAGACTTATGGGTGCCAGATGAACGAAAGTGACTCTGAGCGAATTGCTGGATTGCTTGAGTCATCTGGATTGAAGCGAACTAACGAAGTTGAGGAAGCCGACGTTATCGTAATAAACACTTGTTGTATCCGTGAAAATGCTGATAATCGGTTTTATGGCCATCTCGGTAATCTAAAAAAACTGAAAGAGAATGACCCATCCATGAGGATCATGGTGGGTGGTTGCCTAGCTCAAAAGGATCAGCAGATTATTCGTGATCGCGCACCTCATGTCGATGTTGTTTTTGGTACACACAATCTTGAGAGAGTCAATGAACTCCTCTTGGAAAGCGAAAAGGGGCCCATCGTGGAGATCCTTGAACCAACTCCTTATGACCTCGATGACTTAGGAAGCGAGCCTCTTCCCACTCGAAGAGAGGTGAATCACGCTGCTTGGCTTACGATCCAGAGCGGTTGTGATAACTCATGTGCCTTTTGTATAGTTCCACAAGTTCGCGGTCCTGAAGTAAGTAGGCCTTTCGCAGACCTAGTAAATGAGGCAAAAAGGCTAGTTAAAGATGGAGTATTCGAAATTACTTTGCTAGGGCAAAACGTCAATAGTTATGGCCGAGATATTACACTAAAGCTCCGAAACGAGTCTCCTAGCAACGAAGATATTGCTTTAGCCGGAAAAAAATGGTCTAATGATGCGAGAAGAACAGCAAGTCCCCTTTTCGCTGATTTACTTCGAGAAGTTGGCTCAGTATCTGGCCTCCGTCGTGTTCGCTATACAAGCCCTCATCCTAAAGACCTCCGTGAGAATGTTATGGTTGCCATGGCTCAAACTGAGAGTGTATGTGAGCATTTACACTTTCCTATGCAATCCGGGAGTGACGAGATACTATCGGCTATGCACCGGGGATACAGTTCTCAGCGATATTTAGATAAGCTTTCAAAGGCTAGAGAGATCGTTCCGGATTTAGCAGTGACGACAGATATCATCGTAGGTTTTCCTGGCGAGACTGAAAGGAACTTTGAGGATACGTTAGAAGTAGTTGCTAGTGCTCAATTTGATGGCGCTTTTACTTTTGTCTTTTCGCCGAGGCCAGGAACTGAGGCCGCTCAGATGCAAGATAAATATTGCAAAAAAGAAGAAGTCCAAGATCGTTACACACGTCTGCGAGAAGTTATCCAGAGATCAGGCCTTCTTAAGCATCAAGAGAGAGTAGGTAGAGCCGAAGAGATAATTGTTGAAGGCCCGAGCAAAAAGGATGATTCATTATTTACTGGGCGCACTAGACAAAATAAAGTTATCCATTTCCCTGCTACAGATTTACCCATAGGTACTATTGCTATTGCTCGAGCTGAAAAAGCTAACCCAACTTATTTGCTGGGTAATCTTATCGAAATAATTGAAAAGCCAAAGATCAAAACACGAATTCCTGTGGTTGCAGGGTGATTGATCACAGTCCAACTAAACGTTTGGCAATTATTGGCACAACAGCTTCTGGGAAATCTCATATTGCCATGAGATTAGCTCAGAGTATAGGAAATATTGAGTTGGTTTCTCTTGACTCTATGCAAATCTATAAAGGGATGGATATTGGTACTGCAAAACCGACGCTCCGGGATCAGGAATTAATTCCGCATCATATGATAGACATCATTAACCCTCATCAACAGTACACGATTAGTGAATTCCAAAAAGAAGCTCAAGACGCAATTTATCAAATCGAAACCAAGGAGTATCTACCGTTACTAGTGGGTGGCACTGGGCTTTATTTACGAGCGGTCATCGATCAGCTTAATATCCCAGGACAATTTATTGGAACTCGAAAAAAACTTGAACTAAACCCTGATACAGCGGATCTATATACACAGCTTTCGGAGCTAGACCCTCTGGCATCAACAAGAATGGAGCCTAATAACCGACGCAGGATAATTAGAGCACTAGAGGTAACTATTGGAAGTGGTAAAAGGTTTTCAAGTTATGGCCCAGGTCTAACAGAGTATCAAGAAAGCCGATACAGGGTTATTGGTTTACGCTGGGATAGGAATGTGTTGAATGAACGAATCGCTAAGCGTTTCGAAAAGCAAATGAATGAAGGATTTTTAACAGAATGTGAGAATTTGCTTAATGGCCAAAAGCAACTATCCAGAACTGCATCCCAAGCCTTGGGGTACAAGCATTTATTCGCATATCTTCAAGGAAAGTCTAGTCTAGATGAAGCTATCGGAACAGCTTTAAAAGACACGAGACAATTTGCACGAAAACAAGAAAGATGGTTTCGCCGAGACCCAAGAATAAGCTGGATTAATATTAACGAAACTGAGGAAGAAGCTTTCCCAATGATCCTTAAGGAATACGAACAATGAAGCTTGCGAAATATCACGGCTTAGGAAATGAGTTTCTCATTGCACTACTCTCAGGCCTACCTGAAAATGCTTCCTCACTTGCTGTAACTGCTTGTGATTCTCTCAGTGGCCCCGGCGCTGATGGTTTAATTATTGGCTTGCCATCTGATGAGAACATCATTGATGTGCAGATGGTTTTGTTCAACGCTGACGGTACTAGCGCTGAAATATCAGGAAATGGCCTAAGATGTCTCGCTCATCACGTGCATATGAATAATAATCAGAATGAAATAATTACTATTTTAACGGAAGCAGGGATAAGGGAAGCTCGCATTGAACAAGCGGAAGCTGATGAATTAACTATCAAAGCGGGTATGGGCATCCCCACACTCGGACTTGATCTAAGTAGCTATGACCTTGACGAAAAGATTGGAGGCGCGGCAATTTCTGCAGGCTATGTTGACGTAGGAAATCCGCATATTGTCATCCAATTTGATAGCACGGAATTCATTGATATCGGAATACTTGGTAGTTCAGTTGAAAAGTCATGCAGTGAAGAAGGGATAAATGTTCATGTAATAGAAATTATTTCCCGCTCTGCAATAAAAATGCTGACGTGGGAACGAGGAGTTGGGATAACTAAAGCCTGCGGAACTGGTGCCGTTGCATCAGCCTGTAAAGCACTAAGTTGGGGACTAGTCAATCAACAAATTGAAGTAATAATGCCAGGTGGTAATGCTCAAGTAACAATTGAGGATAACGAAGTCTATCTAATGGGAAAGTCAAAATTTATTAAAGAATATGAGGTTGACATAGGTGTCTGAGCAGCCTTTAGTAAGCGAAACTGAATCGCATCGAGGAGGTTTTGGAGAGCTTGGAGGTGAAGAACGAGGATTCATCGACCGCACTTTTCGCGAGCGCATAATATTAGTTGGCCTTGATAGAGGAATCGAAGCTGACTTATCAATAGCTGCGCAAATGGCCGAGTTGCAAGAATTAGTGTCTACAGCAGGAGCTGATGTGATTCATGTAGAAGTGCAGAAACGTAATTCGCCTGACCCCGCAACTTTCATTGGGAGAGGAAAAGTGAAAGAGATATTTGAGTTGGCAGAAAAGTATGATGCTGACACAGTTGTCTTTAATGATGATCTAACACCTGCTCAGCAAAATAATTTAGAAAAGGCGTTCAAGCGATCTGCAATTGATAGGACAGCTGTAATACTTGATATCTTTGCCCAAAATGCAAGTACTCCAGAGGGAAAAGCTCAAGTTGAGTTAGCTCAATTACAGTACTTACTACCGCGACTTCGCGGCAGCGGTATCTCTCTTAGCCAGCAAGCGGGAGGGATAGGAACACGGGGTCCTGGCGAAACGAAATTAGAAATCGACCGAAGAAGGCTGGTCCGAAAAGTTCATAGTTTGCAAAAGCAACTGACAGCAATCGAATCAGCGAGAAAGAATCAATCAAAGCGTCGACGGAAATCTGTAAATCAATCAATCGCTATTGTGGGCTATACGAACGCTGGAAAGTCTACTTTGCTCAACTGTCTGACCAAATTAAATGATGATGCTTTAGTTGCTGATCGCCTCTTTGCCACCCTTGACCCGATAACAAGAGCTATTCAATTAACTGGCGGTGAGAGAATATATTTAAGTGATACTGTCGGTTTTGTCCGTAACCTTCCTCATCATTTGGTAGAGGCATTCAAAACCACATTGGATGTTGTTACTGAAGCAGACTTACTAATACATGTGGTTGATGGAAGCAACCCTAATGCTCATAAGGATATAAGCGCAGTACACCAAGTGCTTGATGAGATTGACGCTTCAGAAATACCAGAATTGATTATCTTCAATAAGGCGGATAAGGGTATCGCAGATATAGCTATGTCGGATTATTCAGAATCAGTGAAAATTTCAGCGAAGACCGGTGTAGGAATCGAAAAAATGATGGAAAAGATCAGTGATTTATTGCGCTCAAAACTCAGTGTGTATGAATTATCGCTACCGTTGTCGAGAGGTGATCTGATAGCTCAAGTGCATCGTGAAGCTCAGGTTCTGATCGAAGACGTCTACGAGGATAAACTGATAATGAGAGCCAGATTGGATGATTATGCTTTCTTCAGGCTCAAGGACTACATCAGCGAGTAATTAAATGAAGAATTTTGAACTACCTCCGTACCCCTATGACCTTCTAAATCCGTATCGTGATATCGCTGCGAATCACAACGGTGGCTTGATCGATCTTTCGGTTGGAACACCATGTGACCCTCCACCTAATTCTGTCATCAAAAAGTTATCTATGTCGCAGAATGAGCGAAGCTATCCCAAATCTGTTGGTTCAGAGGAGTACTTGAATGCTTGTAGGCAATGGCTAGTTAGACGCTTAAATGTTGGTTCAGATGACACTAAACATATCGCTGGATGTATTGGTACAAAAGAATTCGTGGCCGCTGTGCCCAGGGATCTAAGGCTGAAGTATCCCGAGAAGGATACAGTTTTATACCCCGCAGTGAGTTATCCGTCTTATGCGATGGGTGCTTCTCTTGCAGGATGTCGGGCAGTTCCAGTGCCAGTGGATGATCAATCAAGATTAGATCTTAGGAAAATTAAAGATGAAGACGTTGAAAGGGCATTGCTCCTTTGGGTTAATTCACCTAACAACCCAACTGGGGTGCTAGAAGATACTCAATCTTTAGTTCATTGGGGACGAAGCAATAATGTTCCTATTTTTAGTGATGAATGTTATATAGAATTTACTTGGAATGATAATCCTTCGACTGTCCTACATCACGGGAATCAAGGCGTGATAGCTGTCCACTCACTGTCCAAGCGTTCGAATCTGGCAGGCCTACGAGCAGGTTTTTACGCAGGAGATCCCGACTTAGTGGATTGGCTCAGCGAAGTTCGAAAGCATGCAGGGAAAATGATCCCAGGGCCAGTCCAAGCAGCATCTGTAATTGCATGGGAGGATGACTTACACGTCGATCAACAAAGGGCTATTTATAAAGAAAGGTTAGCGTTACTGGTAGATTCATTTCAAAAATTGGGCTACCAAGTCGATAAGCCTCAGGGTGCCTTCTATCTATGGGCAAAATGTGAAGGGTATAGCAGTTGGGACATGGTCTCTGACTTAGCTGAAAGATTTGGGGTTATTGTTACACCAGGTGATTTCTTTGGTGATTCATGCACACAAAACGTTCGCGTAGCAGCAGTTCAGCCTGACCAAATAATTGCAGAACTTGAAGAAAGATTTATGGGGGACTTGTAAGAAAAGACCGAGTACAATGCAGTTATGGTACAAGGTTTATCTGAGTTAGCTAATGTTTTTGACCTCACACATCGCCTCGTTTGTATCCCCTCTGAAAGTTTTCACGAATCTGAAATCGCTACATTTGTTGAAACACAGTTGGCTGAAGCCCCTTGGTTGACTACTACTAGGATAGGTGACAACGTTATTGCTCAATCTAATGACTCAAAGGGTATACGGTTGCTATTAGGTGGACATACAGATACTGTCCCTGCCCAAGGCAACGATCAAATTCGCTTATCTGATAGCTCGATTTGGGGAATAGGTACAGCTGACATGAAAGGTGGCATTGCAATAATGTTGTCGCTTGCAATGAATTTGCCTCAAACTGCGGTTGATATGACTTACGTTTTCTATGCCCGAGAGGAAGTGGCTCACAAACACAATGGCCTGCTAGAAATTGAGCGAAAAAACCCAGAGCTACTTCGTGCGGATCTAGCAATCCTTGGGGAGCCTACTTCAGGGAATATTGAAGCCGGTTGCCAGGGAACAATGAGGTTCAGGCTTGAGCTTAAAGGCGAACGAGCTCATACCGCTCGACCTTGGATGGGTAGAAACGCAATTCATAGATTGCATCACGTACTCAAGGCGATTGAGAGTTATGAAAGTCGGAGTCCGTTGATTGAAGGGTGCCAATACCGAGAAGCTCTTCAAGTCGTAGGTATTGAAGGCGGAATAGCTGGCAATGTTGTCCCAGACACTAGCGCCTTGACAATCAATCACCGAGTTGCTCCTGATCGAGATTTGGATATAGCGGAGAGAGAAATAAGACAGCTTTTATCACCCTTCATGGAAGAAGGTGACCAACTCACCATAGTGGATTCAGCGCCTCCCGCTAAGCCAGGTTTGACCAACCCAATGCTTGATGCAATGATCAAAAATCATGACCTGCAGGTTGAAGCTAAATTAGGCTGGACAGATGTAGCTTTTTTCGATCAAAGAGGTATTCCCGCAGCGAATTTTGGCCCAGGGGATGCAACTCTTGCTCACACTAGCAACGAACAAATTGACCGATCATCCATTGATCAATGTTATTTAGCTTTGAAACAGGTAGTAACAGAAGGTGTCTAGAGCTTTCGAAGAACCGAAACAACCTTTCCATAGACTGCAACTTCTGCTGAAGAGTAACAAAGAGGTTGCATAGTAGCATTGGCCGGTGTGAGGGTTACCTCATCATTATTCTGAGAAAATGTCTTAATCGTGGCTTCGTCACCGGGAATGCCGGCCACAACCACATCACCATTAGTCGCAGTTGATTGTTTTGAAGCGACGACAAAATCACCATCTAATATTCCGTTATCTATCATTGAGTCACCACGAACGCGGAGCATAAACAATTCGCCGTCACCAGTAAAATCTAAAGGTAGTGGCATCACCTCTTCAATATTTTCTGCCGCTAGGACTCCAGTTCCTGCAGCTACGTCTCCGACAAGTGGAACATGGGCTACTGGCCTTCGATCAATAATTGCACCAGAGCCTGCATCCCAATGAACTTCAATAGCTCTTGGTTTAGTTGGGTCGCGACGAATATACCCGCGATCCTGAAGAGTACTCAAATGGGTATGCACTGTAGCGGGCGAATTTAACCCTACGGCTTGACCAATTTCCCTGACCGTGGGTGGAAATCCGTTGTCCTTTATAGTTTGGTCTATAAATTCTAAAATCTTCCGCTGTCGGGGGGTAGGTTCTTTTTTAACCATCATAATTTTCCTCAAGATAATTTTTTTTAAATTACACTGTTGTAACCGAACACTTGTTCGCATATAATAGAACATGTGTTCGTAGAACTAATGTTCGCCGAACAATTGTTCGTTGTCAAGTAATACTGACAAAAATGTCACACGTGCCTGAAAGGATGTAATTATGCAACCGAAATTAAACTTCCACCCAGTATTTGAAACAAATTCTTTAGATCAGAATTACACGAGCCTTTCTCACTGCATTTATGAAGCCAAAGTAAGTAATGAGTTCCCCAGAAATAACCTAGTTACTGCCACAAACATGCCTACAAGCAAATATTTTGGGATTCGAAGAATTCTGACCGGGCTTTTGCTTGTAGTAATTGGTGCGTTGATGTGGACAGTAGTCACCCATGTTGCCGGACTGAACACAGATCAAGTAGGAGCTGACCTATCTCCCGACGCTCCACAAGAGATTTACGTCGTTCAGTCCGGTGACACACTCTGGTCAATAGCAATGGGATTAGATACTGACGGAGACCCCAGAGACACAGTCGATAAACTAGCTGGTTTGAATGGGGGGAGCGATCTTTATATAGGTCAACGGTTAGTCGTAGGAAATTGATAAATAATTTGAAAGAGTCAACGATTAGCGAGACTTTTCTGAATTCCTCGGTTTCTTAAATACCTACTAAATGTAAACCCGTTAATTTCTATCTTCCTAACTTCCTCAAAGTGTCCGGATGGATAGCTTTTATCGGTTGTGACGATAGCACTGTCAAGGTCATCGGAATAGAAGGGGCTGAAAGTGATACAAAGCTCATCAAAGAGGTCTGCAGCCACCAATTGTTTATTGATCGAAGGCCCGCCCTCGACCAGTACGATTTGTCCTCTTTGCATTGTTAATTTATCAATACCCTCCCGGAAATCTACACGCTCCTTACCTGCTGAGATAATTTCATACCTTTCTAAAAGTTTGGTCTTTTCCGCATCACGAGAAGATTCTGATGTAAGAAGCGTAGGGGAATATGTATCCGATGAGAAAAGAGGTGTTTCTCGATTAATTTTTAAACTATTGCTCACGACAGTGATACGAGGAAGTAAGCGCTTTCCTGATAATTTACGCTCTTCTATTTCCTCTTCTGTCAGCCTTGGCGGCTTGTACTGCTCATCGTGGACAGTCCTCAGCCCGACCAAAATGAAATCAGAAAGGCTTCTAAGTGTTCTAAAGAGTGCCTTATCTTCATCTCCGCCTAACTGTCCGGAAAGCCCCTTTCTAGTGGCTAAGCCATTTGAAGAAGCAATCATATTTAACATCACCCAAGGACGCCCATCTTCATGAATTCTCGTATCAGTTCGATAAAGCTCCGTAAGTTTGGTTATATCAGATGTAATGGCACTTACTCCTGTTCAGCCTGTGGAAAAGACCCTATTATTTCCACAAAGAAATCCCCATTGAATTCCTATAGTAATCCACAGACCACCTTAGCTAGATTACCTTACAGTGACGGATCTAAACGCCTATTGGTGGAATGTTGGCAGAATGAGAATGCAAAATATAGTATTGGCTATTGGCTGTATTCAGGTCTGCTTGGGAGTTCTGCAAATCAATATTGACCGTAAGAATTCTCAACCTATCTGTGGAGCAGGTCCGTCACAACATCCGCAAAACGACAATAGTGATAAGGGATAAATTATTATGAAAGAGGTAAATGACTCACCATCAATAGGTTTCAGTCGACGACTGACTGATGGACAAAGAACCCCTTTCGATTTAGTTAAATGGGGCACTCGAGATATAGCAATCACCAATTGGCAGGATGGTTCAATCGCTTTCGAGCAAAAGAATGTTGAGTTTCCAGTTGATTGGTCCTTGAATGCTAGCAATATCGTAAGCCAAAAGTATTTCTGGGGTTCAGAAGGTAGTGAGGGGCGAGAAACATCCTTAAAGGATTTATTGAATCGTGTCGTCAGCCAAATAGTAAATTGGGGAGAGAAGGAAGGTTATTTCACCAGCATTGATGAGAAAACCGTTTTCGCTGAAGAATTAACTGCATTACTAGTTCTTCAAAAGGCATCCTTCAATTCACCAGTTTGGTTCAACATAGGAGTGTCTGATGTTCCTCAACAAAGCAGTGCTTGCTTCATTCTTTCTGTTGATGACACTATTGACAGCATTCTAAATTGGTATGTTGAAGAAGGAAAAATTTTTAAAGGCGGATCGGGCTCAGGTGCAAACTTGAGTCGAATCCGAGCTAGTATCGAAGAAATTTCTGGTGGCGGGACTCCAAGCGGGCCAGTCAGCTTCATGCGAGGTGCTGATGCTAGTGCTGGGACTATCAAATCAGGAGGGACCACCCGACGAGCAGCAAAAATGGTCATGCTAGATGTTGACCATCCTGATATTGAAGAGTTTATATGGGTTAAAGCGACGGAAGAGAAAAAGGCGCGTGTACTAACTGACGCAGGATTTGATATGGGAATTGACGGGAAAGATCTCTTTTCTTTGCAGTATCAAAATGCTAATAACTCTGTTCGAGTATCTGATGAGTTTATGGAGGCAGTTAGCAATGATGATGATTGGGAGCTTAAGGCCAGAACAACAGGGGAAGTAGTAAAGACCGTTCGAGCAAGAGACCTGTTTGCACAGATTGCCAAGGCATCATGGGAGTGTGCAGATCCTGGTATTCAATTTGATACAACTATCAACCGTTGGCATACAACTCCTGTAAGTGGTCGTATCAATGGAAGTAATCCCTGTAGCGAATATGTTCATTTGGATAATTCAGCATGTAATTTGAGTTCGCTGAATCTCTTAAGTTTCTTGACTGACGATAACGAATTTGATGTTGATGGATTCAGGCATGCTGTGCGAATAATGATCACTGCTCAAGAAATACTCGTATCGCCATCGGACTATCCAACAGAGACAATAGGGCAGAATGCGAGAAAATTCCGGCAATTAGGCCTTGGTTACACGAACCTAGGAGCGTTGTTGATGGCTCTGGGATTAGCGTATGACTCCGAGGATGCAAGAAGTTTAGCAGCAGTAATCACAGCGATAATGACTGGTGAAGCATATAAAACATCGGCGCAAATTGCCGCACGGTTGGGGCCATTTGAAGGGTATGAGTTGAATAAAGAAGCGATGTTGGCGGTGCTAAATTCTCATAGAGAAGCAATCAGCACTATCACCATAAATGAGGCAATTCATCCTTCATTGCTTGCAGCTGCGGTTGAGGTCTGGGGCAATGTTATTCGATTTGCTGAACTAAATGGTGTTCGGAATTCGCAAGTTTCAGTTTTGGCGCCGACCGGAACAATAAGTTTTATGATGGATTGCGATACTACTGGAGTCGAACCAGATCTTGGCTTAAAAAAGACGAAAACTTTAGTTGGTGGAGGAACGATGTCTATCGTCAACCAAACCATACCAAGGGCTTTAGAAACTTTAGGGTACGACTTGATACAACGACAAGAGATAATTGAATGTATAGAGAAGACCGGAAGTGTCAAAGAAGCACCTCATTTGAAAAAAGAACACCTAAAAGTCTTTGCATGCTCTATGGGTGATAATTACATTGAAGCGATGGGGCATATACGAATGATGGCCGCAGTCCAGCCCTTTCTTTCAGGGGCTATCTCAAAGACTGTTAACCTCCCTCAATCTGCAACCGTAAGTGATGTCCAAGATTTGTATCAAGCCGCATGGGAAACCGGTATCAAAGCGGTTGCAATCTACCGGGATAATTGCAAGGTTGCTCAACCTTTAACTGTAGATAGTTCTGATCAGGATTTATCTGTTGAGATTGCTAGAGCGGTTGGATCCGATATCACTCGCCCAAGAAGGGAACGATTGCCTCGCTCACGTTCCAGTAAAACTTTTGAGTTTCGTGTTGCTGACTGCAAGGGGTTCGTAACTGTAGGAGAATATAACGATGGACGACCCGGAGAGATATTTATCCGAGTAAGCAAGCAAGGAAGTACTCTCGCAGGAATTATGGATGCCTTTGCAATGGCAGTTAGTCATGGTTTGCAGTACGGAGTTCCTTTGGATGCTTATGTGTCCGCATTCGTTGGTATGCGTTTTGAACCAGCAGGAATTACGGACGATCCCGAATTGAGAATTGCTTCAAGTCTTATTGACTATCTCTTCCGTAGATTGGCTGTAGAGTATCTTCCTCTTTCAAGGCGACAATCATTAAATATCGCAACTACAGATGAGAGGACACAGCCGACTTTGCCTGGTATCGAAGAGGTAGCAGAAGCATCTGCTAAGCAGGTTAATATCCTTCCTGACCCTCCTTCAAAGGAGATTGACGTGGAGGATTCGTATCTTAACTATGATGCTCCATTCTGTATGCAATGCGGTACAGGCATGCAAAGGTCTGGAAGTTGCTTTACTTGTCAAAGTTGTGGGTCTACAAGTGGCTGCAGTTAGTTCTCTACCGTTCAACTTGGATAGCGGGCATTAGAGTAGCTGAAGATATCGGCAATCAAATACTTGATACCGTTAGCTGAAAGCAGGATAAACAGAAGCAGTTCTGTTGAAAATAGTACGCTAGAGTGCAGACATTGGTAAGAAGGAGGAGTAATGAGAGCAGCAATCCTAAGAGATGATAGCGGTTCGTTGGCAATTGAAGAGGTGGAAATTGACAAACCCGAACGAAACGAGATTTTAATAAAGACTGTTGCGTCAGGACTATGTCATAGCGACCTTCATTTCATTGATGGTAGTTGGTCTATGTTTTCAATGTATCCGATGCTCTTAGGTCATGAAGCCGCTGGAATTGTTCAAGCTGTTGGAGAAGATGTGGTCGGGATAAGTAAAGACGATCATGTTATTACGTGTTTGTCTATGTTTTGTGGTTATTGTGATCGTTGCCTTACTGGACATAGCTATATCTGTTCTCAACGTCAAGAGGTTCAAGCTCGTCAAGCAGGAGAACAACCTCGAATCACTGACCAAAATGGTGTTGCGGTAAATCAGTTTACAGGTATCGGTTCTTTTGGCGAAGAAATGCTGGTGCATCAAAATGGGGTAGTGAAAATAAGTAAGGATATGCCACTTGATAGGGCAGCCCTTGTTGGTTGTGGTGTTACAACAGGCGTAGGTGCTGTATTTAGAAGCGCAGAAGTTAAACCGGGGTCGACTGTTGCAGTCGTTGGCTGTGGTGGTGTCGGTATTTCGACAGTTCAAGGGGCTCACTTAGCAGGCGCTAGACAGATTATTGCAGTTGACTTAGAGCAACAAAAGTTAGATTGGGCCACGCAATTAGGAGCAACACATACTGTAAACCCAAATGATGGGGATCCGGTTGCACAAGTACTTGAACTTACAGGAGGTGGAGTCGACTATAGTTTTGAAGCTATCGGCTTGAAGCAAACTGCTGAACAAGCATATGGGATGATTCGCGCTGGAGGCTTGGCGACGATTATGGGTATGATTCCTCCAGGTGTGAATCTAGAAATCCCTGGAGCTGATCTATTCTTGTCAGCGAAGAGGCTACAGGGTTCAATCATGGGGTCAAATAATTTTAAAGTTGATATGCCTCATCTTTGTGACCTTTATTTAGGAGGGAGACTTAAGCTTGATGAAATGGTTTCGCGAACCATTACGTTAGAGGAAATTAATGATGGCTTTGATGCGATGAAGAACGGTGAAGTGGTCAGAGCAGTCATAGACTTCGGAACCTGACCTTCAGACAGCAGGATAAAAGATGACCGCCTGCCTTACGTTAGAAACAAAGCGACTCATTCTCCGGCCGTTTCGGGAAATAACAGTTGAAAACGCGATGTTGTAACTTGGAGAGGATTCAGCAGTTATTTTAGCTTCGAGAACTTAGGGATTGAATTAATTTAATCATCTCAAGGATTGCTGATGCTGCGGCGGATCCCTTATCTCCAGTTGAGCCATCGTGATCAATATAGGAAGTATCTGATCGTTGCAGGGCTTGCTCTAAAGTGTCCGTTGTAAGCACTCCGAAAGCTATGGGGATTCCGGTTTGTATACTTACTTCACGAACACCTCTTGCGCATTCTCCGGCAACAAACTCGAAGTGCGGAGTCCCTCCTCGGACTACTGCACCGAGAGTTATCAACCCATCTACAGCATTGCTCTTTGCAATAGCGTTACAGGCAAACGGAATTTCGAAAGCTCCAGGGACCCAATGGATATCAATACAGTCTTCCTGAATTCCTTCCGAATTGAGATAGGCCAAAGCGCCTTCAATTAGTTTTTGAGTAATTTCTAGGTTGAACTTTCCAGCTACAATTCCAATCCGTAGAGGTATTTGGCTCGCAGTATTTTTATTTTCAGTAGTCATATTATTGGTCCTTGGTAGTATTCTCATTGTGCATCAAGTGCCCCATACGTTCTTCTTTTGTCTTCAAATACCTCACGTTTTCGGGATTTAAGCCGCTTATTAAAGGTACGCGCTCAACTATTTCTAGGTTGTAGCCTTGTAAGCCACCATATTTTTTAGGGTTGTTTGTTAAGATACGCATTTTCTGGATTCCAAGGTCAGAAATTATTTGTGCACCGATCCCGTATTCACGAGAATCCGGTGAAAATCCTAAAGCGACATTGGCCTCGACCGTATCCATGCCTTCATCTTGAAGGGCGTATGCTCGCATTTTATGTCCCAGGCCTATTCCTCGCCCCTCGTGCCCCCTTAGATAGATAATTGCTCCACTTCTATTTTCTGATACAAGTTTCATAGCTAGATCTAACTGAAATCCGCAGTCGCAACGGAGTGACCCTAATACATCGCCAGTTAAGCATTCGGAATGTACTCGAACTAGAGGTGTTTCATCATTATCTAGATCTCCAAAGACAAATGCTAAGTGCTCTACCTCGTCTAAAGAACTTCTGTAAATATGAGCGGAGAAATCTCCGTACTTTGTCGGGATTCTTGCCGTTGAAAATCGTTCTACAAGTCGTTCGTGCCGATTCCTATATCTGATCATGTCTGCGATTGAGATGATGGGGATACTATGATTTTTTGCAAATTCCATGAGTTCAGGTAAGCGTGCCATGGTCCCATTATCAGAAACTATTTCACATAATACACCTGCTGGTGCTAACCCAGCCATTGTGGCCAGGTCAACAGCAGCTTCTGTATGCCCCGCTCTCTTTAATACTCCTCCAGCTCTGGCCCTCAAAGGAAAAACATGACCTGGTCTCGCAAAGCCACTAGCAGTGATCGCTCCATTTGCTAGAGCTTTGCAAGTCAACGATCTATCACTCGCAGAGATGCCAGTAGTAGTCCCCTCGGCGACATCTACAGAAATTGTAAAGGCAGTTCCCATAGCCTCAGTATTATTTGCCACCATAAGTGGCAAATGAAGAGAATCAGCTCTTTCATTCGTTATCGCACAGCACACAACTCCACTTGTGTGTTTTACCATGAATGCCATATCGTCATTAGAAACCGATTCGGCGGCAATAATCAGGTCCCCTTCGTTCTCTCGATCTTCATCATCTACTACAACCACGAATTTTCCCTCTGCGATTGCATCAATAGCTTCTCTTATAGTGTTTAGCTCAGGCATTTGAGTTTGTTTCCTTGTTGTAGTGTTCGAGTTGTCGTTCGATATATTTAGCGAGAATATCAACTTCAATGTTAACAATGTCGCCTTTGTTTTTCTGACTAAGGTTAGTCGCCTCCCAAGTGTGAGGAATTATCGCAACCGAGAATTTATTTGAAGCTACAGATGCGACTGTGAGACTAATTCCGTCTATGGCAATTGACCCTTTTTCGCATACATAACGTTCCCACTCGTTAGCTAAATCAAATTCGTATCTATAGGACCCGTCATCTTCATTTGAAACCTTAGAGATTGTGGTTGTCGAATCTACGTGACCTTGAACAATGTGGCCACCGAATCTACCATCAGAGTTGAGGGGCCTTTCTAGATTAACTTTGCTTCCTGCGACAAGAGTACCCAGGCTTGTTCGGTTCATTGTCTCGGGGACAGCATCTGCAGACCAAGATAGGTCATCATATTCCGTTACGGTCAGGCAACAACCATTCACAGCTATTGACGCTCCAATTGTAATATCCTCTAGAACAATAGAAGCTTGCAAACTAATTCTGACCCCAGAACCTGACGGAGTAATATTCTCTACAATTCCAACTTCTTCAATAATTCCCGTAAACATTAATCTCCTTGTACGTTGGGATAACAGGAGATTTAACAGGCTAATGCCCATATATTTAACCTCTCCCATCCGGACTATGACCGTCGGCTTTGGAATTTCACCAAATCAGTCAATTATAAAAAAGACTCGCGGGCTTGATGACTGGCATCTTTACCGCCGGCTGGGAGTTTCACCCGTTCCCGAGGACTATGTGGAGCACTAAAGTGCTATTTGGTTATTAATGTAGACCATTAATAACCAAATAGCAAGTTCCATCACTCAAGCTAAAGAGTGATTAAAAGATGGCGCGAGGTATCTCCCATTAGGGAAACTTTGATAGATCTTACTTTGAAAAACCATTCGTTTTCATCTCGATAAAATTCGTCAAAATAAGCTCCGGCAATAATTGGTTGGAGAGGGAAATCAGAAAGTTGCTGGAAAACAGTGTAATAAGACGTTCCGTAAGCGGATTCGCCATTGATTTTTAACTCAATATTCGAAGTTGCATGATGCGTTTTAGGAGTTCCATCTTCATAACACCGAGTGGTGTTTGCATACATTGATGAGATATCCACAGTTCCTGAAACTTCAGTGTCATTTATGCCATTAGAAAAGATAATTTTTCCGTTACTAAATAACTCTCCGATTCCTTCAAAATCTCCATCGTCTATAAGGCGAGCGTATTTGTAAATAAGGTTATTAATCTCCAGCTGGTCACTCATCTATGCAAATGGTAGTCCGAAACAAGCAGGGTGTCTCTAAGTCGCTACACTTAAATCACCTGAATGAATAAGGATAACCATAAATGTTGATGTCGATACCAAGTCCGAGTTCAGGGTCTTTTGATCTTGGTCCAATCACACTACGGATGTACGGGTTGATGATCGCTTTCGGAGTAATCGCCGCAGTTTGGTTAATGGGCAAGCGATTTGTCACAATCGGAATAAACCCTGACCATGCCTCAGGCATAGCAATGTGGAGTGTTCCTGCAGGTATCGTCGGAGCTCGTCTATACCACGTGATAACCGACTGGAGAAGATTTCAGGGAAATTGGAGCGAAGCTGTTCAAATTTGGAAGGGTGGCTTAGGAATACTAGGAGGAATTGTTTTCGGGGTTCTGGCTGCCATCACTTACTGTAAAAAAAATGAATTAGATATAAGAAAAGTTCTCGATGCTGTAACCCCGGCGATACCGCTGGCGCAATGTATTGGCAGATGGGGTAATTACTTTAATCAAGAACTGTATGGTCGACCAACCGATCTTCCATGGGGTCTTGAAATCAGGGAACAAAAGCGCCCAATAGAATATATTTCTGAGAGCAACTTTCATCCTACTTTCCTCTATGAATCCATATGGAACCTGCTCGTAGTTTTTGCTTTAATTAAGATCTCCAAATTAGATAAAGTCGCAAAAGGGTTGCTAATAGGGGTTTACTTCTCTCTGTATTCCATTGGAAGGTTATGGATTGAGGCTTTACGAATAGATGAAGCAAGTAAGTTTGCTGGCCTGAGGATCAACCTTTGGGTCTTCATGGTTGTTCTGATTACAAGTGCTTTAATTGTCCTCCTCACCACAAAGCAACAACCTAAAACAAGCACATCTGATTAGAACCAAGAATAGTCAGCAAGGAACTGCAGGGAATCACTGCACGATGCACCTTATTAAACTAACTTCAGAGATAGGCTTATGATTCCAGAAAACCCATACGAAGACAGATTTGAACGAACTTTTGCTTTTATAGATTTGTCAGGCTTCACTCACTTCACAGATGTTATGGGAGATAAAGCTGCCTTAGAAGAGATAAACACATTTAGGGCAATCGTTCGAGAAATAGCTTCAAGAAAAGGAATAAGAATTGCAAAGTGGTTAGGTGATGGAGCAATGCTCGTTGCCGTAGAACCAGAAACAGCTACCGAAGCAATCATGGAGATGCAAGGTCGCATGGGAGAAATTCACGATAACTTGTCAATGAGAGCAGGCCTTGCATCTGGAGCAGTCTTGATGGTAGATGGCGAGGATCACATAGGTAAGGCTGTAAATTTAGCCGCCCGGCTTTGCTCGCTGGCTGAATCTGCAGAAGTACTCGCTACCAAGGAAATGATCACAGCACTAATGGTCAATACACCTTCAGAGTCTGCGGGTGAGCGAAAGATTGATGGATTTGCGGAAAAGGTTGAAGTGGTGCGTTTAGGAATGACTGATTTCTAATCAATAAGAAAAACGAAATGACATCGCAACCAGACCTAATAACAATCATCAACCCTAATAGGAAATTGAAATGTGGCTAAAGATATGACGAACCGTGAGTGGGTAGACCTTGGAGTAGACCAAGAAATTATTACTTCCTTATTGGAAAGGGGTATCGCACAACCCTTCCCAATACAAGAATTAACAATCCCTGACGCCCTCAAAAACTGCGATGTCTGTGGTAAAGCAAAGACTGGTTCAGGTAAAACCTTGGCATTTGGAATTCCTACAATACAGAACCTTGCACAATCGGGCTCAGGAACAGTGCCTAGAGGATTGATCCTCGTGCCTACACGCGAACTAGCAACGCAAGTTAAAGAGGAACTAGATCCGTTATCCGTAGGAAAATCCCTAACCGTTGCAGCCATTTATGGTGGAGCTAATATCGATGAGCAAATTAAAGTAATTAACGGAGGTGTCGACATAGTCGTTGCAACTCCTGGTCGGATGATTGATCTCTTAGAAAGAGAAGAAATTACGTTGCAATCGCTTGAGGTCGTTGTACTTGACGAAGCAGACCGAATGGCAGATATGGGATTTCTCCCACAGGTTGAATGGATACTTCGCCGTGTAGAACGTAAGCACCAAACACTGCTATTTAGCGCAACATTAGATGGTGTAGTAAACACATTGATCCAACGTTATCAAGACGCACCTGTGATGCATGAGGTTGAAACAAAGGAAATAACTGTTGAAGAAATGACTCACCGGTTCTTGCATGTTCATGAGCGTGACAAGGTAAAGGTCGCCGCTGCAATTGCTCGTCCAGTTTCAAGAACTCTCATATTCTCTAATACCAAGGCTGGGTGCGACCGGCTTGTCAAGAAACTTCTAACTGAAGGAATACGTGCACAAGCAATACACGGAGACCTAAGGCAAAATATTAGAGAGAAAGCGTTAGACCGTTTTGCTACCGGTAAGTTGCCAGTTCTCGTCGCTACTGACGTAGCTGCACGAGGAATACACGTTGACGGAGTAGAAGTTGTTATACATTATGATCCGCCTTCAGACCACAAAACATACCTGCATAGGTCTGGGAGAACTGCAAGAGCAGGAACTGACGGCCTAGTTGTTACGTTGTCTTTGTGGGACGAAGAATTGATTGTAAAAAGGCTGCAAAAACGTGTTGGCCTTGATATCGAATTAGTAGAAATGTTTTCTAATGATCCCCGATTATCGGATTTAGGGGGGTGGACTCCCTGAGACATGGGAAGGCATGCCATTCCCAACAAATGTAATTAACAGGGATAAAGAATCGCATGGATAAGAGCCTTTTAGACTGGGTAAGTGAGCAGATTTCGCAAGGGGCGCAATCTCTAGAAATAACTGCGGCTGTAGCGAGAGCGGTTGCTGCGAATAGGAATCTTCCACTTAATGGATCTGAACCAGCTTTATTAAATATTGGGTCTTTGAAGGCCCCTGATGGTGTTATATATACTGCTGACATTATTGGCTCCGTTTATGAACAAAGCCTTGATGCTTCCACTAGAAGGCATGGAGGAGTTCATTACACCCCTTTTGAAGTTGCTAAGAAATTAGCAAGAATGAGTTTGAACGGACTTCCCGTTGGCCCTGTCTGTGATCCATCTGTTGGAGGCGGAGCATTTCTGCTCGCTGCGGGTGAGTATTTTCTTGAGCTTGGGGAGTCAACTTCTAGAATCATTGAAGAGTTGTTATGGGGAATAGACCTTGATCCGGGGGCAATCGAAGTTGCAAAAGCATCACTCTCAATTTGGGGTTCAGTAGAATCATGGATCCCTATAGGCAAGCATTTAGTTGTCTCGGACTCCTTGAAGAAAGGTATAGGGTCCTTTGAAGATCCTCCACAGGAAGGGTTTACCGCCGTTATAGGAAACCCCCCGTTTCAAAATCAACTTCAAGAGTCAACAGTTAGACCGCTAGAGGAAACACAAGAACTGAGAAAGAAATGGCAAGTAAAAGCTGGCCCCTACGCAGATACAGCAAGCTATTTTCTATTAGTTGCTTTATCATTCCTTGGTAAAAAGGCGAAATGTCTCTTAATACAACCCCAGTCAGTTCTCGCAACAGTTGATGCAGAACCCATACGTACAAAGGTCAAGCAAGAAGCTAATCTCGAAGGAATTTGGATTGGAGGACCCAATATTTTTGAAGCAGGAGTTAACGTATGTGCCCCTTTAATATCTAAGGGGTTCAGCTATGAACATGTACGAATTTGGACAGGAACCCAAATTGATGAACTTCCAAACCGGCTTGATGATAGAGACAATTGGGCGAGTGCTATAGCCATTGCTCAAGGCGCCCCCGCTATTAACCTTGAGGGAAATCATCTGGGAGAAATCGCTTCTGCAACCGCAGGGTTCCGAGATCAGTTCTATGGGTTAGCACCGCATGTAACTGAATATAAATCAGAGATGACCGACGTTGCTCCTTTGATTACAGTGGGAATGATAGACCCTTTACGAAACAGGTGGGGGTCTGCACAATTTAGATATGCAGGAAAATCATGGTTAAAACCGGTTGTAGATTTAAGGTCTCTTCTCAAACAGGATGAAGAGTTATACGAATGGGTTAAAGATCGTCTAAAACCAAAGGTCTTATTAGCTACTCAAACAAAAGTAATAGAAGTGCTCCCAGACCCCGAAGGCAAACTGATCCCTTCAACTCCAGTGATAAGTATTGAATGTGCCTCTCAAGATGTTTGGAAAATTGCATCAGCACTAAGTTCAGCCGCAATGAGTGCTCATGTCTTTTCAAAAGTTGCAGGTTCCGCTCTATCCTCAAACACCATAAAGTTATCTGCAAAACAAGTAAATGCGCTTCCACTTCCCTACGATTTGCAACGATGGGAACAAGCTTCCTATCACGCTCATCAAGTTTTCAATTCAAAAGCAAAAGATGTAGATCTAATCCAAAAAATGTCTCAGCAAATAAGTCTTGCATACGACTGTAGTGACACATTACTGGAAGATTGGTGGGCCAAACGATTGCCGAAATGGAGATAGCGTCTAAGTAAACGTTGGTGTTTTAGAATTTAGCTGATTCACTAAATAGAACATTAAGAGAAGTTCGTCTCGGCGAACTCGGCAACCTGGGAAAAGCACCCAAGGTGCTAACAGTCTTTAGACTGGTATGAGGCCTTAGACAAGGCAACAAAGTGTCTGAGTCAACTCAATAAAGCATCAAAACTTTTAGGGGACTTAAATGGCGTCAGCCAAACGAAAACAATCTAAAAAACTCAACTTAGATGTGATTGAAGGTGGGAATGGCGCTGTGGAAGCTGCATTGAGTGAGATACCTCAACATCCTAAAACCTACTCTAGGGATTTACCTGTTTCTGGAGCATGGTTTCCAGGGGATCCTGTAGGCCACCGAAAATTCATAAATGTCACTGATGGGCGCCCCTTTGCATTAGAGGCAGGAGGAATTCTTCCTGAAGTAGTTCAAGCGTATGAGACTTGGGGGAAATTAAATTCAGATTCCTCAAATGCTGTCCTGGTATGCCATGCACTTACGGGAGACTCTCATGTTTCAGGAGATAGTAGCGCATCCCACCCAACGAAAGGTTGGTGGGATGAGGTCGTTGGACCGGGGAAAGCAATTAACACCGAAGAGTTTTTTGTCGTCTGCGTAAATGTGCTTGGGGGTTGTCAGGGGAGCACCGGACCGTCTTCCCTTAATCCAGCCAACAACAGGTCTTATGGAAGCACATTCCCAAATGTAACAATACGTGACATAGTACGGGCTCAAGCGAAAGTTGCTGATCATTTAGGAATAGATCAATGGCACGCAGTTATAGGAGGATCCATGGGAGGCATGCAGGTTCTTGAATGGGCCGCAATGTTTCCAAATCGTGTGTCTAGAATCTCTCCAGTAGCTACTTCGCTCGCTGCTAGTGCTCAACAGATAGCATGGAGCGCTGTCGGAAGAGCATCAATAGCCCTTGACCCTCGTTGGAGAGAAGGAAATTACTATGAGGCAGATCCAGGTGATGGTCCACATGCTGGGCTTGCAATTGCGCGTGCAATAGCGCAAATTCATTACCGAAGCGACGAAAGCTTTGATTCACGGTTTGGTCGCGATCTGGTTGATAGAGACTCTCTATTTGGCCTGTGGGATAGATTTGAAGTTGAATCTTATCTTGACTACCACGGAGAAAAACTAATACGAAGATTTGATGCTAACTCTTACCTAGTCCTGAATCGAGCAATGGACACCCATGATTTAGCTCGCGGTAGAGGATCGTTAAAAGATGCAGCATCAAGAATAGAAGCTAAAGTTGCAACCGCAAGTATCACAACAGATATCTTGTACCCGCCACAACAGCAGAAAGAGATCCAAAGAGTCATTGAGTCTGTCGGTGGGACCTGCAGTTATGTTGAGATAGATGATCCCAACGGGCATGATGGGTTCCTCCTAGCGACAACAGATATCAGTGCTATCTTTAGGCGTGTACTAGAAACGTAGTTAAACAATATTCGATAGGTGGTAAGGCCCTGAATAATGCCTGAAGGAATAGAAGTCGAGTTCTACAGGAGAACAGCGCTAAAAGCGCTAAACAGGAGAATTGACGTAATAAAGAATATTGATTCGAACTATCTTCCAAAAAAATATGGCTCTTTTGATCTTAAAAATTTGTTAGAGGGAAACTACTTCACAGAAGCAACGAGGAAAGGTAAATTACTATTACTCTCTATATCTAATGACTTCCAGATCGGCCTTCGGTTTGGCATGACAGGGCGTTTACTAGTGGACGGAAAATCAGCGATCGAAACTCTTGAGTATTCAAGTTCAAGAAATGAACCGGAATGGGATCGTTTTTCTATAAAGTTCCGTGACGGAGGTTCACTTTCAATAAGAGACCCAAGAAGATTAGGGGCAGTCGAAATAAACCCTAATGCAGATGCTCTAGGAGTCGATTTCTATGAAGTCACAGGTATTGCGCTCACAGAAATATTAAGTAGCTCAACTCAACCAATAAAAGTAAGACTTATGAACCAATCAAAAATTGCTGGGTTAGGAAATCTGCTATCAGACGAGATATTGTGGCGTAGTTCAATTGACCCGCGAAGGCCATCCTATTCGCTTTCACGAAATGATAAGCGGAGATTGTTGCACCACATAAGGAAAACAGTCTATGAACTCACAGAACGTGGTGGTTCCCATATGGGTAATCTTCAAACTCACCGCAATCTTGGTGCCTTATGCCCTAAGGACGGAGAACCTCTAGATAGGTATAAGATTAGTGGGCGAACAACTTACTCTTGCCCAAGACATCAAAATTAAAATAATGACACGCTTCTTAAATTCCGTTATTGCCTTTTATTGTATTTTCTTCACATTTTGCGGCCGTGCATTTGCTCAAATCATCGAATCAGACGTTGGTTCAGAATCGGGTATAAATGAATCAATTTCACGACTTACATCCACATTTGAAGTCAAACGAGCCGTAATCGGATTACTGATAATCTCGGCTTTTCTGGTGCTCCTATTTTTTCTCTATTGGTACAAGACAGCTCAAATGGCAAAAGCAAACTACATTAAAAGTCTCCAACCTCAGGTAGATTTTCATAGTACTCAGGGTGAAGAGAAAAAATCTAAATGGGCAACTGTTACAAAAAAAGGTATGCGAAATAACAAACCCTTTAGAAGATCAAGAAAATCTTAATTTAGACGTGTCAATGCTTTCCCGCTCTTCAATACTCTAAACTGCAGTGATGGAAAATAATTTAGACACAGAAGCGATGATAAAAAGGTTTCAAGATAGGGCAGCAGCAGTTAAAAAACGTGATCTACCCCCAATAGGCGGTGAAGAGCGACAGCGTTTCATCGCTCAAGCGCAAACTGATTTTCAAGACTTCGCTATTATTGGAGACTCAACTGCCACCTTAGAAGATGGTTGTCTCGTCTTACGGATTGATCTTCGCTCAAATATTTCTTAGCCTCTGATCAATAGATGCAGAACTTCACATTTTCTCATTAGCTTAGTATGATGAAACCTCTGCGGATGTAGCTCAGTTGGTAGAGCGCAACCTTGCCAAGGTTGAGGTCGCCGGTTCGAGCCCGGTCATCCGCTCAGAAAGATGAAAGATTGTGCCGTTAGCTTTGCTTGGCAGTAAGGTTAATACAACAATAATTCATTGTCATGCGTCGGTGCCCGAGCGGCCCAAGGGAACGGCCTGCAAAGCCGTACAATCGCGGGTTCAAATCCCGCCCGGCGCTCCACTTATTATTGCTAACATAAGTGCAAATTCAGGGTCTAATGTATAGGTATGAGCGACATCTCCCATGGTCCGGATTGGTGGCAAGATGAGAAAGGAAAGTGGCATCCTTCTTATGACGTAAGCAACCTTGGGATAGAAAGAATAGCAAATGACTTCTCAACTGAACTAGATAGTAGCAATGAGGTTACCGAAGAAAATATCACACATCATTTTATGAGTCGTTATAAGATGGAACCCGAAATTCTAGATCCCGAGATGATAAAAGATTTGCGAAAAGGTAAAGAAGATATCAAATGGGCTCCATCCAAAGGTAATAGTCGAGTGCGTTTTATGAGACCGCAGACACCTTCAGACATATTCAGCGGTTTGGTAGGATTGGGAGCTGGTTTTCTATTGGCTATCTCAATATTTTTTGATTGGGCAAAAGCAAGTGGTAGCCTCCTCCAAGGTTCGGTTAATCCGATTAGAGATTCAAATGGAGTAGGTGTTTTGTGCCTTGGCTTCTCAGTGGCAGTATTTGCTGTACTGCTGCTTCTTGGGAAACGAAAGAGATGGGTAGGTCTGGCAATGTTGATATTAGGCTTATCGCTAGTTTTCCTAACAGTATTTAGCGTTATCGATATCACAAATACGTCGGACAAAATTCCCTCAGACTTAGTTCAGAGGTTCCCCAATATTGATATTGCATATGCAAATGAGGCGAAGCTAGATATCGCTGTGGGGTTATGGCTAGCTTTAGGCGGAGCGTTCACCGCTTTTTTAGCTGGAATCTCAGGACTTAAGCGCCATATTTAATTGACGTTAAGTTAAGTCACTTCGTGTTAGAGCTGGTACTATTTTTTTCTCGGGGCCGTTAGCTCAGTTGGCTAGAGCACCTGCATGACGCGCAGGGGGTCGGGGGTTCAAATCCCTCACGGCCCACATTATGCAAAAGAGAACGATACGAATTGTTGCTGCAGTTACTGCAATTAT
>MDTC01059383.1_pt1 | contig 60953 bp, 48 predicted proteins | sample 811181 | NCBI WGS metagenome assembly MDTC01 (sample SAMN05326644, study PRJNA326480) | marine metagenome | isolation source: seawater | place: Pacific Ocean: North | collected 2011 | reverse complement strand
GAGGCGTATGTTGCAAAGCGCACGGAGCAAACGTCCTCATAGGACGCTTTGCTTTGGACGCAAGTGCAACGTCCGCCGGATCAGCATTCTAGAATCTCCCGTGCATATCGGTCCCCCTACTCTTTTCTCCCCGAAAACCCACTGGGATTATGAAGTATAATCAAGGCCAGCCGTTTCGCGAAATCCCATCATGACATTCATGTTTTGAATGGCTTGTCCAGCTGCACCTTTTTGGAGATTATCGATCGCAGCGTAGATCGTTGTATGGGGGAAGTTGGGGACGCGATGAAAAGACAACATCGCCGTGTTGGTCTGCAAGACTTCCTCGATCGAGGCGCGTTCACCATCGAGTTTGAGTTCGACAAAGGGTTCGCCATCGTATTGATCTTCGTAGAGTTCTTTGACTTCGCCAAAGGTCAGATCGGGAATCCTTGTCGTGAGCGCCATCTGGACACCTTTCTCTCGCGTTGTGAGTTGAGGTGCGAAGAGAACCTGGTACTGTTGCTCATCATCATCCTGTTGAGAAAGAAAGGTCTCGGCACGTGAGACCTGTTCATGGAAACTCGCGCGGCGATATGGGAGGGTGTCCTGTTTGAGCGGCGCGGATTCTTCTTGTGGTGACAGTGGACTTTGCAACATACAACTCGTACCAATACGAGCATTCGCGACGACAGTCGATGACAGTTGAGAGACTGCGGCAAGAGGCGCCAACGCGATGTTCATACACGTCGCATAGCTCCCTGGAACTGCGACAAATTGCGCGTCCTTGAGGGAGTTTCGACAGAACTCGGTCAGACCATATACGACCTCTGGCAAGCCCCAGATTTCGGGTTTCGATGAACGAATATCGAGCAAGTCTGTCTGGTGTAATTGTCCGGAGAGGTCGAGTACACGAACCCCCTTCTTGATGCAGCTAGCCATCCACTCTTCAAGTGTGTGATCTGCTCGGCAGACAAACAGGATATCGATCTCATCGAGCTCCACATCGTTGGGATCAGAGACGTACAAAGAAGGCACACGGGGCTGTGCAGAAGACAGAATATTCCCAGCAGCCGTGTGTGAGCAAGCGAACGTAAGCTCGACATAGGGGTGGGCTGTCAACAACTCAAGCAGTGTTGTGGCGATCAAATGATCTGCACCAAAGATCCCAACTTTTGGGATTTTTTGCTTCACGATAGGCGTTGGAAATGGGATCTTTTCGGCTGTCTTCGTCGTTGTTTCTTGTGCTGCCTCTTGTTCGTCGAGGGGGGGGATCACAGGAGAAGGTGCTACAAGCCTTTCTGCGTTTTGTTTGAGTTCATGGATGTCACGCTGCATATCGTAGCGTGTTATTTTTGTTGTCGGTTTGGCAAAAGCTTGCTTCATGATTCCTCCTTGGTATGAGGTCATCTCAGCAAAAACAGCACTGTATGGAGAACGTTTTTTCATGAGAACGACCTTGTCGTAAACTTAGACACACCTCGTCTTTTGACGTGAGTCACACAAAGATTTGGTATATCTCCCCTTCTACCTTTGCAACATGCATACCAAGCATGTCATTCATCCGTCTACAAGGAAACGAGCTTCTCAGGAAAGTTGAGTGATACTCTCACAAACAACACACGACATCACAGCTGGACACAACACCCATCTCGACACGGTCAAATACAATCCCTCTGCGACCGCATCACTTTGCGCAGACGTCGTTGAATCCGACTATATTAATCTCGATAGCTCATTTTATCGATGTTGTATTTTTTCATCTTTTGCAAAAGAGTGCGGCGGCTGATCCCAGCCACTTCGGCTGTTTTTGCGACACGTCCGCGTTGTTGTTTCATACAGGCGTCGATATAAAGGTACTCGTATTTTTCGAGAAGTGGCTGAATATTTTCCTTCAGGCCTTTCCCAAGATCAGGGACAAACTCCGACTGTTTAGGGGTCTCCATATACTCTTGTGCCCCCATCATCGGACCCGTCATAGGTTGCTCCGATGAGTGAACTGGATACGCAGGGTTGAGATGTGGGTGTACTGGCGTGGAGGGAGCAGAAGCGGGAGGGGCGTGTTGTGGGAGATGTTGCTGTGGTGTGTAGGGCTGCTGTGGTGTTGGATGATGCGGAGCATAAGGCTGTTGAGGCTGTGAAGCATACATATCGCGATGAGGCGGGACTGGTGTGGGGGCTTGGGAGGCAGGCATTGGGGCTTGGGAGGCAGGCGTTGAGCTTTGGGGGATAGGTGTTGACGACTGTATATTGTTCTCTAAGAGCGGTGCTTCGTGCTCAGCCCACCGATAGAAATCCTGCGCAGTGATCGGAGAATCTCCGGAGATCAACACAATACGTTCAACAAAGTTTTCGAGTTGGCGGACATTTCCAGGCCATTCATAATTGAGCAGAGCGTCCAACAGAGAGTCATCGATCTTGGGACGCTTCAATTCGTATTGTTCGGTGTACGTACGTGAAAAGTGCGAGAACAAAAAGAGAATATCACTTTGGCGCTCACGCAACGCTGGGATGTCCAAGCGAATGACATTCAACCTGTAGAACAAGTCCTCACGAAACTCGCCAGTCATGACCATATCCTGAAGAGAAGCGTTGGTCGCAGCGACGATTCGGACATCGACAGTCACCTCCTCGCTGCTCCCGACGGCGCGGATCTTTCCCTCTTGCAACACACGCAGCAAACGATACTGCGCGTCCAGTGGGATGTTACCAAGCTCATCGAGGAAAAGAGTCCCCCCATCGGCGTGCTCAAAGAGTCCTTTCTTGTTTTCAATCGCGCCCGTGAAGGTCCCCTTTACGTGCCCAAACAGCTCGGAGTCGATAAGCTCAGGAGCGATGGCACCACAGTTCACAGCGACAAAACGCCCGCTGCGTTTGGAGCGACGGTGGATCGCACGTGCCACGAGCTCTTTCCCTGTCCCGGTCTCTCCAATGACGAGGACTGTGGCAGGCGTCTCAGCGACCTGTTCGCAGGTTTCAAAGATATCCCACATCTTCGAGCTGCGACTCTTCATCCCTTCGAAGTTTGTGCGACTGACGGGAGACTCAGCCAACTCCTGGACCTTCGGCAAAATCGTCTGGTTGGAGATCACCTCTTCGATACTGTCAAAGATCGCGGTCGGATAGGTGTCGACAATCACGTCCTTCGCGCCGGCACGTATCAACTTGCGCACATCACTGCCAGCAGCGTTGGGGAACCAGCAGATCACATCGAGTAAAGGCCAACGACGACGAAGATTCCGAACGAGTTGACTAGGCTCAAGCTCCTCAATCACATCCACACGGAACAAAAATGCGCGAACATGTTCAATGTTTTGGATACTTCTGATCTCATTCACACTCTCAACACTGCGAAGTTTGATCCCCAAATTTTCAAGTCCACTTGAAACCTCCCGACAGTACAACCCTACAATCTCAACATCTTTCACGCTTCTATCCTCTCGTTTTTGGCGTTTTCTGTATAATATAGGCTACAAAATGTATGTACACCGATGAATGAGATGTCAAGCACTCATTTACATCTTTTTTTGAGATTCCACCTTCCCCTTTATCCCCCCAAAAGAGCTGCCCCCCATGCAAAAAGGTTCCCCTCATACATTCAAAGCATGATTACACATACACTTTTCACACATGGCATGTGTTGTGCAAACAAAAAGATAAAAACATATTGCATGAATTTTGTGACCAAAAGGAAAGACAATGAAGCAAACAAATCAACTCACCGTCATGGTACTGCCAAAGTACGATGTAAGAAAGGAGTTCATCGAGTCTCTTAGTACATATGTAAGGCATTGTTTGCAACAATCCAAGGTGATGATCGTCCACGACGCAGAAGACGGACTCGAATCTTTTCTCTCCCACTTTCAAGGGCAATCCTCTTCAAGTAGCCCTTACTCTTACACTGACGCATACCAAACGTTTGAAGAAGTGGGAAGTAAACATCCCAAAAAAACAAAAGCCAAACGCGAAACTTTCGAGTTACAACTCGAAACAACCATGGTGATGCTGTGTCTCGCAGCCAACAAGCGACTCACACTTGCCCTCTCGCGGCAAGACATCCCCGCACTTGGACTCTCGGGAGCTGACCTGAAGAGCATGACCTCGTCCTTTCTCAATATGGAGCGACTTGGAAGGATCGGAGGCCCACCAGAGATCGACTTCCAGGCGTTTGAACCCCTGCTCGACGGCGGTTATGTCCCCGTTCTTTCCCCCATCTGCGTGGACAAAAAGAACCGATTCTTGTGGGTACAGCCAAGCTCGATCGCACAGAGTCTCGCCACCTCAACAACAGGTGCGACCCTTGAGGTCGTATGGCAAGAGCCCATTGAGCAACGTCCTGAGCAACAAAAGGTCACGTCCAAAGAGATCGTTCAGTGGATGCGTCAAGGTACACTCCCCAAACGCCTGATTCCATTGCTACAGGCGAGTCTTGTTGCTATCGGGAGCGGCGTGAACACTGTAAGAGTGGGTTCGCTGGAAGAACTCGAAACAGACAGCGCGATCCAAATCGTCAAACAGAAACAGCCCGCCAAACACACACTTGAAGAGCCACAACTCAACGCATACTCATAGCGGCTATCGCTCGACTCGACGATTGGAATGTATGAATGTAAGAAGGGGAAAGATTTAGGAGGAATATGATGATGAAAGCACATTTTTTGGCTATTTTTCGTAACAAACGTGACTCAAAAGAATTGCTCTCCACACTCAAAGAAGATGACACCTTACAAGGCAAATTGATGTGGAAACGACATTCAGGTCATCTCGGTACACCTGAGATGATCTTCTGGAAAAATAAAGTTCCCTCAGGACTCACTTGGGGAATGCTCCTCGGTGGGATGACAGGTGGAGCGACCTTTCTCACGCTCTCATTGTTGAGCTTGATAACTCTACACTGGACCTTCTCCATCGCTGTCGGGATGGGACTTGGATGGTTCTCAGGTGCACTCGTTGGTGGCCTCTGGAAACAACACGAGCTCGACAAAGAACTCGATCACATCGAGCAGGCCAAAGAGCAAGGGAAAACCCTCGTGAGTGTTGGTATCCTGGGCCAAAGAAACCGCGAACGCTTTGTCCAGATGGCCAAAAAACGCGATGTAGAGCTCATCCCTTACGAAGACGCCTACGCCCTGTAAATCATCCTCTCACGAAACAAACACACAGACACAACCTCACCATCCCCCACAGGGCCAAGTCTCACAAGCGCTAGTTCAAGAAAAGACACAAACAAAAGGTTAGAACAGGTGCTTTGTTGAGACATTGGCATTGCTCGGACTCTCCAGCCCGAGCGTTTTCATCTCCTACACATTTCCTCCTCAGATTCCTTTCATGACGAAAGTCACGACGCGCACCGCAAGAGCGCTACGAAACAGCAGTCGAGCTTAGTGGTCCTCTCGCGAAGTAAACGCACGAGTCTGATGTTGCATTTCCCCCGTAGGGTCGGGCCTTGTGTCCGACCTCGATGTTGTATGTCTTTTTCGCGAGAGGACCACTTAGGCGGGAGCCAGCGAGCTGCTGCATAGCGCGTGGAGAGCGCAACAAAAGCGACGTAACGCATCATAGGGTTCGGGGGCTATGAACCTGAGCGGGTGTGGCCGGGGACGCGCACGCACAGCCAACCCACAAGCTGTATCGCCTAGTATCGCTTACAATCGCAAAGACTTGCGCCTTACGTTGGCACCTACAGGGTCAGGGCTCGTGTCCGACCTCCATATCGTGCAATCCAACATACCCCTTCGGCCTCTGCAACAACACCAGCACATAGACAAACAACCACATATATGTAACGTCTTCATCCCAACATTCAATGCAATGAGAACCAAAAAACTCTTTACCGTGTAAAAAACATCTCAAAAACTCCCAACACAGACATTAAGAGAACAAAACAACTCATTTTCCCCCCAAAAGACCTCTTGTGTCCCTCCTTCCTTCTCCCCCTCGAACACAAAACGCAAAAAGACCTATCATTCCTAACACATAGCCTCATGGCATAGCATCTGCAATATAGTTAGGGCGTCGCAAGGATATGAGCCAAGAGACAAGAACTCATATGTTTTTGTCCCAAGATAAAGCTCGCGACATGAAAGAATGAGAATAACTCTTCACAAAAGGAGATATGGAATGAGATATTTTATTGTATGTATGTCGATGGCGGCGCTTATGTTGACAGGTTGTGCAACGACCAATCAAACCGCCTCAAAGATCGCGAAGCTCGAAGAATCCAACCAAGAGTTGAATGAGCGTCTCAATAGACTCGCAACAGCCAAATCGCGCTGTACAGCCGCCCTCGCCGCTGATGATAGACTTGATGAACAGAGAAGAAAAGAACTGCGTCAGGCGCTCTCCGAGATCGAATCCCTGCGCACCAACCTCCAGATGACACGTCGTATGCACAAAGAATTGCTCCGTGTCCTCGCGGTACCTATCAAAGCTGGTCGCCTCAGCGTTATCGTCAGAAATGGGATGATCACGCTTCAGATGCCCGAAAAAGTGTTGTTTGAATTGAATAAAGCCAAACTCAACGCGACAGGACGCGACAACATCCAGGAGATCGCCAATATCCTGAAGCGATACAAACAGCGATGGCAGGTCACCGGTCACACGGATACAACAGGTGAAACAAAGTATAACTGGAACCTCTCTATTCAACGTGCAAAAACCGTGATGTTCGAAATGATCAATACCGGAATGTCCCCCAAAATGATCTCAATGGCTGGTTTTGGTGAGTTCCAACCAGTCGCACCAAACGACTCCAAAGAGCACCGTGCGCTCAACCGACGTATCGAGATTGTCCTCGTACCAAACCTCTCACGTGTAAAGTTTGACACACAAGCCAGCGCAACAACAGGTATCTGCACGAGCAAAACATCATAGAACCTCTCTACCAAGAGTCTTTCCCGAGAAGGCTCCACACTCCAGCATGAGAGGTGAGTGACCCCACTTCTCAATTCGCGGCAGGTGCTCCCACCTGTCGCTTTTTTTTGCCCTCTCCACTTTCTTCCGGCATCCTCCAGCACTGACCCAGCTGCACAAACCACACACACACCTTGCGAAGCCAAACCATCCAGGTGGTTGATGTTTCCACAAAAATCTGCCAAGCTCCCCACGCTTTTGACACGCCACACCGCACAAGGTGTACGACCACAACACAACATCAAGGCCATTGGATCGAATGAAGAGAGTCTCTTTCTTCATCCAAAAGCCCCCATTTTTGGAGCAGGATATGGACACAGGTTTGCAAAAACCCTTACAGGCGTTCTCTGTAGAGCCTCCACCAATAGAGCAACGTGTACGTCGCGACGCAGCCTTCGCGAAGGAGGGAGAACGCAGAACACGTCACTCTTTGCCAAATAGATTGTCATCCAACTCCCCCGTTGGATATCGCACACGTATCAACATGACCCGCGAAGAGGTCGAAGCCTGCCTCCCACTCCTGAACCTTGAACGTCCCACCTCTTTTACCTCCCCCCAACCGATCACAGAACAACAACTGTTTGAAGAATGTTCACTCGGGATCCTCTCCTCACGTCAATCGACCAACTACAGAGGACACAAACAGACGACACTTGGTCCCGAAGACTCAAAGCGACTCGCGACACTCCTCAACACATGTGACCACCTCGAAGCACCTGCACTTGAGAACGCATCGTATACACATGTCGTCTTCTCACGTCCGTACAGGACGCCCTTCACACTGCTGTTGACCATGATCGGACACAAGCCATTCTTGAGTTTGTTCACCGTCCCTTGGAGAGGCATCGTCAAAAAGCTCTGGCACGTCGATGACATCCCAACGATTGGCTACCTCCAACAATTGCACATTGGTATCCTCGCCGATGCGATGGAGCGCGCAGCGGTCATCGCGTCGGCAGGACAGCGCAAAGCACAGATCTTCATGGCACCTTTTTGCAACGAAGAGCGACGTAAAACCCACCAAACGCAGCTCACAGAGATCGAAGCGATGTGTGGTTTGACCGCCAAAGAGAGGCGTCAGGGTTGGCGTATCGCGCTCGTCGCACAGGTCGGTGAGGTCCAACAAGAAGAGCAGCTCAAGCTCTCCTCTGACGTCGCACGAAAGGTCGGCGCCAACATCCTCTCCTTCCGTAGCGAGCGTGTCCAGCCTGGCGTCAACGCCGATGCTAAATCTCCAGAGGCCTACCAACACAGACAAGAGATGAATGTCTCCGATGCCTTCACCGAACAGGCAGGTCGCGCCGCGTACAACGCCTTCTGCCACTGGACCGGAGTCGATCGGGATAAAGCCAAAGAGCTCCTCCTGCTCGAACGTATCGATGTATTAACGCCGGGAGGTAAAGAGCGCATTCGAGAGGTTCGCAAGATGCTCAACGATGTCACGGACAAAGTCATCGTCAATCTCCCCAAGTGGGCAGACCTCCCAACGGGCAAACTCTTTAGCCGCACAGTTGACCGAGGACGCAAGGCGTTCGCGCTCGCAGGACAACGAATCTATCTAGGTGGACTCTCCAAATCCGCGATTGAAGCAAGCGGGCTCGATTGGACCCTCGGGATCAGAGCGGTCGGAGCGACATCCGCACGAAGTGGTCTGTACTGTGAGCTGATGGGAGTCATGAACCTCCCTGAAGACTGCGATCTGCTCGCCGGATTTTGTATGATGGCTGGCCCCATCAATCAAAACGACGTAGGTAAGTCCTTCTTTGAAGAGCCTGATCTACTGGAGAAACCCTACCCCGGACAGGACCCCACATCCATGCTCGTGTGGACCTTGAAGGCCAAGACCATCGCTGACCCTATCGGCAACGAAGAGCAGCTGATGAACGCCAAACAAAAAGGCGCACTCGTCGATTTACGACCGGGCCCACACGACATCATCCAGATACGCAAAGACGGACAGCTCACACCGATGAGAAAACGCGATGGGCGCACCAACGAAGAGCGCGCTTTCGCAGATCTCGATAACTTTGTCACAGCCCCTGATGGTCAGGAGATCCCCGGCAATAAAGGTCATGTCTGGCCACAACAGTGGGCCAACGAGATCATCTGGCCCCTCTGAGACAACATCCCCCCATACAACAATCGGCTCTCACACAAAAAATCACACCTTGTGGATTGACCCCACCCCCTCCTTTCCCTACACTGACGACATACGATGAAGTCTGCAAATCACTGAGACTGCTGGAAGACATTTTTCCTTCCAACACAACCCGGTGGTAGCAATTCGTGCCCTGTGATTCCTCTGCTTTTACGTTACTTTCACATACTGGGAGTGTCCATGTTTTTGAAAAAATACGTTTTCTTACTCACCCTTGTCGCGATGTTTGTCGCTTCTCCTGCCGCACAAGCGAACAAACAAATGGACACAGAAGACAAAGTCAGCATCTTGGTCAAAGCTCTCGAAAAGAAGGACACCAAGGCCGTTAAGCAAGCGATCAAAGCGATTGGAGCCTATGGGAAAGACGCCGCGATCGCGATCCCAGAGCTGCTCAAAGTCCTCAAGGATCGTCCCGCGTTAAGTGTCTACACAGGCACCTTTGGTCTCGCACCTATCGGCGAAAAAATCATCGCACCGCTGCTCCCCCTCTTACAACACAAAAACAAAAATGTGCGACTCGGCGCAGCCACTGCGCTCAAGACCCTCGGCGCAAAGAGCGCGACCAAGCAGCTTCTGCCCTATCTCAACACCAAAGATCAGGCCGTACAAAACATCCTCGTCGGGCTGCTCGCACACAGCCCCCCAGCCTCGCTGCCCAACATGCTCAAGAGCGCGAAAAAAAGCAAAGCGCTTCGCCTCGCTGTGATCCGTATCTTTGGCGCGATGGGTCAAAAGGCATCCCACAAAGCAATCGATTATCTCCGCCGTTCACTAATGGACAAAGACAAACAAGTCCAACAACACGCGCTCACCTCCCTCGGCCAAATCGGCGACAAAGCAGGCGCAGCCGTCGCGGTTTTGCTGATCTTTTTCCAACCATCTTACGGAGCCTTGCGCACACAAGCCATCGACACACTCGTCAAAATTGGTCGCCCCTCCCTGCCCACGATGCTCGAAGTCCTTGGGCACGGCAACGCCTCCTTTCGCGAAGCTGGACTGACTGTGATCGGACGTGTTGGCGTCTCCACACCACGTATCACACGCGCACTCAACAGCATGCTCAAAGATCGCGATGGAAAGGTGCAAAAGGCCGCAAAACAAGCCCTCGCACGCCTCAACAAAAAAGCGACCACCCAAAAGGCACCCACCAAACGATAACAAAAAACACATCTCCACCGAACCCCAACCACTCCCGCTCCGTTTGGATCCATATGGAACACCAAATCACAAGGAGCGTCCATGAGTCTCTCTGACTTCCTCACAGACATGTACAAGACCTCTTCGCCAGATGGGGCCATTCTCCCCCTCACATCATCTCTTGTCTCTCCCCACAATCCCTCCTGCAATCAAAACCTCAACACACCTAATTAAATCTACAATTCAAGTACATAGACATTCAAGTAGGGTTCGACACTGAGCCTGGCTTGACTTTCTGTTTGCGTTTTCGCGCAAAATCGCATTAACTAGCTCTTTGCAAACGCACAGATTCGGGTGTATTTGTATCCGCATACGGATATCTGCAAAGGCACAGACTCCACGAAAGGAGAAAGGGATTGTCTGATGGAAAAGCGCACTGAAATCAAACAAGTCATCGAAGATCCACAGATCGGTTCGACATATCGCGTCATGGGCTGGGTAAAGGCCTTTCGCTCCAACCGCTTTATCGCACTCAACGACGGCACAACGCTCAAGACCCTCCAAGTCGTCGTCGATTACGAAGCGTTTGATGAAGAACTGCTCAAACGTATTCAATTTCACGCGAGTATCGCCGTCACAGGCCAACTCGTCGCCTCTCAAGGGGCAGGACAGGCGATCGAACTGATCGCCGAAGGAATCGAGATCCTCGGAGACAACGATCCTGAAGCCTACCCCCTCAAGCCAGCACGCCAGACGATGGAATTTTTGCGCCAGAAAGCCCACCTGCGCATGCGCACCAACACCTTTATGGCGGTCTTTCGCATTCGTCACACGCTCGCGTTTGCGATCCACCAGTACTTTCATGAGAGAGGGTACTGTTACATGCACACGCCTATCATCACAGGAAGTGACGCCGAAGGTGCAGGAGAGATGTTCCGCGTCTCAACCCTCTCACCACAAACACCGCCACTCACAGATGACGGCGCTGTTGATTGGAAAGAGGACTTCTTTGGGCACCAGACCAACCTCACAGTATCTGGACAACTACAAGCCGAATGTGGCGCCCTTGCCCTCGGAAAAGTCTACACCTTTGGCCCCACCTTTCGGGCCGAGAACTCACACACCTCCAGACACCTCGCTGAATTTTGGATGATTGAGCCAGAAGTCGCATTCTTTGATTTGTTCGACGATATGGAGCTCGCACAGGACTTCATGCAGACGATCATGCGCTACGTCCTCGAACAGTGTCCTGATGAGTTGGAGTTTTTGGATAAACGCATCCAACAGCTCGAAAAGAACATGAAGAAAGAAGAGCGCCGCCCAATGGGTCTGCTCGAAACGCTTCGCTTTGTCGTGGACAACGACTTTGAGCGCATCACCTACACGGACGCCGTTGAGCTGATCAAGCGCTCCAAGCCCTACAAAAAGAAACGCTTCAAGTACTTGATCGATTGGGGTAATGACCTGCAAGCAGAGCATGAACGTTGGCTCGTCGAAAAACATTTCAAAAAGCCCGTGATCGTGTATGATTACCCAAAAGACATCAAAGCATTCTACATGCGTATGAACGACGATGGCAAAACCGTCGCTGCGATGGACGTATTGTTCCCAGGCATCGGTGAAGTGATCGGAGGTTCACAACGCGAGGAGCGACGTGATGTCCTCATCCAACGTATGAAAGAGATGGATGTCTCGGAAGAAGAGTTGTGGTGGTACCTTGAGCTTCGCCAATTTGGTGGCGCACCGCACGCCGGTTTTGGGTTAGGGTTTGGTCGTCTCGTCTCCTTTATCACAGGAATGGGCAACATTCGCGACGTCATCCCCTTCCCACGTGCAGCAGGCTCAGCTGACTTTTAACCTTTAGGAGCAGGAGAACGACGATGTCGATGCCTTGTCCCAGATGCACCTACCCCCTCACACAGCTCACCCATCAAGGGAACGAGCTGGATCACTGTTATCGCTGTGGGGGGTCTTTCCTCGCACCAGGCCATGTCGAAGGCGCCTTTGGTCAGTACGCCGATCCACATGCCTGGAAGCAGCTCGACTCCACAACACACCTCGGCACCTCGTGGTTGCTCTGTGCGAAGGGGCACGGGAACATGGACGCGTATATGGTCTCATGGGCCGGCGACTCTGTCGAAGTCGATGTCTGCAATGAGTGTGGTGGATTGTGGCTCGACGCAAATGAAGGCACCAAGCTCTACCGCATCGCACGGGCTGCAACCAATGAACAAAATATGAGCGGAAGCGAGCGCCTCAGCTTCGACCAACTCGATGAAGAGCATCAAGCCCCCGGTGTAGGTAGCTATATCTTCCAGTTGCTGACAGGGTTTCCCATCGAGGTCTGGAACCCTGTACGCAAACGCGCCGTCGTCGTTCTCAGTCTGCTCACCATCCTCACCGTCATCTTTGGTCTGGAGTTTCTCCTCACAAACGGCTTTAGACTCACAGAAGCGAAGGCTTTTTTCCGCGCGTGGGGTGTCGTCCCACTCTCCATATCAGAAGGCTCAGGATACCACGGTCTATTTTCACATATGTTCCTTCACGCAGGACTCTTACACCTGCTTGGCAACCTGTACTTTTTGTACATCTTTGGCGACAACGTCGAAGATCGGCTTGGTCGCACAAAGTTTATCATCTTGTATTTGTTTGCCGGGCTTGTGGGCGCGGGATTACACATCCTCGTCACACAGGGGAGTGATATGCCGATGGTCGGGGCCTCTGGCGCGATCGCGGGGCTAATGGGAGCCTATCTGGTCCTCTTTCCAAAGGTCCAGGTGTGGGTGGTGATCTTGTTTATCCGCTTTAAGCTCGCGATTGGATGGTACTTCTTGTTGTGGGTAGGGCTCCAGTTCTTGATCCCCCTCTTAAGTCGCTCACCAGGAGTCGCCTGGGCCGCACATGTCGGCGGTTTTGCAGCAGGCGTCGCGGTCGGTTTTGCCTTGCGCAACACCGGACAGAAACAACGAGCTGTTGTGTAAGCCCTCGCTCTCCGGTCACCTTCCCACCACTCTTTTCAACAAACCCCCTTGCTTCCAACCTCCCCGTACACATAATGGTGTATACATATAACGTCTGAATAGGCGTCTGAATGATACAAAAAAATCTTTCAATACAAACGACTACAACCTAACAAGAGACACACCCGACGTTCATGTTTGTCGTCTATCCCAATCAAACAACACCCACCTCGTGGGATGAATGATGTGTACACACGACAAGAATGAACGACCCAACATAAAGAAGAGGAGAGTCATTTGAAGAAGCTCGATAGAGATCTGGGCCTGGTGAGTATTATCGCCATCGCGATAGGCTCGATGATTGGAGGAGGTATCTTTATCCTCCCCGGACTCGCGGCCAAGTATACAGGTGCATCCTTATGGCTGGCCTACCTAATCTCGGGATGCTTGATCATCCCTGCAGCGCTCAGTCAATCGGAGATGGCCACAGCCATGCCGAAGGCCGGTGGTGTCTATGTATTCGTCGACCGAAGCATGGGACCCATGTTTGGTACGATCGCAGGGATTGGGACATGGCTCGCGATGATGCTCAAGGCCTCCTTTGCCCTCGTTGGGATTGGGACGTACTTGAGCGTCTTCTCAAGCTTACCGATCATCCCCGTCGCGCTCGTCTTGCTTTGTGGGATCGCCGTCCTCAACATCTTTGGCGTGAAAAAAGTAGGGAAAGCGCAAATCGTCGTCGTCGTCTTGTGTTTGATATCCCTCGCCGCCCTCTCGATCCGCGGCACAGGACAGCTCGACATGAGCCACTTCCAACAAGCCTTCCCCAATGGCGGGATGGGATTGCTCTCGGCGACAGGGCTCGTGTTCATCTCTTACGCAGGTGTCACCAAGATCGCCAGCGTCGCCGAAGAAATCAAACAACCCGAACGCAACCTCCCTCTCGCCATGTTGATCTCCCTCTTCTTGATGATGGCGCTCTACTCCTTTGTCTCCTTTGTCCTCGTCGGTGTCCTCCCCCTCAAAGGCTCAACAGCGGCGCTCTCTTTAGCAGGCAACGAACGGCCCATCGCGCTCCTCGCCCAACATCTCTACGGCAACGCTGGCGCGATCTCCATCTCTGTCATCGCGGCGATCGCCCTCGCCTCTATGGCCAACGCCGGACTCCTCGCGGCCTCACGCTACCCCCTCGCGATGAGCCGCGACGCGATGATCCCAAGTATCTTCAATATGATCAGTGAACGCTACGTCACGCCGATCTTTTCGATCTTCTTTACTGCAGCCTGTATGGCTGTCGTAATCCTGTTTTTGCCTGTCGTCAAAATCGCCAAGCTCGCGAGTGGGATGCAGGTCATGTTGTTTATGGCCATCAACGTCGCGATTATCATCTTCCGCGAAAGTCATCCACAATGGTACACCCCCAAATTCCGCTCCCCTCTCTACCCCTTCATCCAAGTCTTCGGTATCGTGGGTAGCCTAATCCTCCTCGCCATGCTCGGGCTGTTTGTCCTCGTAGGAACAGCCTGTCTCATGCTCACAGGGGTCTTGTGGTACTTCTACTATGCCCGCCACAAAACGCGACGCAGAGGTGCGCTGCAAAAAGTTCGCTCCAAACCAAAAACACTGGGTCAAGAGGAACAAGAAGAGCGTCACGAAGAGGTCATCCCAGCCGAGATGGTCATCCCCCTCACAGAAGGTGAGGTCTCACCTGAGAGTCTTCTCGAATTGGGTTCGGCCTTTGGTGTGCAAAAGATCTCCGTCGTCCACCTGATTGAGCTTCCCGATCAGACCTTTTTGAGCGCAGTCGCTCCCGAAGAAAACGCACACCAAAAAGCCCTACAGAGAAGGCTTCAGCTGATGAGCGAGCGCATGGGCTTACAATCCAACATCGACTTTTTGCTCTCACACGACAGACGCCACGCCCTCTACGACTATACAAAGCAGAGCGGCGCGACGTGGTGCTTGATCGAGTTTGGACGTAAAAACACCTTCCGCCAAATGCGTCGCTCTCTCGGCTGGCTGACAAGCCATCTCCCCTGTAACCTCGCGATCTACCGCAATGAGGGTATCCGCGTCACCCAAAAGATCCTCGTCCTCGCAGAGCCCGGCCCAGAAGACAAATATGTCATCGACATATCAAACAAAGTCGCCGAGCTATACGACGCCGAGATTACACTGCTCAGTGTCCTCCCAGAAAACGCCGAGCGAGGACAACTCATCTCCTACCGTGATTACCACGACAAACTCACTCATCTGTGCACCACACAACGTGTACAAAGCCAGATCCTACAAGGCAACAGCATCACCTCCGTGATCGAAGAGTCCATCTCGTACGACCTCCTGATCATCGGCTTCCCTCACGGGCAACAAGCTGACGCATATCTTCACACGGAACACGATCAAATCTTCGAGCGTGCTGCCTGTTCGGTCCTCAGCCTCAAACACCCACACCCCAAACTCCTCTCGCAAAATCTCGTGATGCAGCAAGAGTCCGAACAAACACGACAGCTCAGCGAGCTGTTTGATGCCAGGACGATCCGCTTGCAGCTCGACGTAAAAAATAAAGCAGAGCTGTTCGACGAACTCTCCCAGATCTTCTCCAAAGTTACTGATATCTCCGATGAGTTACTGAAGGAGGAGTTTGATTGGCGCGAGCGTCAGGACAACACAGCTTGGGATAATGGTGTCGCACTCCCCCATGCAACAGTTGAAGGGTTGACACGCCCGTATATAGGTGTCTTTTTGCTCAAGAACCCGATCTTGTTTGACAAAGAAAGTGAGCAAGAGACGGATATTGTCGTGTGTACCATCAACTCTGTGACCGAAAGAAGCTCTCACCTCCGTCTACACACTGAGATCACGAAACTCTTCTCACAAACAGAGTTTACAGGTGCCCTGAAGGCCGCCAACGACACAGACGAGGTCTTACGTCTGCTGCGCACCTCCTAACCCTCTCCTCCCCAGATAGACTCACTCTACCGACGCCGTCCTCGGCTTGATAGGAAAGCGCTCTCCCTTCCACTGTAAGACAAATCCTCCATCCTCCCCTTCTTCGAAGAGATCGCTGATCTGGAAGACAGCCTGCCTGCTCAACATCGCCAAGTGCCCCTCACCTTCTTTCGCGCCAGCCTTGCCACTCTTCACTTCAGCGTACATGACACCGTCTTCGGCGAGAAAGAAGCGCTCTGGATCGAGGATATCTTCGGTTCCATCGTTGAGTAAAAGGACCAATGCCTCTTGCTGGCAATCGATGGACATGATCAAGAAAGGCACGTCTTCGATCTCGACGAGTACACGCTGGGGGCCATTGACGACCCAGTATTGCCCCTCTTCATTGCGTTGTAATTGGGCACTCAAGAAGCGCTGTGTTCCTTTGTGGTCGATCTTTTCACCCCGAAAAAACCATCCCCCCTCTGTACGAAAGGACAACAGCCCGTCGACCAAAAAGCGCGTGGGGATAGAGTGGAGACTCTCGGTCTCCGTGGGATGGAAGGTGGGGATACCGTTTTGTTTTCCGCTCATATTAGATCATCAGCTCCATACGAAAGGTTTCGAAGGGTCTCGGAGATCATCTGCGCTTCTTCGGGCCGCTCAAGGATCATCCAATGTTTGTAGGCGAGTCGGTAGGCGATCATCGCGCGCTCTGTATCATCAGCTTCCATCGCCATATCACCAGCGAGATGAAACATCCGGGCGAGGTCGATATCGACAAAGGAGACATCTTCGAGGATCTGTATGGCATGTTGCAGATGGACATCCCAGGCCGACCAATCCTCCCTGATTGCGCAATCAGGGAGCAGACAGATATGTACAAGCGCGACAAGCCCCCGCCTCCCGATCCGTTGTAAAGAGGTCAGACACGCCTCAAGGGCGACCCTCGACTCGTGAAAACGACCTTGTTCAAGCAACAAGAGACCGAGGTTGAGTTCTGGTACAATCGCCGTCGTCGTGCCAATTTCCCGATACAAGCGTAGCGCATCGCGATAAAACTGCTCCGCTTGTGGAAAGAACCCCTGAAAGCGCTCGATCTCACCGAGAGTATTGAGACAATTGGCGACGTGAGAGCGCGCCCCACAGAGCGCAAAGCCCTGCATCGCCTCCTTCAGGTATCCGATCGCCTGTTCGAGATAGCCCGCCTGTCTGGCGAGTGAACCGAGTCCAAAGCGACAGTGCGAAGACGCCATACGATCGTCGAGCTCCTGGCTGTCAAAGAGCGCCTGTAAAAACGCCGCTCGCGATTTGTCCAGTTGACCTCGTTCAAGCCACGTCAGACCAAGCTGCCGGCGACTGGAGACGAGCAAGCGCGCGTCGTGCAGCGCAATAGCGATCTCTTCTGCTTGCAAGAGCGCGTCAAGCGCCGTGTCAAACTCCGCGAGCATCCTCATATGCTCACCAAGCTCTCGAAGCGCCCGCCCGTGGACATATTGCCACTCAAGCACCTGATACGCGAAGCGTTGCGCCACCTCAATCGTGCGTCGCGCCCAATCAGAAGCCTCGACAAACTCGCCGCGAATGCGTTCGAGTTTACAACGCAACAACCACTGTCGCCCCCACTGTACGTCGGTGTCATCGACGTCGAGAAGATACAACGCCTCTTCACGCTCATCGAGTAACATCTCGGCGGCCCGAAAATCTCCAGCGTCGATCTTTTGGTGGATACCAATCTCAAGAGGCATCAACGCCCCTTCAAATTTTCCGGCGGCGAGTAAGTGGAGCCCTCTCCTGCGAGAGAAGTCCATCCCCTTGTGCTTTCGTAACATCCGCTCACATGCGAGATGAAGGTCTTGCCAACGTCGGGCCTCACGAGCACGTCGTTCGAGACTTTCACGCAACATACTGTGCACAAAGGACCACGTTTTGTCGCCGTGGCGTTTGGGTCGAGTCGCGAGGTCGTAGGAGATCAACTCATCGATTAGACCACGTGCAGGAGACACACCAAGCTCGGCGCAAGCCTCCAACCACTCTGTATAATCGACTGTTTGTCCGAGGACCGCGGCGAGCTCAAGGGCGATGGCTTCGTCTTCTCCGTGATGCTGGAGGATGTAGTCGATCTGCCCTCCCCACACCTGGTAAAGACTGTCAGGGAAGTCGACCTCTGCGCCTTCTTTGAGACGGAATCCACGCGCGCCGATCTCCAGCAAGCCACGCTGTACCCAGTCCTCCACCAATCGCACAGCGAAGAGCGGATTCCCCGCAGTGCGTTCCTCGACGAGCGCCGCAAGCTCGCCTTCCAGACCGAGCAACTCTCGGATCAAGATCGAACGATATTTTATCGGAAGCGCACCAACTTCGAGCTGTTGAGCATCATGCCGGCTCCTGATTTCCTGGAGATAACCGCGCTCGACGAGCCGCTGTGCGAGCGCTTCTCTTTGCGCGGTCATCACGATCAAGACGGGGAGCCCATCAGCCCCGGCGTCCAACAAGTGCGTGACAAACCCTAACGCTTCGAGCCCCCAATGGATATCATCGAGCCACAAGATCACAGGACGCTCTCGACACATCCGCTGCAAGAGACGCTGTACCAAAACATAACGCTCCGTCACACTGTGGAAGCGTATCAGCTGCGCGCCTCGTTTGAGATCTTCATCTGTCGCAGGTTCGATCAGCTCGGTTAATGCATTCCACTCACTCGCCGCGTGGATCCCCTGTTTGCGCAAGATCTTCTCCAAGCGCACGAGAATGTCACGACGCGACATCCCACGACAGCGAAAGTAACGTGTGATCGCCGACGCGAGTCCATCCCCAGCCCCTCCCATAGGGCTATGCAGAACTTGTAAAGACTGCGCTGCGCCGACCTCATGTGCACGCTCACACAGCCACTGCGCAAGCCGACTCTTACCACAACCAGAAGGTCCATGAAGCACAACCGCCTGCACCTTCTTCTCTCGACGCACACGCCTCAACGCGTCCCACAAACGATTGCGTTCATCTTCTCGATCGACCAAGGGTACGGAGCGCAACCCATACAACCCCAACCCAACGCCCAACAAGCGCAACGGTGAACCTTGCACAGAAGGCCGATGCCATGAAGACGGGATCTCTGGCTGTTGTGGCTTCGGAGGTGACGTGGGAAACTTTGCATGTAAACTCGCGATGGATTCAACCTCAATGGTCTCCAAATCGTTCGAGAAAATCGCGGGTTTCTTCTTTTGGATTTGCGGGTAATCTTTTTGTGAGAGCAGCTCTTGTGGGATCGACGCGTTCTCTCCAAAGAGGAAGGATCGTTGCATCGAAGAGAGCGAAGAGATCGCCATCATAGAGGACGTGGAGCGCCCATCGGAGTCGATAAATGGACCGGCGTCGGGGTTAGGGATCTCCCGAAGCGCCCACGCTGCGTCAGCAGCCATTCGAAAACGGCGCGTAGGGTCTTTCTCCAGGAGTTTGCCCAACCATCTCTCGAACGCAAGAGGCACCTTCGTTTTGGGACGCAGTGGAGGAACAGGTTGGGACATGTGTTGCTTTTTCATGTCCTTAAAAGAAGAAGAGCGCCCAAAAGGTGGTCGTCCTGTCGCGAGTGTATACCCCAAACACCCAAGCGCATACAGGTCCGTCCACGGTCCGTAATCACGCCAATGCCCGATAAATTGTTCGGGTGCCATGTAAGAAGGTGTCCCCACCGCTTTGTTGGACTCCCAAACCTGCGTCACACTGTCGAGGGCATGTGCGAGACCAAAATCTGTCAAAACAAGCGCTGAACGCCCCTGACGTAGGAGGACATTTTCCGGTTTGATATCGCGATGAATCACTTTACGTGCGTGTGCATGGGAGAGTGCGTCGAGCAGGAGCAATAAAATACCACGAATCTTATTCCAGGGAAGTCGACCACACAAAGCACGAAGCGCCCCACCCTCAGCCCACTCCATGATCAAATAGGGCGATCCTGCCTGTAACTTCCCTTGAGACAAGGCCTCTGTCACAGGCTCAATTCGACCACAATCAAAAACCATCGCGATGTTTGGATGATCTAACCCTGCGATGGAGCGTACTTCGTTGCGAAAGGAAGACTGAAAGAGCGGTTCCTGAGCCCTCTCACCCGTCATCACTTTGACGGCAACCCTCTCCCCCTGCTCACGATGCACGGCGCTCCAGACCTCGGCCATACCACCCTGACCGATGACGGACTCTAACGCAAATGGCCCTAAAGGGATCATGCAATTGCTCCTGCTCTTCCGAGTATTCGACGCGGAATGTTCCTTATCTCACAACAAAGCACCCAACGGCACAAGTGCCTCGTTATGAACAATAGGGGCAGGGATTAGGGCTCACTTGTCTCTCAAGAACGAGAGACAAGTTTCTCACGCCTCAAGCCGCTCAGCGGTAATCGTGATCGCGAGTTCGTCGATATGCTCTTGCTTCACAACGAACCCGACGTCTTCGATGCGCGAAAGAAGCGTCTCACGATCGTGCCAATACAGTCCAAAGAGAGGCGATGAAGCATCTTGGAGTTGTCCCAACAAGGGCCACTGGGTCTTCAAAAAGGCACCCACAACCATACGGCCACCGGGTCGTGTTACGCGATACATCTCGCGCAACGTCCGATCGACGTCTGGCATCAAGTGGAAGGCACCGACACAGTGAACAGCGTCCATACTTGCATCTGCGATCGGCATGTCATACGCGCTCGCTCGCAGGAAGTGAAGCTGGTTAAGCCCCGCGCGCTTTTTGAGCTGCGAAGCTTTTTTCAACATCGACCAGCTCATGTCGAGACCGATCGTAAATCCTTTGTGTGGATCGAGCTGACTCGCGATCGCCCGAGAATAATTCCCTGTCCCACAAGCCACATCCAGAATAGCCCAATCAGGCTTTGCGCGCAATTGTACGACACTCAAAGCGATATCTTTTTGCAGGCTTCGCTTGGTCAAAACGCGCGTCAACTGTGGCCGGAAGATCGTCTCGTAAAACTGGCTGTAAAGGGGCTGCTCCATCAAACGTAGCAAAGGACTCGTCGAGATAGACGCGTCGTCCCCCATCATATCCAACACACCATCGAGGATCGGATATCGGGTATGAGAGGACTCACACACAGCCTCTCGTTCCAAAAGCTGCATCCCGACATCCTGACTCTCCGGACACTTGAGCACACCCCCCACTCCAGGCAAGGAGGGATGCACTGAGGAAGAACGCGCAGGAACGTGCTCCTCCTCCCTCGGCGCAGCGACGAATTCTTCTTCTACAACTTCCTCTGCGACTTCAGCGGTGCTTTGTTGATGTTCGTCTTTGAGTTCACCGACAATATCTGCGAGTCTGGCCGCCACATCGACGGGCTTCTCTTCAGCAGGAGTCTCTTTTTTGGCTGGCTTCTTCGAGCTTTTGGATTCTTTCGTCGGCGTGGTGCGACTCTCTTTCTCCGAAGTTGCTGCCTTTTTGACCTTTTTGGCCTTGTCTGCTTTCTTCGTGGTTTTCTTCGATGTTTCTTTGGCCTCAGCACGCAAACGAGCGCTTTGCTCGGCTCGTGCTGCGAGCTCTTCCTGAAGCGCAGGGATCTCGACCTCCAATATCCCGACGAGGCGCTTGCCGACACCTTTGACATCGAGTAGCGACTCGTCTTTGAGGGCTTTTGCGAGCCCTTCAAGGTCTGTGACTCCCAGGGTATCCTTGATCGCCAAGGCAGTCACACGGCCGATCCCTTGGATACGCACGATGTCCGCAAAGCCTTCACCGTAACGCTCACACATTTCGTCATAGACTTCAAAGGATGTTTCCGACTGGAGCGTCAATACAGCTTCTTTCGCCTCATCTGTGACGCGATCCCAATCCTCCATGTCCTCTTCGGACAGGGTGTAAAAGGCATCCCCACACTCTTCGACAAAAGATGAGGCCTTCAAAAAACCTGTACTTCGGCGACTTGACTCTTTCGAGATTTTCAACAAAGTACCTGTCTTCCACAAGATATCAGCAGCTTCCAAATATGTCGTTTTCACGATATTTTCTCCAATCACAATTCCTTGCCGTGTGCGCTCTCTTTGAAAAAATGAATCTCTATTCATAAGAGCTACGTTGTCCGACCAATATGTAATGCAAGTACACGAAGATAGCAACCCCTTTCGCCAAGATATGACATAGATACAACAAGATGCGGTAGACGTGCGGTCGTGTAGAGGGGCAGAAAAGACCTACGAGAGTGGCGCGCCGGAGACATCGCGACGTCTCCGACGAAAGATTGAGGAGGGAGCCCTACGAACGGGTAGAGGGGGTTGAGATCTATTTGGCGTGCTGATTTGCAGGAGGTTTTTGTCAGGAGAGGATGACTTAATCTTCTTTGCCTGTGTAAAGGGAAGAGACATACTCTGCGTAGCCATTGTAAGGTTTGGTGTCGATCTCCTTGAAGTCTGGCAAGAGGCGCTCTTTGGCCTGACTCCAGCGAGGGTGCGGCTTCTCGGGGTTGACGTTCGAGTAAAAACCGTACTCAGCGGGGACAGCAGTGTTCCAGAACGTCTTAGGCTGGATTGATGTCAGCTCCATGCTGACGATCGACTTGATGCTCTTGTAGCCGTATTTCCAGGGGATAATTAAACGGATAGGTGCCCCCATCTGTCGCGTCAGAGGGTGACCGTAGACACCTGTGGCGACAAACGCCAACTCGTTCATCGCCTCATCAAGTCGCAACGCCTCATGGTACGGGAAGGTGTAATTGCTCAGGTGCTCGATCCCTGGCATCTGATCGGGCTTGTGTGCGGTCAAAAAGCGCACGTACTTGGCAGAGGATGGATACCCCATGAGTTTGATCAATTTGGAGAGCGGGAACCCGACCCACGGGACGGTCATCGACCACGCCTCAACACAACGAAAGCGGTAGACACGCTCTTCAAGGCCGATCTGCTTGATGATGTCCTCAACATCCATTTTGACGCTTTTGTCGAAGAGCCCCCCAAATTGAAGCTGCCAAGGGACCGTCTCAAAGCTGCCAGTTTGCTTCCAGACTTGATCTTTGACCACCGAAAACTCGTAGTAATTGTTGTACGCTTGCGCCGCCTTCTCCGGTGTCACGTCGCGCTCTGAGACCTTGTACAACTCGTTTCGCTTGGCTGGATACAGAGAACGTGCCTGCGCGTTGCTCGGGTAATTGTCGGCGGGCTCTTTGCCTACTGTGAAGGTGTCCTTTTGGACGGGACGAGAGGTCGGCTGACGACGCTCTGGGACCCCTTCTTCCGCGCCTCCATCGGGCTGCAAGGAGGTCGGCACACAGCCTCCCCATAGCGCCCCAGAGAGAAGACCAAAGCCCCCAATACCACAAGCCTTCACGATCTCGCGACGCTTCCAGTAGGTGGACTCATCAGTAGCTTGTGACTCGGGGATATACCAACCAGGACGCCTATGAAACCAGGCCATATGTTCACCTCACGACAAAACATCCACACCCTTTTCGATGTAGACAACACAACATGTCACACACTCGCGACATTCGAATAAATCAAGACACGTACAGAGTATGGTCTCATGGGGGACAAAAAAGTTACACCTGACAGCTTTCCCCAATGAGTGAGACCCTTGGAGGAAAAAAGACCAACGCTGCTTTGCACACTCCATACGAAATATAGGACACAACCATCTAAAATGATAGTCCTTTCAACAATAGCCCTTGATCGAAGTGAAGGGACGGAGTATCCTCACATCAGACCTATCACTGACATGTTTCGCGTCATGTCACTCTCATCACATTCTCTACCCAAGCGTATGGACGAAGGTGCACTTCATGGAAAAATCATTTCCAACAAAGATCCGAGAACAACGCGAAAAAATGGGCCTCACCAAAGAAGCACTTGGGCATCTTGTGGGGATACAGGCGAGCTATATCGAGCGCATCGAACGAGGGACCAAGATCCCCAAACCAAGCGTCGCGCGTCGTCTCGCACAAGCTCTACAGCAAGATGAAGAGTCCTACGTCAATTGGGCCAAAACACGTAGCGACAACGAACACAAGCCCCCACAGAGCACCCCCACATACCCGCGCTACCCCGAAGCACGCGAAGCCTTGATCGGACTCAGCGAAGACCCCGAAGAGGCACGACAACTCTTCAGCAGCACCTCCATGGGTCCACTTGAGGCAGCACTCTACGGCTTGTTGATCGATCGTATGTCCGCACAGATGGGAGATCTCGGATTTTGGGGCTTTATGCCCAAAGAGTCCCCTGCGCACACACCCAATGGGCGCCTCCTGCTCGACGCGTTCTTCGAAATGCTCACCCACCCCGAAGGTGAAATCGCCGACTACACAAAGGTCTTCTCAGGTATGATCAAGGCCTGGCGCTACCTCCCTCCTCATCGCATCGTCGTGATGACCCCTGACGATAACGAGATCATCTACAGACTCGCGCTCGTCGATAAACAAGGCTCCATCATCCCAGCCCTCGAACCAGAAGACCCCTTCTACGCGCTCTATCGTATGCTCACAACACAACAACAACGCGATATCGCGGACATCTGCAACGTCCTCCTGCGCAGCGACGAGCGGCTGGAGATCCAGGCCGCCCTCGTCGCCCTCTCACGCTGGCACCACAGAGATTAAGACCACAAGCGCCAAAAACACACACCACACAACACGACAAGTACACAACCTAACGCCTTCATATCAAGCACCTTTCGCAAGAGAATTTGTGACAAACAGATTGCACCCGATGAGTCCATACAATACGTCGGTAACGTCGTGTTGTTACGACAAACAAGACCTTCGAATGTTTGGAGTGATTGATGAGTGTAAGTGGAGTGTGAAGCAACCAGAAAGGATTACATACGGAAGACGCCGTACTTTGTCGCCGTTTGTGGCGCGAGGAGAGCTGCGGAGAGAGCGAGACCAAGGACTTTTCTCGTATCAGCAGGATCGATGATACCGTCATCCCAGAGGCGCGCAGTGCTGTAGTAGGGGCTCCCCTCCTGTTCGTATTTGTCGAGGATTTTTTGGCGGAAGGCGGCCTGTTCCTCTTCGCTCATTCCGTCGGAGTGACCTCTTTCGGCCTGTTGCATCTTGACCGTGAGCAGGACATTGGCAGCCTGCTCGCCACCCATCACGCTGATACGGCTGTTGGGCCACATCCACATAAAGCGCGGGCTGTACGCACGACCACACATTCCATAATTGCCAGCACCAAAGGAACCACCGACGACGACCGTAAATTTGGGGACAGCGGCATTGGAGACCGCGTGAACCATCTTGGCGCCGTCTTTTGCGATCCCGCCTGCCTCATAGTCCTTTCCGACCATAAAACCAGTGATATTTTGCAAGAAGATCAAGGGGATATTGCGCGCAGTACACAGCTCGATAAAGTGCGTCCCTTTGAGCGCAGATTCACTAAACAAGATACCGTTGTTTCCGATGATTCCGACAGGGAAACCAAAGATATGGGCAAAGCCACATACAAGCGTCGTCCCGTAACGAGCTTTGAACTCACGGAAGCGACTGCCATCGACGATACGTGCGATGATTTCGCGAATGTCGTAGCTGATGCTCGTACTAGAAGGCAAAATCCCGTAGATCTCTTCGGGGTCATATGCAGGTTCTTCTGGTGGGAGTCGCTCGACTTGGTAGCCACGATTGAGGTTGAGACCAGCGATCGCATCGCGTACGATTTGAAGCGCGTGCTCATCGTCCTCTGCATAGTGATCTGCGACACCAGAGACACGTGTGTGGACGTCTGCGCCACCGAGCTCTTCGGCGGTGACTTCTTCACCCGTTGCGGCTTTCACGAGAGGAGGACCACCGAGGAAGATCGTCCCGTTGCCCTTTACGATGATGGATTCATCGCTCATCGCAGGGACATACGCCCCACCAGCCGTACACGAACCCATCACAGACGCGATCTGTGGGATACCCATCGCGCTCATCGTCGCCTGGTTGTAAAAGATTCGTCCAAAGTCATCGACATCAGGGAAGACCTCATCTTGCATCGGCAAGAACGCGCCACCGGAGTCGACGAGATAGATACAGGGGAGTTGGTTTTCCCGGGCAATTTGTTGCGCACGAAGGTGCTTTTTGACCGTCATCGGGAAGTACGTGCCACCTTTGACGGTCGCGTCATTGGCGACGATCATACAAGGTGTATTGTGGACAAGTCCCACACCTGTGACCACACCAGCCCCAGGCGCCTTGTTATCGTAAAGTTCCCAGGCGGCGAGGGGGGAGAGTTCCAAAAAGGGTGTCCCTGGATCGATCAATTGCTCGATGCGATCGTGCACAAACAACTTACCACGTGAGCGATGACGCTCGATCGAGCGCTCGCGTCCTCCACTACGGGCGAGCGCGATACGCTCACGTAAGGTCGCGACAAGCGAACGGTTATGCGCGTCGTTTTCTTGATATTGGGGACTGGACGTTTGGATACGAGACTCGATTTGCTCCATACATACAACCTTTTCGATAGAAAGAGAGGGATCGTGGGCGGCTTCTTTACATCCTCAACATTGGATGTCTCCCTTGAAAGTCAAGGCTATTGAAGACTATCTTTGACCTCTCGGATTTGTTTTTGCAGATCATCAAACGCTTTAAAGTCACCGTTCTTTTCGAAGCCATCGGACAACTGCATCAATGACGCGAGCAGTTGGTGACTTTGTCCAGAGTTACGGGCAAGCTCGACCTTGAGCTTCAAACTTGGCAGGTGTGCAGGATCTTTGCGAACGGCAAGCTCCAGGCGCTTTCTTGCTCCCTCTTCGTCACCTTGCTCGACAAAGATCTCGGCGGCTTCAAAGAGACAGGCAGCCGACGCTGAGATCTTGTTACGACGTTCGAGGAGCTTGAGGAGTGTCTTCTTGGGACCGTTGTGTGTACGAAGCATCTGCAGCGCTTGATCCATAAAAGACACTGCACCCTCGATATTGTTGGCTTTCACCTCTTTCTCTGCCTGACGCACCCACTGCTTAATTTGCTCCTGATCAAGCGCCCCCGCAGAAGCCGCAGGCGCTGGTGTCGCGCTGGTCGCCGGCTGAGGCGTCGCAGCCCTTTGGGTTGCAGGTGCTGGTGTCGCTGCACGTTGCTGCGCTGGTGCTGGCGTCGCTGCACGTTGTGTTGTGGGCGCTGGCGTCGCCGCACGTTGCTGCGCTGGTGCCGGTGTCGCTGCACGTTGCTGCGCTGGTGCTGGCGTCGCTGCACGTTGTGTTGTGGGTGCCGGTGTCGCAGTCCTTTGTGTTGTGGGCGCTGGTGTTGCCGCACGTTGTTGCGTAGGCGCTGGCGTTGCGGCTCTTTGGGCTGTGGGTGCTGGTGTTGCCGTACGTTGCTGCGTAGGCGCTGGTGTTGCCGTACGTTGCTGTGTGGGGGCTGCCGTTTGGCTCTGTGTTGAGGAAGTTTGTGTGGAGGTTGTGGGTGCTGGTGTTATCCGCTTAACCATGACCTCAAGGTACTGGATCCACTTATCGATGCCTTTGGCTGTCGGGAAAAGCTCCTTAGCCTGTTGAAACGCCGAGAGTGCCTTTACAGGGTCGGTGTCTTTGACCTGCTGTCCGTACTGGACAAGTTGTTGAAAGCGTTGGACCTTCTCTTGATGACTCGCTTCAGCCATGACGTTCTTCCTCGGTTCGTAGTGTGGTTTGTTGACTTTTGATGCAGACCGTTGCTACCTCGGCGTGGGCTCTTTTCGTATGTGGTGGCTTCAGGTAGGCCGTGAAGAGCAACTCAAGCACACTACGACAACCCCTCGCTCTCTGTCAATCATAAGGAAGCTGTCGTTCCAAACAACGCAAAAAAGTTACTGTGTGCGCAAGGACTTGAAGGGCTTTGTAGAGAAAGGAAAGATCTTTTGCGAAACGTCTGCGTATTGATCCCCATGCATGTGGGGAGTTTCTTTCATCGGTAGATGGACCACACACGCATACACACAACCAGAGCACTTTGTGGTATATGGGTGTCTCTGCCAAAGCGAGAGGAAGATTTTCTTGCTTCGTGTGGTATCACGACTAGATTATCAGGAGATCGCCGAGATCATAGGTCTCGACACTGCACAGGTCCAACACAAGTAACGAGATATGTTACAAACCATTGCCTAATGGCATAGGAAGGACCTCTTACCAGTGTCACACACGACTCCTGCAAGTAGGAATGTTGGATGGATTGTCAACACTGCGAAAAAATCCTTCTGGAATATATTGATGGAGAACTGGCACACGCTCTCGAAGAAGACGTACGCCAGCATCTACACACATGCCAGACCTGCCAGACGCTACACAGTGAGCTCGAACAAGCTCTCACGCAAGTCCGACGTGACATGCTCACATTCGAACCTTCAAGAGCTGTCGACCAACGTATTCTTGCATACGCAAAGGAATCCTGCCAAGCACCCTCTCACATCGACATAGAAGAGCCCAAACGCCCCTGGTGGCAGGCCCTGTTCCAGGTCTCTTCACTTCAGCACGCCGCAACCTTCGCGTTATTGTTGCTGGTCGTCGGCAGCGCATTCATCCTCCAAGGAAGAGAGGGCACACCCCAATCCGATGAGAGCGCCCGGTTTTCGGCCAAAAACATCCCCGCAAAGCGTAGCTTCCTGATCAAAGGGATAAAGGCCAAAAAGAAAAACTCCACCCCCGAATCACTTCGCTTTCTTTCGCGTAGACCAGCACCAAAGACTCTCTCCCAACAGACAACGCCTTTACAGCCAGGCAGCCCAGCACCCCGAAGTGTTGCGCTCGCGAAAGCTCCGAAGCCCCAAAAACATGAAAAGAAAGAAGTGCTCGATGATGTTCAACTGCCCCCAGCGAGGCTTGCACCTACGAGAGCTTACAAAAGGCGCTTAAAAAGTCGTATAAGAAGGCGATACGCCGCCAAAAAACGCAGAAGACGACGTCGAACACGTAGCAGAAGGCGTCGCACTCGCCACGCAGGAGGACAACACCGCCCACGCACAACGAGCACCGACGCCAAACCAGTGCCACGCCCCAGAGCCAGCGCAGGCTCCAAAAGTATCGGTGCTCAACGGACCAAGCTGCGCAAAGAGCGCACACAAGCAGCGAGACGATTCGCTCCCCCACCTCCCCCAGCGGCAACAGCGCTCCCACGCAAAGATGCTGCAACAGGCTCAGCATTTGGTCGAAGCCTTGGAGGCGTAAAAGTCACCAAAGATGCAGAGACCGATGGCAAAAAAGAAGGCGGCGCCAACACAAAAGGCGACATGAGGCAAGGCAACAAACGCAAAAAACCTCCCCTTCACAAACGATTTCATGTGCTCTCGCTCAAACGCTCCGGTCGCCTTCCTGCCGATACAGACGGGAAACGACCTCGGGGCTGGCGATATCCAGGTGAAAAATCAAACACAGTCGCAAAGCAAAAATCCAAAAAGCGCAAATCCACCGTCGACAAGTATCATGAGGCGCCTACGCCAAACGCCCCAGCTCCCAAGAAAATGGCACCCAAGCCAGTCGTCGCGAAACCCTCAGCTCCCCAAGAGCAAGACGCGCCCACAAAACAAACACCAACAGCAGAGATTCAATCATCTCTCTTCACCCAACGAATCAGCCTGTTCAAACAGGGTCAAGAAGCCCTTCGCAGAGGAAAAGACGCACAAGCACGACAGTATCTCGACAAATACATCAAATTGTCCTCCAAGCGACAAAAGATCAACGCGCTCGAAAATGTCCTCCAGCTCTATAAGCAGGCCAAACGCCGAAGTGATGCACAACGTATCCTTCAAGCGCTCATCAAAGCCAATCCCTCCAAACGGAAAGAGTACCTTCGCCGCATCAAGAATCTCACCCCATAAGACAGACCATTTTCCCCACACGCCTTGTGCCTTCATCTCCGCACAAACGAAATACAAAACGAGCTTGATTGTTGCCATCAGTGAACATACATTTCAGTTCCGGACGATGCTCCGGAAGACCTGTTCACCACATCTTTCGCCTGCGCTGAGTGATCCTCTGATGATGTCGATACTCCACAGGCCAGACGCCGTACAATCACAGAGGAATGTATGTCCAGCGATACAACAGTCCAAGACAAGCCCCTTGAAAACGACGCCCAACCCTCCCCAACACAAACCGAAAAAAGCAAACGGCCTTGTTCATTTGCTCCGACACCGCGAGAGATTTACAAGTTTCTCTCGCAGTACGTCATCTCACAAGACCTCGCCAAAAAGAAGCTCTCCGTCGCTGTCTACAACCACTACCAACGTATCGACTATATGCGCAAGATCCCTTCATTTGGGGTAGAGCTCAATAAATCCAACGTCATGCTGATCGGTCCAAGTGGTTCGGGGAAAACATTACTCGCCCAAACCCTCGCACGTTGCCTCCATGTGCCCTTCGCGATCGCAGACGCGACCTCCCTCACTGAGGCCGGATACATGGGAGAAGATGTCGAACACGTCCTCGTCCGCCTCTATCAATCAGCCGACGAAGATCCAGAGAAGACCGAAAAAGGCATCATCTACATCGACGAGATCGACAAACTCGCCAAAAAATCATCCTCCCCTTCTCTCTCCAGGGATGTCTCCGGTGAAGGTGTCCAACAATCTCTGCTCAAAATCCTCGAAGGGACCATCGCACATATCCCCAAACAACAAAGACGCAAACACCCACAAGATCAATACCAAAAGATCGACACGAGTAACATCCTGTTCATCTGTGGAGGCGCCTTTGTCGGTCTCGAAGACATCATCGCCGGACGCCTCGCCGACACCCCAACGTCCCAAGATCGCTCCTCCTTTGAAGACGCTCACCTCGCACATGCCGTCGAAGAGATCGTCGGCCAGAGCGTAAAAGCAGAAGTCTCCACAGTCTCCCCCTCTTCGCTCCAACACGTCGCAGGTTCACATGAGCTGCTTACACAGCTCCTGCCCGAGGATTTGATCCACTTCGGCATGTTACCCGAGTTTGTCGGACGATTGCCCGTCCTGACCACCCTCGAACCGCTCGATGTTGACGCACTGCAGCGGATCTTACGCGAACCCAAAAACAGCTTACTTCGACAATATGGACAGATCCTGTCTTTTGAAGGTGTGTCCTTATCCTTCACAGATTGTGCGGTTGAACATATGGCGCAGATGGCGATCAAAAGACAGGTTGGCGCACGTGGACTCCGGATGATCCTCGAAGATATCATGCTCGATATCATGTTCGAGTTACCCTCGATGAAACACGTCGATAAGCTGATCATCGACAAAGACACCATCGAAGGCAAAAAACCCCCTCACCCGGAGTGGAGTGCATTTCTCGACGCATCCAAGTAGGCAAAGCACGATCGTCAGGGGGTAAAGTGTTTGGGAGCAGTGTGAGAAAGCCCACATGGGGATTACTTGAGGCAAAGCGCGGTCGTCAGGGGGGATTACTTGAGGATACGAGCGAAGAAGGTTTTCATCTCAGCCCATGATTTCTCATCGGCCTCTTTGTTGTACGCGAGTGGCAACTTGAACTTCTTGCCTTTCTCTGTCGCGCCAGGATTGGTAAAGGCGTGTTTAGCACCGGGATAGTTGATAAACTTGAACGTAGCCCCTGCCTTCTTCATCTCTTTTTTGAACGCCTTGATCGACTTCTTTTTCACAAATGGATCGGCCGCACCGTTCATCACAAGGATCTCAGCTTTGATCCCACCTTTTTTGACCTTCTTCATCGACTTGAGATTGCCGTGGAAGCTCGCGACACCCTTCAATGGAAACCCAGCGCGCGCCATGTGCAGCACGACAGCGCCGCCAAAACAGTAACCGATCGCGGCGATCTTCTCACCATCAGTCACGTCTTGCTTCTTCAACACCTCCAAGGCAGCCTTGAAGCGAGCTTCCCCTACCTTGATGTTTTTCATCACGGCCATCATGAACTTCTGTGCGTCTTTGGGGTGACCTGTGTTCTTTCCTTCACCGTACATATCGAGCGCAAACCCGACATAACCGAGCTTCGCGAGCATTTTGGCGCGCTTGCGTGCGTAATCGTTGTGCCCCCACCACTCGTGGACAACGAGGACACCGGGTCGTTTGCCTTTTTTGGCGCTGTCATATGCGAGGAATCCTTTGAGGGATGTCTCACCAGCTTTGTACTCGATCTCTTTGGTGATGATGGTCTCTTTGGGAGCTTCTTTTTTCTTCACTGTCTTGGGACGAGAGGTGGGCTGACGCTTCTCAACTTTGTTGCGAACCTCGGGCTTCTTGCTCTTTTTGGGACACCCTGTCAGGGCAACCAACGCGATCAGGAACAGTACACTCAAAGGGGCGTGTTTTTTGAACATGTCTACTCTCTTTGTCTTGTGAAAATGGGGTGATAGATCCACGACATGAGCAGCTCGCTCCAATCATTCATCGTGGGTCTGTGATATGTGCAACAAAATGACCACAAAAACACAAACGTCAACCAAAAGAATGTGAGCCAACCACCCCACCGACAAACACACACAGACTTTAGCTTGAACACCACCACACAGACAAAGAGTGGTGGAGTTCTTGACGGCATAGGGGATACATTGTACTTTATGCGACTGGATCTCACATGCTGTTTGATTGAAGAGAAGAGCTAGTGTTGCGCAAATGTTGGGGTCTACGGAAGTATCGTTTATATATGTAGAAACCAAGGCAAGGCGCCAAAAGAAGAAGCAAGGTCATGCGAGACGAAGAGCTCGAAGAGATCCCCTCATTAGAAGGTGAAGAAGTCGGTCATTGGCGCCTGGAAGAGAAACTAGGTGAAGGGGGGATGTCCGTCGTCTACCACGGCCGACACAAGACACAACAGCTCGAAGGGGCCGTCAAGCTCCTCCACCCCGAACTATGCCGCAATCGCAAGGTCGTCCAACGCTTTCAACAAGAGGCGGAAGCCGCCAGCCAACTCGACCACGAAAATGTTATCAAACTCATCGACTTTGGCCATGAAAAAGACATTGGCTACTACATGGTCCTTGAGCTGCTCGATGGCTACGATCTCGAATCGCTGATGGAGTTTGCGCCCTTCAGCAAAGTCCGTATTCTCCCCCTCGCCCAACAGATCACATCGGCTCTCGCAGCCACACACGACGCAGGGATCATCCACCGCGACCTCAACCCCTCCAACATCTTCCTCATCCCCGATCCAGTCAATGAGAGACACCAAGTCAAGCTGCTCGACTTTGGCGTCGCCAAGGTCCTCGAACGACAAAACACCACAAAGCTAACAAGCACCGGCGCGATCGTCGGAACACCAGCCTACCTCGCCCCCGAACAGATCACACAAAAAGATGTCACCACCATCTCCGTCGACATCTACGCGCTCGGTGTCATTCTCTATCAAGTCTTCACGGGAAAACTCCCCATCGAAGGCGAGACCATCATCGAACACATGATGGCCCTCTTACAGCAAACCCCACCTCCTGCAGGTATTCACCGCCCTGCCCTCAAAGACACACAGCTCGAAGCCTTCTTCACCCGCATGCTCTCTAAACAACCCGAAGAGCGACCCACCAATATGCGACAGGTCTGGCGAGAACTCCACGCCGCCGCCAGCGCATTCAACGATCCACTTGGGCCGAGTCGCCCGATCCCCACGAGCGAAGAACTCAAGCTCGAACAAGAAGCACAAAAACTCCTCGATCTCGACATCACCCCTAAACAACCTCCTGGTGGCCCATCGACCGAAGATGTCATCAAAGATATGGTCGACCTCACCGAGACGGACGAGATCAACGAGAAAACAGCGATCGAGCAAGCCGCGCTCCCCTTCACGACACGTCCGACTCCTGCAACGGAAGCATATCCTGCCTTCAAGGACTCCCATACAGGTGTGCGTATCGAAGAGATGAACATCGATACACATGACCCCATCGGCGAACAAGCGTTCGGAGACTACGACCATTACGAAGACGACGAGGAAGAAGAGAAGACAGCGATCGCTCTCGCTGCACCTGACAGCGCTCATCATCCCTTCACACAACAAAACATCCCCGCGAGCACACAAAACATTCTCAACATCGTCGGTAACGAAGATCCCGACCACACTCTTGACCCTCTCCCCCACGGAGAAGGTGAGACGATCAACACCTTCGGTCCCATGAGCGATCCCTCTCACTTTGACGACCAGACCGAATACAATCCTCACGCCCAAGCGCTCCAGCATCCACCAAATCTTGGCGCATACAGTGACAACACACCAGCGCCCTCTTCGATCTCTTCGTTGCCAACGCTCACACCAGAGCAGGCGAATGAATACACACCCACTCCACACCCACATCCAGTCGGACACAGAACCCCGACGCCCCCTCCTGCGATCGCACCACCTGCGCAGGATTTTTCAAAGACACTCCCACAACCACAGGCGTACGTCCCTCCTCCAGGACACAGCAAACACTCTTTCCTCGCCAACAAGTGGAACATCCTCGCGCTCAGCACCCTTGGTCTCGGCGTACTCGCGATCGTAATCGTGTTTTTTCTCCCTGGCCCGACAAAGCAGGTAAAAAAGAACACGCTCCTCGACCAACTTTACGTCGAAGGTGAGAAGGCTTTCAAACAGAATCGATACAAAGACGCCATCAAACAGTGGAAGAAAGTCATCCAACTGCCCAAGTGGAAGGAGAGCGAGTACTACCCAGACCTTTACAAGGCCATTGGTGTTGCCTTCTCACGCCGCAATCACTTACACTCTGCGGTCGTTTACTACAAACGCTATCTCAAAGCAGGTCCCAAAAAACCAAAAGAGGCCCTTCACATCAAACAAGTCGAGCTCCCCCGCTTTCAAAGGGATCTCAACAGACGACTCTCTAAAGGGAACGCCCTCGTCGCACAACTACGTCAGCTCCTCTTAGGCAAACAATGGAAGAAAGCCCACCACACCTACCAACTCGCGCTCAAACTCGCGCCCTCCATGCCTCAAGTCCAACAACAGCTCGCCAAAGAGGTCTCCAAGTTCTTCCCGATGGTCGGACTCCACCTCTACAGAGATATCTTCTACAAGCTCGAACTCGGCGACGAGGAAAAACAACAGCTCTCCCAAAAAAGCAAGGTCCTCAAAAAGACCCTCGAACAACGCATCCAAGAGCTACAATCCATCCTGCGAACGACGAGCTCTTTGCTCGCACAAAACAAGACCAGAGCGGCCAAACGATACCTTCAAAAGAAGCTCGACCCTCTCGAACACCTGACGCTTCCGATTACACACAAAGCGTTCCAAAAACTCATATCTCTCGCCACCGAAAAGCATATTCATCTCGGTATTACTGCGCTGAAGCTCTATCAACAGAAACGACAAGCGCTCCAGACTAAGGGGCTCTCGACATGGCTCTCCGAAGGCGACAAGCGCGCGTCCCAACAACCACAACTGCAAAAGCAGCTCGATCTGCTTTACAAAATGAAGCAGTACAGAGCCCTCTACCGCCTCGCACGACGAGCACTTCAAGAGGGTTCGCTCACACGCGCAAACAAGTACATCCACACCGCACGACGCCTCGAAGCCGAGCTTGACGCCAAAGACCATTGGAAGCTCACCACGCACATCCAAAAAGATCGCACCACACTCAGCAGATGGTCACAACGTATCGGCAAAACCCCAACCCTCCAGGCGCGCGCAAAGCAGCTCAAAGACAAGGCCTATCTCGGACGTTCCCTCCAGGCATACCGCACACTCCTCGCGTCGTTACGTGGAACTCCCGCGTACAACACGCTCGCTCCCACGCTCAACAAAACGATCCAAGCGCTGCGTACACAACAAACCTATCTACGTGGTACACATAGGCTCTTCAAACGACGAAAGTGGCTCACAGCGTACAACCGCTTCAACACCTTTCTGAAACGCTTCCCGCGCGCACATAACGCGGAAAACATCCGCTACAACATGAAGATCTGCAAGTGTGGACTTGGTATGCCCTGGAAGTTCTGCAAGACACAAGATGTCAAAAAACACCTCCCTTGACCCTCACTCTCCTCTTTTGTACAACCATCTCCATAGGCATATTGGTCTCTTCTCTGTACAAGGATTTCATTGATGTCATTTTGGCTCTCTCTGTGGCTCTTTGTCGCGCCCTTTACTGCGACACAAGATCTCGAAAAAGACTACATTCAGGGGCTCACTTTTAGCCGCAATAAACAGCATAAACAGGCGATCACTGCATTCAAACGCCTGCTCCCCAAGCTGAAAGCGACCCAACAACAGCGCACCAAAGGTACCAAAGATTGGCATATCATGACACTCGGTCAGTCCGACGTCCTCTACCACATCGGATACAATCAATGGCAGCTCAAACAGCGACGCCGTGCATGTGAGACCTTCTTTAGGATCCAAAAGATGCGCGCCAGCCTCCCCAAGAGCTGGTCGACATGGGGCGTCCACCCAGATCTCCCGGCCCGACTCAAGCGCGCACAGTCATTGTTCACCTCGTACTGCCCGCTCATTCCCTCTCACATCACATTCCACGTATCCCCAAAACGAGCGTATATCGAGCTCAAGCGAAAAGGACGTTGGTTGCGTTTGAGCAACATGACACTCCAAACCAAACAAACATCACTCACGATCCGTGTGATGGCGTCTTTCCACTTGCCCAACACACAAACGATCGCGCTCCCAAGGTGGAGTCATAAACACGTCCACATCAAGCTACGAAAAGCCCCCAAGATCGTCGCCAGACGCCAGCCCCCCAAACGACTGCCTGTGGCCAAAAAACCGGACTATGGATGGGTTGTCTGGGTCGGTGTCGGCGCTGTCATCGTCGGTGGTGGTGTCACAACTGCGCTCGTCCTCACCGCCAAGACCAACAACCACATCGTCTCCAAAGACAACCAACCCCCCAAACTTTGGTGAAACAAAAAATCCAACCAGACACTGTAAGTAAACCCACCCCCCAAACGTTCTCCTGACATCCAACGGTTCAAAACCCGCCCAAGAAAGGAGAACACCGTGAAGAACATCCTTCTTATAAGCTTATCTTTTTGGTTCGCATCGATCCCAAACAGCGAAGCAACACCACAAAACATCAAAAAACCCCTGTTGCAATCCGACACAAAGACCCCCCCCATCACCAACAGCAACAGAACACAAAGACCTCCTCTGTTACCGATACAACAGCCACGATTCATGATCGTCAGCGCACGAGATCCGGCGCTCGCCCTCAACGCCTGGAATGGGGCAAAAGATGGCACGATCCTGCGCCTACACAAAAAATGCAAACACAACAACCCCGACTGTCTGTGGCGCTTTCAAAACGGTATGCTCGTCAGCGTCAGGAACCCACGACTCGCGATCAACGCCTGGAATGGAGCACAACACGGCACCGTGCTCAGACTCAACTCCTCTTGCACCCCCTCCAATCCCGACTGTCGGTGGAAATATACACAAGGGATGTTCAGCAGCGCGAGACACTCAAACCTCAAACTCAGCTCTTGGAGCAAAGCACGTCACGGTTCCATCGCAACACTTCACAATGGATGCAAAGCCTCCAATCCAGATTGTGTGTGGACACTCAAACCCCTCAAACAACAACCACAATTGCGCAGGTCACTCAAACCCCTCAAACAAAAACCACAGCTACGCTGGTCACACAACGGCCCCATCAAAGGCATGTATTGCACCCAATGGCACGAACCTTCCGATCCAAACGGATGGGACAACAATTACCTCTGCTCCCATACAAATTTGAAGATGCGCTGGTCCAACAACGGCCCCATCCAAAACATGAAGTGCACACGTGTCTACGAAGCCTCCGATCCCCACACCTGGAAAGACAACTACATCTGTCTGCCCAATGACTCCCCCATCCAATTCTTTTGGTCGAGTGATGGAGCAATCCACAAACAACACTGTACACAGATCACCGAACCCAAAGATCCCCACACCTGGAAGGACAACTACATCTGCTTTCAACCCTGACAAACCCACATACACTCCTCAAGACCTCAACTTGCAGTAAACAAAACAGAGAAAATTCGGAAAGAATCGTTCTTTCGGCATTTTTTCCACAACTTTATAAAAAGAATGCCGAGAATCATCAAAAGATTGTAATAAAAACGATCCACAATGGTGTGGAGTTGAGTGATTATAGAGGTTTGTGATGACACAGGTAAATAACAACGCTGCCGCAGAAGCCGCTCGCAAAGCCGCCGAAGAAGCCGCTCGTAAAGCCGCCGAAGAAGCCGCTCGTAAAGCCCAGGAAGCTGCTGCCAAAAAGGCCCAAGAAGCTGCTGCCAAAAAAGCCCAAGAGCAACAACAGCAAGAGGCCTCCAAGAAAGCCGCAGAAGCGCAACAAACACAGCAACAATCGCGTGTTGATGACTTCAAGAAGGATGGCACACTCCCCACCATCAAGACCGATCAAGTCAACACCCAACTTCAATCACAAAAACTCACCGACAAACTCGACACACAAAAACCCGCACTCGCAGCCGACACAACAACCCCACAAAGTGGACTGTCCACACGCCGACAAGAAGCACGTGCAGCGCGACGCGCCGCTCGTTCAGAGTTGCTCCGTGGCACAAGTACACAGGCCAACGTCGACAACACACAAACAACGCCACAAAGCGCCACACTCGACCCCACGACACAGACAAACACCCCCGGCACACAGGCGACACAGGACACCAACAGCACCTCTTCACTCACAGATGCTCCCGGTACACTCGCCACAGAAGCACGTGATGACAACAACGTCAACTGTATCGACCGTACACACGAGATGATCGAGGGCATGCCCGAGGAAGAGCGCGCCAACTCCGACGTCGTCTTCTTGCGCGACAAAACCAACGAAGATGGAAACGACGCAGGCCACCTGATGGTTCGCGATGGTGATGGCAACCTCCGCGATCCTAACAACCCCGAAGCCCCAGCGCGCACGATGGATGAGCTTCGCGCAGAAGGACGCTACGAGCCTGTCATGCAAGACGGTGAGCCTGTCACCATGTCCGCAGAGCGCTTCGACACAGAGATGTCCAAGCCGCCAGCAGAGCGCGACCTCTCAGGTATCCCCCCAGAAGTCGCCAACATGAGACTCGCAGACAACTCACCGATCCAGGCAGACACAACAGTCCTCAACGGAGAAAACCCCGTCACAGTCGATGGATTGAGAGGCGCGATCGATGCCCTCGCCAACGAGCCTGGAGAGAGCGGTCGTATCAAGTTTGACGCTGGTGTCGAAGGCCGACTGCTAGGTATCTTTGAGGCTGGTGGAGACCTCTCACTCGGCGTAGGTGTCGCCAAGTCAGACACAGGCTCCATCTCACTCTCTCTCAACGGTGAAGTCGCCGCCAAACTCGGAATTGATGTTGGATTCGCCGAAATTGGCGCGAGAGCTGGCGTGCAAGGACAGGTCACAGCCCGCTTTGCCAACAGCGAAGATGCCTCCAAATGGCTCCACCAACAATTCGGAAAACTCAACGACACAGCAAGTGACGCCCTCGGCTCCCCCGTCCTCAACATGGGGAATCGCGAAGACTACAGCCTCTCCAGACCCCCCACATTTGTCCGAAAAGCAGGGACAAACGTCGGAGCATACGCAGAAGTTGACGCCATCCCAGGTCTCAGCAGTATCCCAGGTATCCCACCAGGACTCAGCTCAGAAGCAGCGCTCTCTGTCACACGAACAGGTGACCAAACGGCGTACTTCCGGCGTGAAAATGGCGAATTCACTCGCGTCGGCCAGGGAACAGAGTCAGAGGTCACCTACAACGCAGAGGCAACTGTCGCCGGACAGAAAGTCCAGGTCACCTACTCACAATCGACTGTTCAAGGTGATACAAATGGCGACAACAATGGTGAATACGACAACCTGAAGATCTCCGCGACACTCAACCCCGGCGCCAACCGCGACACGATCAGGACAACTGTCGCTGCCGCGATGGGTATGACCGCACCTCCCACACCACAAGATCCCAACTACGCCCAGTACCAGGAAGGTGTCGAAGCCGTCACAACAGCACTCGCAGGCCCCACCCTCCCCAACGGCAAACTCACCGTCTCCTATGAACGCAATCGCGTCCTTGAAAATGGCGAGTACAACACACAATACCACCGCTGGAGCCTCACCTCCTCCGTAGGCACAGGTAAACAAGAGCTCAACGTCGGCGCTGCTGAAGGTGAGTTCCAATTGCAAGCGACCAAAACAGAGGTCATCTCCGAAACCATCGGGACAAACACTGAAACATACGTTCGCCAACTCGCGACAGATGCACAAGAGGGAGACTGGCAACGCTTCGCACAGGAAAACCGCGCGGAGCTCGAACAGATGTTCCCTGGCCAAAATATCGAAGAGCTGCGCACAGGCTGGCGACAAGAAGCCGCTGAAGCCGCCACCCACCAACGTGAAGTTGGACGTGTCGTCGATGACATCATCGCCGCCGAACCTGGATTCATGCGCTTCTCCGGTGGACGTAGAGATGCTGCGGGCGAGACCCTTCGCGATTTACCACCTGAGCGACTTGCAGGTGTCCTCGATGAGCTCGCACGTCGTGGCGTCAGTGACCATGACATCCGACGCTTCACCAATATGGACGGCAGTGAGAACACAGAGGCCTTTAACGCGCTCCTCCAAAGCGCCGCACCTCATCGCCAATATGGTGATAACAGTGCCCGTCAAAATGGCACGAGATTGGTCGGCGATCTTCAAAGAGCTATCGATAACAACAGAAGCATGGGTTGGGGCCAAGTCCACCATATGTTCAACCAGACGCGAGGAGAATTCCTCCGCCCCGAACAAATGCCACAGATCGCGCAACAGCTCAAAGACGCAGGGTACTCACAGGCCCAATTGCAACGCTTTACACAAACCCGTGACCAGCGCGTCAATGACTTCTTTACTGCGCTCATCGGCCAAATGTAATCCCCTCTCCCAAGCCACAGCGCCTCCTCTCCTCACGCTCCTCAAACATTTTCTTTTTTTCACCGAACCTATCAGCCCCCCTTTTCGTCCAGATGTATTCTGGACCCACCAGATCCCCCAAAACCCTTCGTCCAAATGTGAGGAGACCTGCCCATGTACACATCACAAAAAGCGCTTGTCGCGACCACACGCATCCGCCTGGTATAAGGCCATTGGATTCAAAAAAAGACAGAGAAAAAAAGACGCACACAGAGGTTGTTGCTGAAGCCTGATGCTTCGTTTCTTGTCCTCTTGCGTACGTTTTTTGTATCCAACGGCCCAAGGCCGCAGTCGACATACCCAACATATTTTTATACCTACGACTGCCCCTATTCATTCCAGGTTCGCTTTGCGCTGGCGTGGTGAATTGTATCTCTCACCACACACGCCCCACACAAAACAGTTCCACATGCCTGTAGAGACGTCTACAGGGCGAAATGGATAGCATATGACTTCCCACATTCGCGTCGTTTGGAGGTTGCTACAAGGGCAACGCTCACGCTACGCAGCGGCTTTCCTTGCGATGGTCGTTGCGTCTTGTTTCCTGTATCTCGTCCATTTACTCCCACAACTCACACTCGATGGTGTCTTGCACACGGACCCAAGCAAAAGTTCGGCCTTCACCAAGTGGCTGATCAACGGCACCGGTGGACGGACATGGTGGGCACAGAACCTCTGGTTTCCAGCCCTCATGATCGCGCTCTTTACCTTTGTCGCGGGACTCTTTACATACCTGCGAGGTCGCTGGGCCGCCCTCGCCAGTGAACAAATCACACGTGATTTACGCGATCGTGTGTACGACAAACTTCAGCATCTTCCCAATCAATACATCGATAAAGCCGACACAGGCGACCTGCTCCAGAGATGTACATCGGATATCGATGTCGTGAAGATGTTCTTATCCAACCAACTCGTCGAGATCGGACGCGCTATCACCTTGTTGCTCGTCCCGCTCCCTCTCATGTACGCTCTTCATCCTGGTATGACCCTGGTTTCGGCGCTCTTGCTCCCATTCGTGTTTGTCTTCTCGTTGCTCTTTTTCTTGAAGATTAAGCGCCTCTACCAACAAGTCGAAGAAGCAGAGGCAGCGATGACCACAACCATTCAGGAGAATCTCGCGGGGATTCGTGTCGTTCGTTCATTTGCCAGACAGGACTTCGAGATCGAGAAGTTTGTCGGCACAAACGGCACACACAGACAGCTCCACGAAAAACTCTACACAGCCCTCGCGGCCTTCTGGTCGACCTCTGACTTCATCTGTTTTACCCAACAAGGGCTCGTGCTCGGCTTTGGTCTCTATTGGATGGCGACAGGCAGTATCCAGATCGGGACCTTCTACTTCTTCCTCGCGGCTGTTGGGATGTTTATCTGGCCCTTCCGTATGCTCGGACGGATCCTCTCTGAGGTCGGAAAAGCAACGGTCGCCCTCGATCGTCTCCAACATATCCTCGAACAACCGACGGAACAGCTCCTTCATCAGGTGAACCAAGAGACCGACGAGCCCAAACCCTTCCCTGAAGTATGGAAGGGCACACTGGAGTTTCGCGACGTCACCTTTCGCTATGATGAAGACAAAGAGCCAGTCTTGCGACATTTGAGTTTCAAGATGCGCGCAGGTGAGACGTTGGCGCTCGTCGGTGCGTCGGGGAGCGGAAAGAGCACGATCTTGCAACTGTTGATGCGCTTTTACGAGCCGACATCTGGAGCGATCTATATCGATGGTGTCGACATCGCGACGATCCCCCATCAACAGCTCCGCGCCTTGATGTCTGTCGTGATGCAGGAGCCTTTCTTGTATTCAAAGACACTCCACAACAACATCGGCATCGCCAAACAACAACCCACCCTCGAAGAGGTCGTCCATGTCGCGATGGAGGCATGTGTCCACACTTCGATTATGGACTTTGACGATCAATACGAGACTGTCGTCGGTGAACGCGGCGTAACCCTCTCAGGTGGGCAACGTCAACGTATCGCGCTCTCTCGTGCGTTGTTGGTTGAGGCTCCCTTCTTGCTGCTCGATGACGCACTGAGCGCCGTCGACACAGAGACGGAGGTCAGCATCTTGCGCGCTTTGCGCAACAGAGAACACACACCGAGTACGCTGCTCGTGGCCCACAGGTTGTCGAGTATCATGCACGCCGACACGATCCTCGTGCTCGAACACGGCGCGGTCCTTCAGCGCGGTACACACCAGCAACTCGTCGAGCAAGAAGGCGCATACAAGCGCATCTGGCAACTGCAACAAGCTCTCGATGAATTCATCCCCACACAGACGACGAAAGGACAACGCCATGAGTCAACCACATCTCGATGAACACGCGCATAGTCCCTTCTCGTTGGACGTTTGGAAGCGCATGTTACCCCACGCCCTCGTCTACCGCGCCCATCTCATCTGGATGGGTGTCGCGGGGATCTTTCTCGCCTTACTCGACACGCTCTTTCCGTGGATGACAGGGAAGATGATCGACGAAGTCACCAAAGTCGGGCTCTCACAGTCCCTTCGTCAGTATGGCATTGGATATGCTGTGATGGTCGTGATGTTTGCGCTCAGTGTTTGGTTCTTCATTTGGCTCGCCGGGAAGATCATCACAGGGATCGCCTTCGACTTACGCGACAAGGGGTTCCGCAAGTACCAGGAGTTGTCCTTCTCCTACTACGACAAACATTCGATCGGTTGGTTACTTTCGAGGTTAACATCGGACTGTAACAAGCTGTCTTCATTGGTCCCCTGGCTCACACTGGATGTCGTATGGGGGACGACGTTGTTGACCTTTTTGGTCATCGCGATGATGGCCCAGAGTTGGCAGCTCGCGCTGGTCGTCCTCTCGATTGTGCCGCCGTTGATCCTCGTGAGCATCTACTTTCAGCGTAAGCTGCTCGAAAGTGCGCGTCATGTCCGCAAGAACAACGCAAAGATTATCGCGAGCTTCAACGAATCGCTGATGGGTATCAGGACGACGAAGACTCTCAACAGGGAATCCGAAAATCTCAAGGAGTTCCAGGGACTCTCAGGTGAGATGTACGACCACTCCACACGCAACGCGCTACAAAATGCAGTCTATCTCCCGATCATTACGTCACTTGGGAGTATTGGGATTGGATTGGCCTTGTGGATGGGTGGGTATACAGTTGGGCTACAAAAGAGCGCGGGGATCAGCCTCGGGACGTTGATCGCGTTCATGCAATATGCGACACTTTTGTACCATCCCATCGAAGAGATTGCTCGTCGATTCTCGGACCTTCAGAATGCACAAGCGGCCGCTGAACGCATTCAGGAGTTGTTGGACACAGAGCCAGCCATTCAGGACAGCGTTTTGGTGCGTCAGGCCATCGCCAGCTATACACCACAAAAGGGGATCGCTCATGACGGTTATCCCGATAAGATTCGTCATATAGTGTTCGACCATGTGGACTTCTCGTACAACCAGAAGGAGACCGTGTTAAAGGACTTTCAGCTCGAAGTCCATACAGGCCAGACCATCGCGCTTGTTGGTTCAACAGGGAGCGGGAAGAGCACGATCGTGAATCTCGTCGCGCGTTTTTATGAAGTCACACAAGGTGCGATCTTGTTCGATGGGATCGACATCCGAGAGCGCAGTCTTCACTGGCTTCACTCCAAGCTCGGTGTTGTGTTGCAATCTCCTCATCTGTTTAGTGGGACCATTCGAGAGAATATTCGTTATGGTCGACTCGATGCGACAGACGAAGAGATCGAACAAGCAGCCAAGATGGTCAACGCACATGACTTTATCTCACGTCTGCCCAAGACCTACGAGACACAAGTCGGTGAGCAAGGAAGCCAGCTCTCAACGGGTCAAAAACAACTGCTCTCATTGGCCCGGGCGTTACTCTCAGATCCAGAGATCTTTATCATGGATGAGGCGACCTCGTCTGTGGATACGGAGACCGAACGCTTGATTCAGGATGGACTTGAGCGCGTCTTGTCAGGACGCATCGCCTTTGTGATAGCACACCGCTTGTCGACGATCCGTTCGGCAGACAGGATCCTTGTCATCGATAAGGGTGTCATCGTCGAAGATGGTGACCACGACACACTCATCAAGAAAAAAGGCCGCTACTACGACCTCTACACCAAGCAATTTGTTCAGGAACAACAATCCTTCATGGGTTGAGGATGATATTTCCAAATGAACATTCAAAAACTCCAGAAAAAGAGACGCCAAAAGCAATGCGGTACAAATCACACAAGATACCAACGCAAAAAGGTGACACGCAGCTCACTTCCTCAACGTCAAAAGATCTATCTCCGGTTGGCAATACAATCGCATAGGAACCCCCACAACTCCAACCCCACGAGAGATATACACTTGCGTTTGTGGTGCTTGGACAAGGCCATGTAGATACTTTCTCCCAAACGCCGAGGGGACATAAGGAGGCCCCACCAAAGGCAGCAAGATCTGACCACCATGAGTGTGTCCACTGAGCACCAAACCCACACGGGGATCCTTGATATTCTCGGCAAAGTCAGGATGATGTGAGAGAACAATCGCGACCTCTTCTTTGCGACAGTCTCCCAGCGCACGAGGGAGATCTTGGCTTCCCATATTGAGGTCATCGACACCTGCCAAACGTAGGCGTTGTTCGTAACAAAAAAGCCAATGGCCATCATTCGTAAGATCAACAAACCCACAATCACGAATCGCTCGCCTTGTGTCGTCTGCTCCCTCCCAATGATCGTGATTCCCTAAGACTGCAAAAACCCCATACTTCGCCTTCAAGTGCCGAAGAGCCAGAAAACAAGGTGTAATATAACGAGCATGTTTATCGACAAAGTCCCCAGGCAGTACAACCACATCAGGTCGCAGTTCATTGACCTGCTCGACAACACGCTCGATAAAAGGCAGATCAACAAGTGGACCATGATGAAGATCCGACACCAACGCGATTCGCAATCCATCAAATGCAACAGGTAATCTCGGCACCAGAATCGTACGATGAACAACGATAGGCTCAATTCCTCCAAGACGTCGGTATATACCTTTTAACGGACCTCGACCAAAGACACCACAGGACAACTGCCCGGCAGCTCGCAGAATCCTCCTTGTGAGAGGAGGTCGTTTCAAGATTTTGTGCGCATCTTCCATGTTTCTGGCTCCTTTGTTGGCGATAATCATTTGTCGCCATGTACACAAAGATCTTTTCCAGAGCCAAAGAAACAAGTGTGAGAAAATCATTGCGCCGAAGAGGATGGGGTGTCATGTTATCTTCTCGTGTTGATGATCCATCTCATTGTAAGGAAGGTTTTTGATGAGCATACTCAAACATATTGGAAACACACCGCTGGTCCGTCTCAATCGCATAGGCAAGGATGCATCTTCTCCTCTATTCGGCAAATGTGAACACATGAACCCAGGAGGTTCGGTCAAAGATCGCATCGCCCTCTATATCATCAACGACGCAGAGGAACGTGGACTCCTCAAACCTGGTTTGACGATCATCGAAGCCACCGCTGGAAACACAGGGATGGGCCTGGCCCTCGTCGCCGCTGCCCGTGGATACAAACTCGTCTGTGTCCTCCCCGAGAAGATGTCTGTAGACAAACGCGTCGCCCTCGCGACACTCGGGGCGCAGGTCATTGTGACACCAAACGTACCACCTTCAAGCCCTGATTACTTTAAGACCATCGCACGACAAATGGCCGAAGAGAACGGCTGGTTTTTAGCCGATCAATTCAATAACCCCGCCAATGTCCTCGCCCACTACGAAACCACTGCCAACGAAATCATCAAGCAAGTCGACGGACCCATTGGTGCTTTTGTATCGGGTTCAGGGACAGGCGGGACCATCTCAGGTGTGGGCAAAAGACTCAAAGAAGTCTACCCCGATGTAAAAATTATCCTCGCAGACCCGATAGGTTCCAGCCTCGCACATTGGTTTGAGACAGGGGACATTGTCACCGATGACAGAAGCTATACAGTCGAAGGAATTGGCGCAAGTGACCCACCAAAGAACCTGGATCGTTCTGTCCTGGATGAGGTCTTGTCCATCTCAGACGAAGAGAGCTTTGGGATGACAAAGCGCCTTATACTCGAAGAAGGCCTTCTCGTTGGAGGTTCGGCCGGAACAAACATGGCCGCAGCATTACAAGTCGCCATGAGAGACGACATCAACGGCCCTGTCGTCAGCATTCTTTGTGATAACTGGGATCGATATCGCACACAACCATGGATGCAGGGTTGGGGTCCTGAGACCAGGATATTGCAAGAAGAAGCAAGCGAAACGAGCACCTCATGAACACACTTAGATTGAAAAGAAACGCATATCCCGTAAAGATCGAGGGACAAGAACCCTCCACAGCATTCTTAAGTGACTTTGTCATCGATGGCATGTCCCTCGCAGAACAATATAACCTCAACGCATGGTTTGGTAGCACCTGCTTCGAGGATACTGGTCTGGCGAGAGAATATGCAATAGAAGCACTCTTAGGTAAACAAGAACCCGGAAACCAATTTGGTTCGGGTCGACTTGTGCTCTTCCGATGCCATTGTGGATGTCATTATTGTGGTGTGATATCTTGCCATATCGAACAAAAAAACGATGTGGTGACGTGGTCTGACATCCGGTACGAAAATGACGAGGATGATCCAGAATACCCCAAGCAATTTACCTCCTTCTCTTTTGCGCTTGATGAATATACAGCCGAGATTGCAAGACATCTCGAAAGAATAGACAACAAAGAATAACTTCAAGGATACGAATGGCTGTATACCCAGGTTAAAACCTGGGCCTATGGATAAGGTACGCGATGCTTGTAGCATCGCATCGTTCGGAATGGGCAGGTCTAAAGACCTGCCCTCAACACAAGTTCTTAACACAAGTTCTTGCAACAACACCTTTTTTCCTTCGACGATACAAACGAACTTTTCCCCACCCCAACCGTTATATTCTCCAGGCATATACGGAGAATAAGCATGCACACCAAATATCACCAATACTTCCTCCCACACCTCAATCACCATCTCCATGGAGCACTTGATGCGACTCATCTATGGTGCTCAGCCCTCGATACGATCTTCCATGATGCACAATATCTCATCCAAAATAGCCCAAACAGACAACACATCACCACAACGATTGGTGTCTGTTCGCATTGGCTACGACCTCACCAAACAAGATGGAAAGCAAGCGGAGGGTTCGCATGGCCTATAGGATACAAAGGCCATCCTCTTAGTCGCTCGGGCTTACCTGAATATGATTGGTACGAAACATGGCGGTGGGATTCAATCGAACAAGTTTGGAGAATCACAGACAAAACCTCCCCCAAAAACAATAAGAAACGCCAACAAATGAACCTCTCTGTGACATTCCCAGCTCGTACAGCAAGACACCAACAGGCTGTCGTCCACACCCGATGGACACCAGGCTCCCCAATCAAAACAAACGAAGAGTTGCTCGAATACTACGCTTTTCGCAAAAAAGATGAGAAGACATGGACGCTAGAAGCGACATTACATAACCAAAAAACAAAACAACACTACGAACTCTCGACTCAATATGAACAAGAAAACCCACCTTGATATGTCTACGATCGTAACTCCACATACTCTTGACTCTAAAGATCCTATCAAATCAAATAACTCCGATTTGACAAACTCTTAAGGAGAGGATAACATGCTCTTCCGAAAAGAATCTGTATTCATGGCACGTTTACGAGGGAGCCGAACACAATGGTTAGGAAGAGAATACTTGTCATTATTACACTTCTGTCTTTCATGTCTTCATATGCTGCAGCAGAATCAACTCAAGACGCAGGTGAAGGTTCTTGTCAAGATGGTGACACGAGGGATTGTGGTCCAAGTTGTGGCACCACTGGAGAAAGTTCTCAACAAACATGCTCTCATGGTCAATGGGGGAGCTGCCCAAAGCTCGACTGCCCAAGTGAAGGGGTATGTGGCCACATTTACACTTGCAAAGACGGAAAAGTGTACCTACACAAAAGCGGCTGGGTTGCAGGAAGTAGCGAACAAATAAGTAAACTTTGCAAAGAATACGAAAAGAATCCTGGTCGTGGTTTGTGGGTAGACACATGCAAAACATCATGCCAAAAAGAAAAGGAATACACAGGTGATGTCAAATCGATGGCTGAGATGTGCGAGAATGCAAACTCAGAGTACGCTAGAAAGAAACAGGTATACGCAAAACACTGCAAAGATTTCATTTCATGTAGCCGTGGCACCGTAACACGCTATACCAACGAACCAATATACGATATCCATAGTCGAACATTCAAAGGATGTAACACATATCTCTCCTCAACAGTTGTCCACCAATGCAAAAGACTCTGTCACATGCACCATTGGCACTCCAAAGATATCCACAATCCGAACAGCCTCTGTGAAACAAACATAATAGGATGCTCACAAAGCCCCAAAGAAGAACACAACCTCACCCACTTAGTGCTCTTACTTTTTCTTCTACTCTCCCTTCATCTCAGGAAAAAGTCCATCCACAATCGCAAGACAACCTCCAACCATTCAGAGTGAATTATCCCCTCCCACCTCCTTCTATAAACTCTCCTCCCTCTCTTTTTACGAATGGTGGACACAACACGTCCAAACAAAGAGAGCGCACGTCCACTCTACGAAACCTTGGGTTTCGCATATCCAAAAGATGGCAACAGCGCTCGAAGAGCGCAAAACAAACGATACGCAGTATCGGGGGTCTGGGGTTGAACAAACCCCAGGCGGGTGTGGGTGGCAAACCCACATAGGCAAGCAGAGCGCGCCAGCAAGTAAGGGCAAGTGGAAACTTGCCCAAGTAAACAGCAAGTGGAAACTTGCCCAAGTAAACAGCAAGTGGAAACTTGCCTGATAAAGATGGTTGGTCTGGATGGAAGGTTGGTCAAGTAAGAAAGCGTGATCAAGCGATAGAAGCGACGATTTCTTCGGTACGTTTCCAGAGTTCTTCGGCGAGGTTATCGTCTTTACCTTCTTTGAGGGTATCGGCGACCTGACAATCGCTGAAGTAACATCCACTTACATCGCTGAGACCGGGATGCGTTGCAACGAGACATTGTGTCGCGGCACCTTGTCCAACGGACTTTAACTTAAGTCCCTTCATCATGGGTCCGAGGACATCTTCTGACATATGCCTTGTCAGGTTGGTCTGGATGACACCTGGGTGCAGTGAATTCGCCGTACGATTGGTTCCTTCGAAGCGCTTGGCCAAGCCACGTGCAAACAAGATGTTCGCCAACTTTGAACGACCATACATACGCCATGAGTGGTATTCGTGCTCTCCAGAGAGGTTATCCAACTCCAGCCCACGTTCGGCACTAAAGTGCGCACCACTGCTCAAAATCACCACACGACCATCATCTGCCAACAAATCGAGCAGACCGGTCACAAGGACAAAGTGACCAACGTGATTCGTAAAGAATTGCAGCTCAATACCATGTTTCTGTTTATTTTCTGGCAACGCCATGATACCAGCGTTGGCGATGATCCCATCAAGAGGTTGTGCGTCCGACTTCACAGCCTGCACACAAGCACGAACAGAAGTCAGATCGGACAATTCACATGCAACAGGACGACCTTCGATGCCCAACTCTTCGAGGGCACGTTTGGCTTTCTCTTCAGTACGTGCTGCACCCACGATGAACGCACCACGAAGCGCCAACACACGCGCTGTCTCATACCCAAGACCTGAATTGCATCCCGTGATCAAATAACGTTTTCCTGTTAAATCAAGACCCTCTGTGACCTCTTCGGCTGTACTCTCGGCGTTAAATGATGCGATCGCGTCTATTCCCATTGTCATTCTCTCCCTTGTACGCACAAAGCGCGTGTTGCCGGCCAATCAACTCCTTCTGCTGCTTCGCAAAAGAAACCCTGACCTCATATCGATACAACGAATGCACAAACTATACACGTTCACCCGCCACTTTTCTACGCTTTTATCGGTCTGACGCTTTTATCGGACTGTCTGGCAGCTACAACAACGTGCCCTCTTTGCCTTCTCGTGGCATGCTGCTATGTTTGTTGAAGCAACGCCCAACAAAACAACGCCAGGAGCCATCAATGTTCTCTCCAATCGAATGTGGACCTATCAACATCCGTTCATTCCGTGAAGAAGACCTCTCAGCATTTGCGACGTACAGGGCGATCCCAGAAGTCGCCCGGTACCAAAGCTGGACCACATACACATACGAAGACGCCCTCTCCCTCTATCACAACATGCAAACACATCCCTTTGGCACACCCGGTGAATGGTTCCAGCTCGCCATTGTAGACGCCTCAACAGATCAACTCATCGGCGACCTCGCCGTCCACTTCATCGATGAACAACAAGTTGAAGTTGGATTCACAATGTCCCCCACCGCACAAGGAAAAGGATATGCCACACGCGCACTCTCTCACTTTGTGGAGCGATTGTTCACAAACATGAAGAAACACCGCATCATCGCAACAGTCGATGCTCTGAATACACCAGCATACACTCTACTAGAACGTGTTGGGTTCAGACGAGAAGCCCACTTTATCGAGAATATCTTCTTTAAAGGAGCATGGGGCAGTGAATACCAATATGCGCTCCTCTCCTCCGAATGGAAGGAGAAACATGTGGGTTGATTTTTGGAATTGTAGATGATTCAGGAATATGCGTCTCTCATGGCATCAGCTTGGGGCTTTCCGCCCCAAACCCCACGATGCTCACGCATCGTCTGTGTTGCGTTCTGCGAACGCTACTGCCGCGCTTTGCTTGCCCAGACACATTGTATCCACGATTCGTGGGGGGTAGGTGTGGTTATCGTTGTTGAGGTGTTCGCGCTCTCATCAGTCGGAGTCCCCCAAACATTAAGAACAAGAAGAGTCCCAGCCACCCAAAGCTCATCTGACCCGGCACACTTTGGCAAGCAAAGCCGCCTTCTCCGGCGCACTTCTCACCTTGGCACTTTGGTGTATTTCCTGCGTCTATAGGTGTATTCTCCTTGGTACCTCCATCCACAGGACGAGGCTCTTTGGGCACAGCTTCACCAAAAAGACGCTCTCGAATCACCTCTCCTCCGTCCACACCAGTGACTACCTCATGCCCCGAAAATTCCTTGGGAGGCTCCACCCAACGACATTGGTGAGTGATCAGGGTGTTGTTTTGCTCTTCGTTCCCAGCGATGTCCACAGCACGAATCACATACTTGCCAGACGCAACACCCAAATGACTCCAATCAGGAAAATGAAACCCTCCCGAGAGCGTCTTGTAAAATGTCACACCATTTCCATCGACCCTCGTTAACATCGGCTTTGTCATGTCGTTACTTTGATAGATGTTGTACCGTATCGCGTCTGCGTGCGCTTCATTTTGAGCCTTGGACCAACGGATGGAGAGAGAACCACGAACATACGGTCCACAACAAGCGCCATGTCCACAGGATTCAACATCCCCACAAGAGACCTTGGCAGCAGGCTGAAAACTTGGCGCTGTCGTGTCTGTCACTGTCCCCGTCTTGAATGAACCGATCTTCGCAAGCCCTCCAACCACACAGGGACTTGATGCAAACTCTGAACATGGAGTCTGTGCGATCCGAGAATGGATCTCATACTCAGTCGACGGCATCAGCGCCTGTTTGGGCGTCAATATGATGAGATGACGTTGGTTCAGCGCGCTGTACTGACCAAATGTCTTGACCTCGACGTCGATCTCCTTACCAGCCTTGATAAGTACGATCTTCTCTTGGTCTCTCCATTCACCAAATCTTCCAAAACCAGCAAAGTATTGGTACTCTACAGAGATCTGCGCGTTCAATGGGATGTTTTGACTCTTGTCAGAGGGAAGAATGGTGCGTGCGTAAATGCCAGCACGAGGAGACGAGCAAGCACTCGCCACATGAGACAACCCCCACACCAACAACCCACACACGAACGCCATCACCTGTATCATCAATTGCTTCTTCATCATATCTCCTTCCTTGGAAGTTCGGTATATCCATCCAATACACGATCACCATGAATACACACATCCTGACAAACAACCGTGTGCAAAACCGTTTGGAAAGCGATAACGACATAGTATGTAAAGGAAAAAATAGGTATCGCTGTGTGGAGCCACTGCGTAGGCGTGTGTAAGGCAAAGATTGCACAGGCTTCTGGGATCTTGTACTTTGTAAGGCTATTGGATGCAAAAAAAAAGCATCCACATGAAGACCCATAGAAGGAGAAAGATGAGACATCACCAAGGGGTAGAGCCTCAAATTGAATATGATTGGAGACAAGACTTACAAAGGATATTCCCGGACCTCCCTCCAGAAGATGCTTCCGAACGATGGAAAGTCGTGCAAGAGACCTTACACATCGGACAGGTCGTTCATGGGAGAGTGATTGCGAAGGCCCCCTTTGGCGCATGGATAGATATTGGGGTGGGTTTTCCTGCGTTGTTGTTGATTACCTATATCGCTGACCTCACCCCCAAACAATACCAAAATGACGACTGGTGCCCTCTTCACACAAACATCACCTGTACGATTCGCGCCTTACACGAGATGAAAATCGCTTTGGCCGCAGAAACATCCACCCCCAAGAGCGATGAGGAAAAACAGCCTTAAGCTGTTACCATGACACGTAATCGTTGACACCACCGGAGACAATCTCCTTGGGATTGCAATTCTGCTGACTTGTACGCCAATCGCACATAAACAAACGTCTGTCCGTCTCACTCCCGTTCGAATACACATAGACTTTGCCGTCGTAACTTGGATAGAAATCACCAAACCCCTGGGATTTTTTGTACACACCGAAAAATGTACCATCCTTTGTGTTATAACCAACAATCCCCTCTTCACGTTGATGACTACCATTCCAAATCGCCGTCGCGTTCAGATATACAGATGAACCAAACCACCCTGGGTATGTTACAATATCCTCAAGCTTGATATTCCCACTTGGGTCTTGGATACGAACAGGCGCCTGCCCTGGATTGTTAGCATCAAAAAGATAGAATCCATCCCGAGTCTGCACACAATCCTGAAGTTGTGCGAGTATCAAAGAACCATTGCGCTGGGGTGTGACCTTGTTCACCATAGTACAGCCCGAACCTCCCCAAAATGATTTGATCTTTCCTGTTGTGATATTGATATTCCAAGAAGTCCGGATGATTTGAATCCAACCATCGGAATCTGTCCACCCCTCATGAATGTAAAACCAAAGCGACTTGCCATCTGGAGCCCAACGAACCCAACGAAGAGAACGTGAGTATAAAGATGGTGCGCTGGCCTTTGTGTAGGACGCAGGGATCAAAGGTGTGACGCGACGAATCGTCTTCCCATCGACACTCACCAACCACACAGCCTCCATCGGAAAATCACTATTCAACTCCCCCGCCGACATACGAAAACTCGCGTAAAAAGCAACCCACTTTCGATCTGGTGAAAGACGAGGCCTCACATCAACAGCGTCATCCAACTTCGAAATGAGCCATGTCTTCTTTGTGTCAATGTCATAAGCGTACAAGTGACTTACACCCTCCCTCACACGCTTTGCGTAAACAAATGTCGTCTTCGCCAACGGCTTCAATTCATATGGCTTGGGCTTGGGATTTGTATTGCCACTCCCAGTATTCCCTGTGTTACCGGTAGAGCCTGTGTTACCGGTATTCCCTGTGCTACCAGTAGAGCCCGTGTTACCAGTAGAGCCCGTGTTACCAGTAGAGCCTGTATTCCCGGTATTCCCTGTGTTGCTTGTTGTGGTGGATGAACCAGCAGGGGGATGACTTGGGGTGGAGGGGTCATTTTTTGGAAGGAGGGATTGAATGGGTTTGCGCTCACTATCATTAGATGGGGGTGTTCCACATGCGGTGAGGAGAAGGAGAGAGCTGAGAAGAAGAAGAATGGAGACTTTGCTTTGTGTTTTGAGGGTATGTAGTCTTTTCATGATGAACTCCTATTTGATGATTGTTATGAGAACAAAGGTTTGTATTGTGAAAAAGGTGTCGCCTTTTCCTTGGTCCCTCTCATCGTTAGCATGATGTATACCGACACACACAAACACACCGAACACACTGTTTTTCAAGCATCATTCACGGATATGAACAGTCACAGTGTCCAAGGTGTCCTGTCCAAAGATTGGACACTTTGGATCGATGTTGAACACATCTTTGGACACAAGTGGACACCAAAAATCTTGTATATTGTTTTTAAAGAGGAAAATAAAAGGCATGGGGTTGGCTTGGTTTGTGAACTAGGAGCGGGGCAAGAAACAAAACGAATCCATTCAAACTCATTCAAACTCATTCAAATCAAGTCAGGAGAATCAAAATGTCAATGTTACGTCTTAGTCTCGGAGAAATGATCTACGTCATCGAATACCTTCTTGAGAACAAAGAAGCTCGTCAGATCATGGACAAGAACCCAATGCTCGCAATCCTCATCCCACATCTCAGACAAGCCAGAGACCTTCTGGCCAACACCCGTGACACTCCACAAATCATCCTCTCTCCTGGACAGGAGATGGCCATTCGTCAAAATCTTCGCAAATATGACGATGAGCACGACCAAGCAAACCGCATCTTTGAAGGCTTGCTGGCGCTCGCAAGTCGCTCAACCAACGACGAAAATGTCCGCGCAAAAGCCGACGGCGTCAAAGCCTCTCTCCTTCCGTATGGTCTCAATGTTACCCGCATGAAGTACGTCGATGAAGCCGGGGAAGCTTCACGACTCGCCAAACAAATCGAAGACAAAGAGGTCGCTGATTATCTCAAGTCCATCGAATTCAAAGCCCACGGTATCAATTACAACGCACTCGAACAAGCAAACAAGATCGTAAAGCTCGGCAAAGAGATGCACGGCTGCCTCCTCAAACTCGAAAACAAAGAAGCAGCCACAAGCAGCCCACAAACTGCAAGAAATACCTTCTTCCGAGTCATCAAGCAGTTGAAACACTCCGCTGAGTTTTCCTTGTCCGATCAACCCAAAGCGCTCGAAGTCTTATTGTCGGTGCTTGAGGAGAGCATCACGTCAGCAACACCCACACCACAGCCAAAACAAGAAGAACATCCCAGCCCTACCGAAAATCCTTCGACACCTTCCGTCAGTTAGAAGTCCTCTCCCTCAAAACCCTCTGTTCTATCGAACAGTGCGACTCCAACCATTTTTATACGGTGCAAAACGCTAGAAGAGATGTCTTTAAATCATTTTCGTACGATGCAAAATGCTAGAAGAGATGTCTTCAAGTCATTTTTGTACGGTGCAAAACGCTAGAAGAGATGTCCTCAAATCATTTTCGTACGGTTCAAAACGCTAGAAGAGATGTCCTCAACTCGCTCACGTATACCTTCAGACTCTTCATCGAACGTAAAAAGAGTACCCTCTATAGCCTCATGCCACTCAAAAAGCTTCCTCCAAACCGTACACGAAGTCCCCAAGGTGACCTCTTTATGCACCTCAACCCATACAAAAACGATTTGAGGCGCATGTTGGTAGCACTTTGAACCGTACAAAAACGATTTTGGACGCATACGAGAAGCACTTTGAACCGTACAAAAATGATTTTGTGCGCATACAGAGGTCAAATTGCACCGTAGCCGAACGACAAACGACGCTTACACATCAATCAAAAATCATACGAGAACGACTTGGGCGCTATGTCGCTAGCACATGAAAGTATAGCTGGATGATTTTTGGCTATCCGAGAAGCGTTTCAACCATTCATGTATGACGTTGGACATCGATGAATGCACAAAATCGCTTAAGATATTATAGGGAAAAGATCGCACGAAAGAGATTTGTAGTGGATGCTGTCTCCAGCCAACAGTCTGACAAAACACCTTCCTTGAGAAAAGACAAGCATCGAAAGATCAGGTAGAAAAAGCATCAAAATAGCCATTGTTTTCGGCAAAGGGTATGCCTTATATTGTGATGAGTTGATGAACTCATAGCGCTGGCTATCGACTCATCACCCCGTTACAAACGCATTGTGAGGCATTGCATGACACATCGTTCACACCTCTCCAACCACCAGAACATACACATAGAGCGCGTTTACAGCGTCGAAGTGGGCTCCGACTCTCGTACAGTCGTCCACCCACACGCAACGCTCGTGTACTTTTCCTCTGGTGAAGCGGTCATTTGGTGCGGAACACAATTTCATGTAAAGGGTGGAGACATCTTTGCCATCCCAGAAGGACAGGCTCACTACGTCCAATCCACACAAGATGGGAGCGCATGGGTGTTATCATTCTGTACATCTTGTATGTCCTCTGAGGTTGGACGCGCCCTCATCTCAATCTGCCAATCGCCAGCCGATGGACTCGGAAAACTACGCTCTCTTCAACCGGCTCTACAAACTCCCTTCGAGCAACACCTCATTATGCTACAAGAAGAACTTCAAGGAAACGCACCCTTTCGCGATCTTGCGATCAATGGGCATCTTGCGTTGCTCACAAGTTACATCCTTCGGGCCTCGCCAAGTCCTGTCCATCCCTATCAACAAGGGACCTCTTTGTGTGCCGAAGCGCTCGCATTTATCCACAGCCAGGCGCTTGAAGGGATCTCCCTTGAAGATGTCGCTGCAGCCATTCATCGCTCCGTCTCACACACGGCCTCACTCGTCAAAAAAGAGACAGGAAGGACTGTCATCGAATGGATCACCTATGCACGAATGGCCACCGCACGTGAGCTTCTCACAAAAACAAATGAAAGTATTGAAGCGATCGCGATCCGCGTAGGATTCTCGGGAACATCACATTTTTACCGTGTGTTCAAAAAAACCCACAGCACAACGCCAGCTGCATGGCGTCGCGCACATCAACATATCAATAGGCCGGAATATTTCGACGAAGAAGGTTCGTAGAGAAACATTCGCTGACGGTCTACAACAAGCCAAAGAAAAAACAAAGGAGAAAACAGATGAAGTTGTACCAGTTTGCCTGGGGACCCTACCCTCGAAGAATTCACATCTATATGAAAGAGAAAGATATCCAAGACATCGAGCTTGTGGACATCGATGTGGTTCGTGGAGAGTCGAGGACGCCTGAGTTTTTGGCAAAAAATCCACTTGGAACAGTCCCTGTTCTCGAAACAGATGATGGACAATTCATCCGCCAATCATCGTCCATCTTGCAATACCTCGAACAACGTTATCCAACCCCTAACATGATAGGCAACACCCCCGAAGATGTTGCACGAACACGTGATCTTTTGGCTGTTGTCAACGAAGCCTACTCATTTGCAGTCATCTGCACATTCCACGCAAGCCCTCTGTTTGTCGAGAGACGCGACCAAAAAGCTGACGCTGCACAAGCCTTTCACTTTGAATACACACGCACGCTGAAACTCCTCGAAGCGCTCGTGGGCGACGGAGAATACATGGGTGGCAGCACCCCAAATATCGCAGACATAGCCTTCTTTGCGTCTGAACAGTATATGCGCAGTCTCTATCAACTCCAGCTCCCCACCGAACAAGTCAAACTTGAGGCGATCTACCAACGCTTTGCACAACGACCAAGTGCCCACCCTGAGCCCTACCCACAAATCCTCGTCGAACACGCACCTCTTCGTCATCTTGCCTAACACCATCTGACGACGATTTCCAAAATCAGAAAAAAAGAATCAAGCACCAAACAAGCCTGGTCCCTCCCATCAATCCGCCCACAGATAACATCCAAAACAGAAGCACGCTCCAACGAACAGCTCATGTGTCCAAAGTGTCCTGTCCAAAGATTGGACACTTTGTGTCGATGATGAACACACCCATCCGTACAGAGCGCTGATGCTCCGACTTGCACACTGTTTTTAAAGAGGAAAATAAAAAGCATGGGGTTGGCTTGGTTTGTGAACTAGGAGCGGGGCAAGAAACAAAACAAACAAACCAAACAAGACCAAAAAGGAGAATCCCATGAAAAAGCAAATCACATTCACCGTCCTCTTCACCGTCTTCTTCGGCTTCCTCGGACAGACTTTCGCAGACCGAGGCTATGACAAAGACAGCCGCCACAACAAACGCTACGAAAACAGTAACAGACGCTCCCGTCTAAGTCGTTCAGAGAGACGATATGACAGACGTGACAGAAGGTCTCGCAGAGATCGCCGTGAAGGTCGCAGAGATGAACGACGTTATGAACGTCGCCGTGATGACAGACGCTATGACCGACGTCGTGACGACCGCAGAGACAGCCGAGGCTATGACCGACGTCGAGGACGCTATGACCGATATGACCTGCGTCCAGAGATGCGCAGACCCAACTACGACCGACTCTATGACAGATACCAACGACGCGAAACAAAGAAGTTCATCCGCACAATGCAAAAGCCAATCAAATGGGTACTGCCGATGGTTATGAATATCATCCTCCCCTTCGCCATCGGGAGCTGGATCGCAGGTGACCGTGTCGGAGGTCTGACAAACGTGATTGGCTGGGGCGTGTGTATCGGAGCTGGTCTTCTCGCAGCCTCGACAGGTGGCGTAGGGTTCGCGTTGATTTCAGTCCTGGCATCGATTGCAGCCTTTGTGACACCGCTCATATCCTTACCCATTCACATTTACCAACACAACAAACGCCTCAAGATCGCAGAATGGGAACGACGCCGACGCTACTCACAACTCGACGCCCCCCCACTCTCCTTACCACAAACACAAACTGTCAGCTTCTCCACCATTCACTTCTGAGCTGCAACAATCAACACCTCCTTCAAGTTCCCTTTTTTGGACAGCACGTACTTGTAGTCCACCTCCTTCACCTCCACCTGTTTCCCCCTCTTCTCTAAACGCTCCACAATCCAATCGATACTTGGAATACCATCTTTTCTGTACGACACCACCATGATCGCCTCCTCAAACTTTTCAAATAACATATCAAAGGCATCATGTATCCCCTCCTTGCACTCCCAATTTGAAGACTCCGATTGTAACTTCAGATGTTTAGAATCCCTATCCAAGTGCTCTTTCCACTCGTGATAAAAGCAGATCCCTTCCAAGAAGTGGTAAAAATCACGATACCGTGTGAGCGCGCCTTTTTCGGGGATGTAGGGAGGATCCATGTAGACCAAATCAGCTCGCACCTGAAGGTCTTCATCCTTTAAACAAAACACTTTGTTGTCCCGACCATTATCAAACACAGCGTTATTTGCTTCGCGGACAAATTTTCGAAAGTGTACATCAAAGGGTCGATCCCACGTCGCTTTGTTCCCAAAGCTCCTTTTCACGTTGGATGTTCTTACATACAGATTCTTCCGATGGAACAAATTATACGGCCTCTTGCTGATCGCCGATTGAAACAGCGCCCAAAAAGCCATCGCTCTTTTGTACGGACATTCCATCGTGTGTATGTTCTGCACGACGATATCCAGCCAGTGATTTTCTTCATCTGTAAAATAGATGTCCGAGAAGGTCTCTTCTATAAACGATCGATATGTACGATTGGGGTCTTGTGTAAAAATGAATGCGACGTCGTCTTCATCGAGTGTCACAGAAGCGTTTTCGATGAGAGCTGTTCCGACCTGTGCATTAAACGCGAGGGCATCGTTGTAGTAGACAGTCTTGCCGAGTGTCTTGAGCAGATATGAGACCGCAGCGGTCCCTCCAAACACATCGAGGGCCGTGTCAAACGTCAACGCCTGAAAAGAATCTGCGAGCCAAGGAAGCAGCTTGTATTTACTTCCTTGATACCGTGTTCGCGGGAAATTCCGATACGTAACACTTGATGGCAGCTCCACAGCGCTCCGTTCAGAAGTTTGTTTACTCATGCTACAACCCTCATCGTGACAAGAACAAAAGCCTGATGATAACACAAACTTTGGTGGGATACGAATATGTTGGGATGGCCGATATATACGGGGGGATACTCGAATGCTGATCCGGCAGACGTTACACTTGCGTCCAAGGCAAGCGCCATCCCCAATCTTGGGAGAAGGGAGTATCAAACCGTATTTACGGGGGATACTTGAATGCTGATCCGGCAGACGTTGCACCAGCGGGCGGCCGCTGGACCCCGGTTGAACCCCTGCGGGGTTGGGGCTTTACCACTTACAGAGCCCTTCTCGGAGAGGCTTCTCTTCGTGGCTTATTTGCCTCGTGCGCTTTGCAACATACGCCTCAACAAACTCTCCACCCTGTCGCTTCGCTCCTTCCCTCCTCTCAAGCCTTTCGAGAGGAGGGAT
>MDTC01155195.1_pt1 | contig 61028 bp, 45 predicted proteins | sample 811181 | NCBI WGS metagenome assembly MDTC01 (sample SAMN05326644, study PRJNA326480) | marine metagenome | isolation source: seawater | place: Pacific Ocean: North | collected 2011 | reverse complement strand
GCAATGAGACACCCCCACATCGCTCGCAGACTCAGTGGAATCCCAAGTTTGTCAGCGAAATCAATTGAATCGGTGGCTTTGTCGAATGTTCGGACTTCACCCGCAATATTCATAACCGAGTAGTCGATATCGGTAATCCGATTGCCGCCTCGAATCAGATGAATCTGAAGGTCGAGTCCGACCTCCGGTAGATAGCGGGCAAAGATCGCTGAAACCGGCTTGGGAGATGGCGCTCCGCAGGCCGGACAGTGAGCTGGAACCCAACCGGATGACGGGTCTAAGGCACGGCTGCTCAGTTCAGCTTCGAGACCACAAATATCCAAATCCGGGTCCAAGTCGATGAGCGCGTGTAAACGGGCCGTGAGGTCACCGCAGCTATCACATTTCGCCGTGTACATACCGATGTCCTGGGCTTCGTACACATACTGCCGAATCACGGGCAGCCGACACCGACTACGGAAAATGTCCAACGCCTCTTGGCGTTCGGCACGGAATTGAAAAGCTTCTGTGGGGAATTGCAGTATCACATCCACGAATCGGCCGTTTGGAGCAAAACTTTAATTGTTTATGAAACTGCGCCCGCACAGTCATCTGAATGGGGTCACCCCGACGAGGGGCGTCGACAATGGAAGCCTCACAGAGTGACCGGGTCTACACGCTAAACGGTGTGAGACCAGGACTTTCTGAGATGATACGAGAGCGATTATTCGAGTGGACAAAAAGACCATGGTATAGGTGACGCCATGAAGAAACGTTCGCTGACCGCCAAAACCCTCATCTTGTCATTTGGCAAAATTTTGGCTGCTTTCGCGACCATCGGTATCGGTGCCATCTTGACTCGATGTCTGTCGGTGGCTGACTTCGCAACCCATAAGCAAGCATTGATGACCTTTGCTATGTGCGCACCAATGCTCGGCCTTGGCCTCCCAAAAGCCCTTTATTTTTTCTTGCCGGGTGAACAGGAACGCCCCCGGTCGATCCTCATCGAAAACCTGAGTTTGCTGCTGCTTCTTGCTATTTTTTTCTGCGGATTCATTTTGCTCGGCGGAGATAAAATCTTCGTCGAGCATTTTCAAAACCCTCGGCTCGGTCAAGTCATGCCGATGGTGGCTATTTATGGACTTTGCATGCTGCCCATGGCTGCCATCAGCGCAACGCTCATGGCTCGAGACCGGGTGGAAAACCTGGTGACGTTCCAATTGTCAACACAGGCTCTTCTGATCGTCAGTGTTGGCTGTGCTGCGTATTTTTGGAGAACACCTTCGGCAACGGTCTCCGCCTATGCAATCTGGGCAATTATCGCACTCACCTTCGCTCTTATCCTCATGTTTAAAGTCACGAGACAGGACAGCCCCATCAAAGTCGGCGTCGGCGGTATGAAACAGCAACTGGCCTATGGCGTTCCACTGGGTCTTGCAGGTATGTTTGGTGGTCTATCCGGCCAAATCGATAAGTATATGGTCTCCATCATGTGTTCGACCGAAGACTTTGGGATTTACGTCGCCGGTGCGGTCGAACTTCCCCTCATCGGTGTCATTACAGGGGCCATGAATGCTGTCGTCTTACCTGAACTTGCCAAGCACTATAAGAATGGCCGCTTGGACGCGATTAGACTCCTTTGGCAGCGGGCAATGAATAAGGCCATTCTGATCCTTGCACCAGCCATGTTCATTGTTCTCTTATTCGGCACAGAACTCATTGTGCTCTTGTTCTCTGAACGGTACGCAGAGGCTGCGACACCATTTCGAATATACGCATTGAGTTTGCCTGTTCGTGCAGCTGTATACGGCAGCGTCCTTATGGCAACGAACAACACCAAGTGGGTTACAGGGACCGCATTCGCGGGACTCTCAATCAATGTGGTTTTAAACCTCATATTTGTAGAACTGCTCGGGTCCACAGGGGCCGCTTGGGCCACCGTGCTGACGGTCTACAGTGTGGTTTGTATGATGCTCTACCCACTGTGCCGTGCGCTCAAGACGACACCGTTCAAGCTCTTCGATTGGCCACATTTGGTCCGGGTTTTGGTCGCAAGCGCAACCCCCGCTGTCCTGATCTATTTTGCCATCGATGCCATGGCCATCCAAGGCATCGGTCGATTGTTGATTGGAGGCGCCGCCTACGGTCTTTTGGTGCTCGTCGCCTATCGGCTATTCCGGATCACCACTGTGCAAGAATTGATTGGTTTCATCAAACGCAGGACCTAGCCCATGGAATCCATTACTCTGGGCTGAACTGACCCATGTCGCTCTAGTTTTTGCGATCTTTAAAGCTGCCTGTCGTGGTGTCGACGCGAACCGTATCGCCCGCTTTGACAAATAAGGGCACTTGCAAGCGAACACCGGTCACCGTATGAGCCGTTGTCGTCACAGATCCGCTGGCTGTATCGCCGCGAGACCCCGGCTCAACGCTGTCGATTTCCAATTCTACGAATTGGGGCAATTCAATCCCGACGACGGCGTCATTATAGAGTACGGCTTTGACGTCTAAGTTTTCAGTCAACCAGCGCTGTTCGTCCTCAATTTCATCACCTCTGATCTCAAACTGCTCGTAATTAGCGCTGTCCATGAAATGGTAGATGGTGTCATTTCCATCTGGCTCGCTGTACAAATATTGCGCGGCTCGCATCTGCAAATCAGGCTCAATAAATTTGTCCCCAGACTTAAACGATCGATCAGAGACCTGACCGGTCAATACGTTCTTCAAACGCGCCTTGACCAAGGTTGCAGCGCCACGGGCACTTGGGGTCTGGGTCGTTGTCTTCACAACGGTCCAAGGCGCCCCATCTAATTCGATCCGCAAGCCTTTTTTGAAGTCTGATGTGGTGAGCATAGTCTCGTCTGCCTTTGATTGATTTGATTGATTTTGTCAGATTGGGGTGGTCAGTGTCTCTTAGCCCTGAAGGGGCTTGCCATCAATGCTTTCCAGACACGATCGGATGGCCTTTTCAGCCTCGTGAATATCAGCCTCATAGCCGCCGAGATAAAGGCGGCCATACTTGCCGAAAGTACGCACTTCAAGGAGATTTACGTTGGCTGCCTTTTCCGCTTCATTTGCAGCGATACACGCATAACCCGCCGGTTCACACTCCATGACATAAAGGGTCTGCCCTTCGGTGATCATATCGCCATGGCGCATCCGGTTGATCAGCATGGCCTGATGACCATCCAAGCCGGTTATCTGCTCGCTGGTACGAATGGCTGGCTTGTATCGGTCCGTCTCAGTCAATCCGAATTCTCCGAGAATCGCCTCACCCGCGGCTCGCACCTGTCCTTGGTCAAAACTGTGAATCTCGAGTACGCCAAATGAGCGCTCCACAATTTGCAACCCAGGCAACACGGAGGTTTTTTTAAGGGCGACATCAGTCACCGTATTGATAGCCAAACCGGGTGCGATTTCGACAAATAAGGCCGCTTGGCCTTCCAAGGGATTGAAACCGGGTACAACGGTTTGCAAAAAACCGGTCAGCTGTGGCTGAAGAACATCGATATATGTAAAAGTCCGTAAGTCGATCACGATGGCTCCATTGAGTTTATCGATGTCCGTACCAATACCGGGTCCGAGCGCAAGCCACAAGCGTCGCAGACAAGATCGTCGCATTAGTTTATGCCATCGACGATTTCCATATTTTGATCTGCAACTCGGCCAAGGACGGTCTTAAGCCTGAGCATAAACTCAGATTCGGGGGTCAATGTGAACTTCAAGGACCTTGCAGCGCGCGGCAACAGTAGCCATCGATATTATGGGGGACGATGAGACGGTTCGCGACCGTTTATGTGCTCGTATTAGCGAACTCGCAAAGCTACTGCGGCCGGCGCCGATGGGCCCAACCTTTCGGGTGATTGTCGGTGATGAACCAACCGTTTTAAAATGGGCTGAGGCCCTTTTTAAAGAGCGGTTTCCACGTCCCTGCAATTCGGCCGCCCACGGTCCCTGACGGGACATGCCGACTCCGAATCACTTTGAGTTCAGCACACGCCCGTTCTCAGATTCGGGCACTCTACGACGCCTTGAGAGCCACTCCTCCATAGACGTGAACTGAAACACCAGGTATAGGTTCAGAAGTGAAGAGGAGCACCTATGACGCGAAGGCTAGCACTAAGTACGCTGATTCTCTTGGCGGTTGCCTGTGACGATCCATCAGAGAGCGGCGTCATCATCGTTCCCGATTCAGCCCAAGACCAATCCACTGGGCTGGATTCGACACCTGTCGACCGAGGCATTTTGACGGACCAGGCCACACAAGATCAAGGTCAGAATCTCGACGCCTTAGTCGACGCCGAGACCGACATGTTCATCGCCAAAGCATGCAATGATGAAATCGATAATGACAGCGATGATCTGATCGACTACCCGCTGGACCCAGGCTGTAGCAGCCTAGAGGATGACAACGAACTCGACCCTGATTTATCGGCTTGCTCCGATGGTCAGGACAACGACGACGACGGCCGGACCGATTTCCCTGATGATCCAGGCTGCAGTTCCAGTGGAGATGTCAACGAGTCCAACCTGTGTTCCGACGCGTTCGAATTTAAAGACCTGACTGGACACGCCCGTTATGCCGGCACGACGGATGGAGCAAACTCGACCTTGAATGTCTGCCGAAACAACGCAGCACCAGAACTGATTTTCCAGTTTACGATCAGAGACCAAGTCGAACGCGTTCGCGTCGATACAGCGGGCTCGAGTTTTGACACATTGCTCGGCATTTGGCGTGAGTGCGATGATCCGACCACCGAGATTGTATGCAATGATGATGTGGCCTTCGACACTCGAACCAGCGAGGTGGTCCTCGAGACTCCGACGCCTGGTGATTACTATATTTTAGTCGATGGACATGGGTCTGAATCCGGTCCTTTTGAACTTAATATCAGGGGTGAACTGGGGCTTAATCAACCGTGTTCGAGCGACGATCAGGGCTTGAACTGGATCGTCTGCGGCCTTGGGTTGGCCTGTCGCGATGGGCGTTGCCAAACCGCACAATGTTCTGATGGACTCGACAATGATGGCAACGGTAGATTCGACTATCCGAACGACCCTGGCTGTGATTCGGAAGACGACAATCAAGAACAGCTGGCCGGTAACATACCCCAATGTGCCGACGGTGCGGACAATGACTTTGATGGCCGAGTTGACTATCCGAACGATCCTGATTGCACCTCGGCAGCCGACGATGACGAGAGTTCTCCGCCAGCGTGCCGCGACGAACGCGATAACGACGGTGATGGCTTAATTGATCTGGATGACCCTGGGTGTAATGGCGATCCTGATCGCTTCAGCGAATTCAATCTACCAGCCTGTCGCAACAATATAGATGACGATGACGATGGTCTCACCGATTACCCAAATGATCCGGGATGCGCCGAGCGAAACGATCCTGATGAAACGGATCCGGACCCATTGCCACAATGTGCAGATGGCGTGGACAACGATGAGGATGGTTTCACAGATTTCCCCGATGATGCTGAGAGCTGTTTAAGCGCGGCTGATGACACCGAAAATGACCCCTGCCTAAACCTAGAGCCTCGGGAGGTAACGGGCTTATCGAGAACACGGGGTAATACCGCTGAAAAGCCCAATAATTTTGAAGGGAGCTGCAGACAGCCAAGCGGACGGGAAGATGTGCTTCTTTGGCGAGTCGATGACGGGTTCGCGTTGCAAGGACTCATCCTCGATACTCGCGACAGCGATTTCGACACCCACATCTACGTGCGGTCGAGCTGCCGCGCAGATTCAGAAATCGCCTGCGATGACAATGGAGGCGGTGGTTTCACATCCCGAATTGAGCTCGGGCCACAGCCCGTTGGGACCGAGCTCTACATCTTCATCGATGGCTCGCCAGACAGTTCCGGAATTTGGCGTATTCGACTCACGGGGAAGCTGGCGGAAGGCCAGGACTGCGGTAGCCGACGAGACTATGTTTGCGGAGATGGACTCACCTGTGAAGACACACCCAATGGTCAACGCTGTGCGCGGGCCCGCTGTGGGGATGAGATAGACAACGATAATGATGGATTTATAGACTACCCCAACGACCCGGGCTGTGACACGCCCAACGACATGGACGAAGCCGATCCGGCCGTGCGCCCTGCATGCAGCAATGGCATTGATGACGATGGAGATGGCTTGACAGACTTTGGTCAAGACGACCGCTGTGACAGTGCAGCGGACCCTTTCGAAGGTCCAGATTGTGCAGATGGAATCGACAATGACGAAGATGGTGCGACGGACTACGACCGAGACCGTGATGGCAACAGTGGTCCAAACCGAGATGCCGAATGCGTCTGTGCCAATGATCCGTTAGAGGCAGATCAGCCCGACTGTTCTGACCATTGCGACAACGATGGGGATGGTCTCATCGATCTGGCCGACCCAGGCTGCCAAGATGATCCGGATCGAAATAGCGAGTTCAACGCGCCACAATGCCGAGACTTCATAGACAATAATCAAGATGGTCGAACCGACTATCCAAATGATCCCAGCTGTAACTTCCAAGATGCGCCCTTAGAACGCGATGTTGGCGACAACCCAGACTGTCTAGACGAAGTCGATAACGACGGTGACGGACGGATTGACCATCCCAATGATCCCGGCTGTACATCCGCAGCCGATGAGGACGAAAGAGCAACGTGTGATTCAGACCTAACGGTCTTTGCAAGGGACGGTTCAATGATGGGTGATACATCCACCGGCATGGCGGAGAATCAAGGGACTTGTGGATTCGACGGTGGGTCACCTGAGACCATCTATCGCTTACCAGTCCCCTATCCAGCCCGTGTCGTTATCGATACATTCGGATCCAGCTTCAATACGGTCTTATACGCTCGATCAAGTTGTGAAGCAGAAATCATTTGCCCTGACCCAGAGATGGAGCCGCCCATCGACGCTGGCGTTGCTCCAGATGCCCAAGTCGAAAGGGATATTGATCTTGGGATTGATGGTGGTGGTCTCGATGATGCTATGGCCGATGCAGGGACACCGACAGACTTTGGCCTAGACGCTCTGCCCGACTCTCCGGATGCGGATGTCGATGTAGATGATGCCGGCCGCAGCCCGAACAACGACATGGGTCTCGACATGAGTGTCGACATGGCTCTCGACATGAGTGTCGACATGGCCGTAGACATGGCTCTCGACGTGAGTGTCGACATGGCCGTAGACATGGCTCTCGACATGAGGGTCGATATGGCCGTAGACATGGCTCTCGACATGACCGTAGATGCGGGCGTGGAGCCCGTCGGTTTCAACGAGCCGGACCTGGCGCCAATCCCCTGCCTCCCCGGGCCCACCCAACTCGCCTGCAATGACAATTCAAACGGCATCCAAAGCCAGATAGATTTTGCTTGGAACGGCGGGGATATATTTGTTTTTGTCGATGGCTTTGGCCGTCTTTTCGGTCGATATAGAGTACAAGCCAGCGCCACCTATCCGCGCGGTGGACAATGCGGACCAATTCTCTTCGATTATGCGAGCTGCGAGGCGGGTACTCAGTGCCAGCTGGACATCGGCCGCGGCATATCGACGTGTCAGTGATGGACTAAATGGCAGGACCTCGAAAATACATTGCTGTCGCTGGCAACATCGGTGCAGGTAAATCGACGCTGGTGGATTTTTTACGCTATCGATTCGAGTTGACGCCATTCCATGAACCCAATGATGAAAATCCATTTCTCACACGGTTCTATGGCGATATGAAACGCTGGTCATTTCCGAGCCAGATGTATTTCTTGGCACACAAATTTCGTCTGCACCAAGAGTTGACTGACCACCCGGGAACGGTTGTTCAAGATCGAACGATCTATGAAGATGCAGAAATCTTCGCAGAAAACCTGTATCGATCTCGCCAGATGTCAAAAGACGAGTACCAAACCTACCGGGATATGTATTCGGCCATTGTGAAAACCCTGAGACCCCCCGACCTGATGATTTACCTTCGCGCTGAAGTCCGCACTGTACGAAAGCGAATCCGGCTGCGTGGGCGTCCAGAAGAACAAGATATCCCTCTGCGCTACATACGTCGTCTGCATACGCTCTACGAAGAGTGGTTCGAGCGCTATGACAGGTCACCCACGCTGGTCATTCAAGTCGATAAGTTAGACTATATCCAAGATATGGTGGACCGCATCGAAGTCATTAAGACCATCCAAAAATACCTCTGAGGGGCGAGTCCTATTGGCTTGGAAAGCGCACTCGCCTTAATCACATCCCGGACGACCGGATTGGTCACACAGTACGCCCACTTCGCAATCGGTGCGGCCTCGGAGTAAACCATCGCCCGATAAACCTGCACAAATTGCATCATCGGTTGGATGACCATCTGCCCAAAGTTGTTCATCGATAAGTTGATCGTTCTGCGACCAACGCCATCGACCGTCATCACTCCGATACGCCCCCACCAAAACTGATTCTATTTGAGCTGATTGCGGAAACAATGCGTCAGTCAAGCGAACGATGTTTGATTCTGTGAAGGAGCCCAGTTGGCCCTCTTGCGAGACGCAGCGGTCTCGGTCGGCGCAATACATCAAACCTCGATAACCTAAATGTCTGCATGCAGTGCAAACTGAGTAGACGGACAGACCATTATCACTCAGGGGGTCGCTGGTCCCAAACAACCCGTGAGTAAATTCGTCAGGGCCGCATTGACCCGCCGAGTTGACTTTCCGTCGACAGACGAACCCGCCTGACTCCGGCACGCATTGAGCATTTTCAACACAGTCGCATCCGGCACCACAGCTGTCCCCGAGCCCTTGCTGGCCAGTGGCGACACAAATGGCAGTCCGGCCACCGATTGGCACCGCACAACGGGTATTCGATGGGCACGTCGAATCCACATTGTCGGCAAATCGACACGGTAGAGCACATGCACCAATTTCTGGCCGGTCGGTAATGGTGATCGAGCAGCTAGAAAAGCCCGACAGAGGATGTTGATACTCCGCATTGACCGTCGTCTGCATGCAATCATCACTGCTGTCGGCTCGGGTTGGATCGCAAAATCGAAGACAGCGCGAGATCCCAAGATAACGAATGCAACCCAGACCCGCAGCACAAAGGGTGGCCCCGTCAATATTTGCGAGATCAGAACCTGGTTCCACTCCCGTGCATCGACCCCCCTCGGAAATCTGTCCAACGGCTGTGACACAAATGGGTGCGCCCAACGCATCCAAGGCGCACGTCTGGCCAGTGGTACAACCAGATTGCCGTTGCGGATTACACTGCTGCTCGCTGGCCGTTGACGGACATCCAGTCAGGATAAACAACACCAAACACGAGAGGGACACGGACAATACGCGCCCGCAGACGACCGATAGACTGCGATTGGCGGTCATCGCCATGCAAGACCACTGATGAAGAATTGATGTCGACATTTGATACTCGCTCATACACAGGGCATGATGACACATGCTCAAGTTCGAAGATATCAAAACACGTGCCGCTGCATTGGGATTCAGCGGGGTCGGTGTCGCCCCCGTAGAACCCATTGGGGGCGGTTGGTTTGCCCCCCATGCGGAGCGGGTCAAGTCTTGGGTTGAACACGGCGAGCATGCGGACATGGAATGGATCGCAAAGCGCCTAGACGAGCGTGTTGTCCCAGACCGACTTTTACCGGGCGTCAGATCGGCGATCATCTTATGGATGAATCACAAAACACCAACGCCCAAGCGGCCAGACGGTCAAGTCGGTCGAGTCGCGGCCTATGCATGGGGTCGGGACTACCACAACGTGGTGCGCAAGGCCTTCAGAAAGTTAGAACGCTGGATGTTTCAGGAGTCGCCCGCACTCAGGCGCTACGTGAGTATCGATACAGGCGCAATTCTTGAACGCGCCTTCGGAGAGCGCAGCTCAGTGGGATGGATCGGACGCTCCACCATGCTCATCAATCCGGAGCTGGGTACCTTTGGATCACTGGCTGTGATGTTCATCGATCAAGATTTCCCAATTGACGCACAGACCCATCCATTTCGATGCGGACACTGCGTTGACTGCATCACAGCCTGTCCCACCGGTGCCCTCACCGAGGGTCGCTTGGATGCCCGCAAGTGCATCAGCTATTGGACCATCGAACATCGTGGTCTCATCCCGGTTGAGATGCGCTCACAGCTGGGCGACTGGGTCTTTGGTTGCGACATCTGCCAGGATGTGTGCCCCTGGAATAATAAAGCACCAAGAGCCGACCCTGAGATTTGGAAACCCAAATCGGACCACGCATGGCCCGACCTTGTCGATTGGCTTAAAACCCCCGCCGATGAATTGAATGACCGATTCCTCGGCAGTCCCCTCCGCCGAGCTGGAGGCCAGGGTCTACGACGAAATGCCCTTATCGTACTGGCCAATACGAAAACAGTATCCGCCCTCGACCTGATCGAATCTGTTGCCGTAAACGATCCTGACCCAGTGATCAGAGCGACAGCTGTCTGGGCGGCCCACTCGATGGGCAGCATAAAGGTCTTAGCTGCCGCGAGAGGCGATGGTGATCCCATGGTCCGCGCCGAAGTCAGAACAAAGTGACTCAAACGCGGCTGAGAATGCGCTCGACGGTTGCCTAAGTAAATCGAATCATGTACCGACTAATGACGACATATTTTGGAGATTGTGCTGATGACTTTGAATTTAGAGACCGTTGGGCAGCCGATTGAACTAGAGCCGTTCTCGTATTCCTGGAAAGAAACAGCTCTCTACGCGCTGGGCGTGGGCCTTGGAACTGAGTCTCTTGATTATGTCTGGGAAGGCAGTCAGACCTTTAAGGTGTTACCAAGTTTCGGTGTCATACCAACCCAGCCTATCGTTATGAATGCATTATCGGCTGTAAACGCGAATCTGAAAACGCTCGTTCACGGCGCTCAAACCATCACGCTGCACGCTCCGTTGCCGAAATCAGGAACACTTCACAGCGTCGGCCGCGTCACGGAAGTCCAGGATAAGGGCAAAGGCGCCGTCGTCATTATCGAGACGGAGACCCGAAGCGAGTCTGGAGAACGGCTTTTCGATACCACTTGGTCAATTTTTTGTCGCGGCCAAGGTGGATTTGGGGGCGCTCGAGGCGAGTCGATTCCACTTCCAGACCAGGTGGATGGACCGCCCATTTTTGAAAAGGTCTATCCGACTACACCGTCACAAGCGGTTCTCTATCGCCTGAGTGGTGACTTAAACCCTCTCCATGTCGACCCGAACTTGGCTCAAAAGGTTGGTTTCAAAGAACCGATATTACATGGGTTATGTACCTACGGGGTTGCTGTACGCGCCGTTCTTGAATCGGTTTGTGCAGACGATGACAAAACCATTAAGTCATTTACAGCCCGCTTCAGTCAGGTTGTTTTTCCCGGTGATGAACTCAGCGTGCGAATTTATGATTCGGTGGCCGATAACGTCTATCGTCTTGAGGTCTTCGTAGGTGAGACTGCTGTCTTGTCACATGGCGTGGTCAAGCTGGGCTAGCACATTATGACAGAACAAATTTTTAGATTTCATGGGGGGCGTCTCGTACGAAACTTCGTCAGCCTCGTGCCGCTGGCCGCGTTTCCAGTTGCCCTCCATCACTTAGGCAAAGATGACCCAGCCCTCATCGTCTTCTTCAGTGTCATCGCAATCGGCTTTACGATTGGCGTGGTCTTCACGGCGATGCGTTTTAGAATGTCTGTAAATGCAAACGGGATCCTTTGCCGTGGTCGATTTAAGACACGCACCGTCCGCTTTGATGACGTCACAGCCGCATTTGTCCGCCAGGGACGCGATAAGGCATCTCGATTTATGGGGCCGCCCCCGTTTCGTGAGTTGGTGCTTAAAAGTGGAGACACCAAGTTTGTCATCTCTAGCTTGCCTCTTGGTCCAGATGCCTTTGATGAGCTCTTGTCGATCCTCGCCCAGCGCTTACCGGACGACGTCCTCGATGTGCGAGTTAGCTAGACCCATCTCATATATGAACCACCAAAGGTGATTGTCGACATCGACAGACGATTGGCGGTATTCTATACCCAACAAAGGAAGAGCGTCTCCGATTCGCATCGGTGACAGAGCATCAGGCGGTCCATCGTCGATGGAAACGAGAACGCCGTGAGGTGAAGGTAAGCGTGGTGATAAATCCCAAGTTGAGAACAGCACTGTGTTCCATGTTGATTGTGACGAGCTGTGCGACGACAGCGCACGGCTTTAGAACCCCATTCGGCGACAGGGTTTACCAATCCGTTGAACGCGGTCTTGCATGGATCCGCGCTCAGCTCGCCGACGGCCAGTATGGTGGTAACGCGACCGCCATCGGCGGATTGGCCATTCTTGGGCGTCGGAGCAGCAGCGATTGGGGGGCGCCAGAACGAGGATATGGCCAGTCGAGTCGGCAAGACAAAAATCGACTTCGCACGATGGCACGGTCCATTATCAACTCAGACCCAGCACTCCTCAATGAAGGGCCGGCCAACTCGTATTTGACCGGTACCAATGTGACGTTTCTATCTAAGTACTTGGCTACAGGTGGGCCCGATAACGTCGATGCAGCTGTGTCAGTCCGAGTGGCTATCGAGCGTGGCGTCGATCAACTTTTAAGCGCACAAGCAGGCGCAGACGACAACGCATGCATCGCCAACAGCTGGAATTATACGGAGACTCTAGAGACCGGTGATACATCAACCACCCAGACCGTACTCATGGGCCTCTCTGCCGCCACTCGTCATGTACAAGACGCGCTCGACTCGGTCGGCGACATGGGTCGATATTTAGATTCAGCTCAAAATGATGATGGTGGTTTTGGGTATCGCGCATGCATGAATATGACCTCGACGACATCGATGACGGCCGCCGGGATCAATATCCACCTGCTCACCGGCCAGGATGGCCTTGACCCTCGCATTCAGAGCGCTATGGATTGGCTGCGCATTAACTATCGATATGACGACCATGTCGCCGGCGATTATCCACAATCATACTACTACTCCCTCTGGGCTGTTGCCAAAGCCCTTGAAGCGATGACCAGTAATGGTCGAGATGGTGTTTGGGGTGATGACGTCGGTGGCGCCCGGACACCAGCGGGCGATGGGTTCCCTGAAGAGCCGGCTGGTTGGTATTACGACTTCGCTTACACTCTAGTTCAGACTCAGACCAACCAAGGTAATTGGCCATGTGAAGCCCCTCGTGGCTGCTGGCAAGCCCACGCTGCAACCGCTTTTTCTCTCTTGGTGTTGCAACGGTCACTCGGTGGAATTTGCGGCGATGAATCAGGGGATCAAGACGGCATCTGTCAGGGCGATGACAATTGCCCAAATATCGCCAACCCCGAACAACGAGACAGAGACAATGATGGCGTGGGTGATGTCTGCGACAATTGTGTTGCTGTTCAAAATGGAAACCAGGCGGACACCGACGGCGATGGAATTGGCAACGTCTGCGATGACTATGAATGTGTCCCATCTGGTCCGGAGTCGTGTAATGGCCGAGATGATGATTGTGATGAGCGCTTCGACGAAGGCGAGCCGGGGGCTGGGGTCGACTGTAATACCGGGCAACAAGGCGTCTGTACCAGTGGCCGAACGGATTGCATAGGCGGAGAATTAGTGTGCACCCGGCTCCAAGATCCGACACCGGAAGAGTGCGACAATTTAGACAATAATTGCGATGGATTTATAGATGAAGGCCGTGCCGGCGGCTTAAGGCCCTGCGACACAGCCCTGTTTGGCGAATGCCGGAGCGGCTGGACTCGTTGCATCGCCGGTGATTTAAATTGTGTCCCACGAAGCGATCCTGCCGCTGAACTGTGCGATGGACTGGATAATGACTGCGATGGACGCTTTGATGAAGGTAATCCTGAAGGTGAGTTCGGCTGTAATACCGGGAACTTAGGCGCCTGCAGTGAGGGGCGCACCCGATGTCAGGGTGGTGCATTACTCTGTGTGCGAAACAGCGAGCCAAGCAGCGAAATCTGCGATTCGCAGGACAATGATTGCGATGGTCGCGTCGATGAAGACAATCCAGGTGCTGGGGCAAACTGTGTCATTCCCGGCCGTGTCGGCGCCTGCGGAGATGGCCTTACAATTTGTCAAGATGGGGCGATTCGCTGCATAGGGGAACTACAACCAAACGAACGAGAAGAGACCTGTAATGGACAGGACGATGATTGCGATGGCCGCGTCGATGAAACCCTCGGTGCGCCCATTGGACTTGAGTGTCAAACGCCCTGCGGAGGGGGACAATTTATTTGCAGCCTTGGACAAGTGCGCTGTGATGGACCAACCATAGGGCGGCCAGAATTTTGTGATGGGACCGACAACGACTGCGATGGCATCACCGATGAAGACTCACCGGGGACTGACCAAGCGTGCTTGACGGGGGCCGAAGGTGTGTGCGCCGATGGCGTGTCTGCCTGCCTCAACGGGCAACTCACCTGCGTCGGAAACATAGCCGTGGCTGATCGAGTCGATGTTGCTGAGACCTGCGACTCTGTGGACGATGATTGTGACGGTCGAATCGATGAGGGAAACCCTGAGGGCGGTCGGATTTGTGCAACGGATGCGCTGGGCGTTTGTGCGACTGGAGAAACCCGCTGTATCAATGGCAATTTGGCCTGTCGTTCAGTCTTATCAGCTGAAGATGAGAGCTGTGATGGTCAAGACAATGACTGTGACGGGCGGACCGATGAGGATGTCATCGGTGCGGATGTCCCGTGCGATACGGGCCAAAATGGCATCTGCGCTGTCGGTGTTTTGTCATGCGGGAACCAACCAGGCAGCGAACAGACGACCCTCAATTGTGAACCGCTCAATGACATACAACCAGAAATCTGTGACGGGCTCGACAATGATTGCGATGGACGAAATGACGAAGGTGAACTGGGCGGTGGACGTCGCTGTGATACGGGCCTTCGCGGTGCATGCGGCATTGGCCAATTGAGATGTCTTAATGGAACCATTGACTGTATTCAAGAAACGCAACAAGAGCCGGAGATCTGCGACGGTGCTGATAATGACTGCGATGGCCTCACAGATGAAGATGATGGCCGGATAGGCCAAGGCTGTCAAACCGATCGACCTGGCGCCTGCTCACCAGGTGTTTTCAGGTGCCGTGGTGGTGAGCTGCTTTGCGACGGGGATGTTCAAGCGGCCGAAGAAAGCTGTGATGCACAAGATAATGACTGCGATGGACAGATCGACGAGGGCAATCCGGAAGCTGGATTTGCATGTGTCGTCGATGGACTGATCGGTGCATGTGGTGTTGGCACGACCCAATGTAATAACGGCGCTCTCGTCTGCGAACAGAGCGCTCAACCAAATGCAGAACTCTGTGATGGCTTCGATAACGATTGCGATGGAGAGACAGACGAAGGGAACCCAGAAGGCGGCGAGTTATGCCTCACCGGCGCAACAGGTTTGTGTGGCATGGGGCGCCAGTCATGTACCGAAAACGGACTCATTTGTGAACCTGCAAACACCCCACAACCCGAATTGTGTGATGGCTTAGACAATGATTGCGATGGCCGCAATGACGAAGATAACTTTGACAGCGAAATCCCGTGCGTAACGGGGCTGCCAGGGCTCTGTGCCCTTGGACAGCAAGCCTGTCGAAACGGAACCCTCATCTGCTCTCCAGAGCAACGGCCCGGCGTTGAAATATGTAATCAGGAAGACGACGACTGCGATGGGTTGATCGATGAAGGACTGCGAAATGCCTGCGGGCTCTGCGGTCTGCTCGGCAACGAGCGCTGTAACGGCATCGATGATGATTGTGATGGGACGATAGACGAGGGGCAACTCTGCCCCGGCGAAACCGTCTGTGCCCTCGGCCTCTGTGTCGACGCCTGCATTGGAAACGAATGCTTTGATGAGGCGCGTGCGTGCGTGGATGGTGGCTGTGTCGACCGATGTGCAGCCTTGACATGCCCACCAGGCATGCCTTGTGAAGGGGGACAATGCGTTGATTTGTGTACGGACCTCGACTGTCCGCGTGGACAAACCTGCTTTGCGGGTGGGTGCGTAAATGACAGCTGCTATGAAACGGGCTGTCCCGATGATGAGCTGTGCCTCAGTGGTCGCTGCCAACCCGATCCGTGTGGAGATACTGCCTGTGAAATGGGTGACTTCTGCAGGATCGAAGGTGATCCAGCGGTTGGGCGCTGCATCCAGTCCTGCGCCGATGTGGCCTGTCCAGCCGATCAAATTTGCCGAGAAGGCGTCTGTCAGCCGGACACGTGCTTTGACGTCCAATGCCCGAACACTCAGAGTTGCGATGATGGCCGATGTCAGGGCGACTGCGCTGGGATTATTTGCGCGCGCGGGCTGGTCTGCTTCAGAGGGCAGTGTATTGACGACCTCTGCCTGCACACGGACTGTCCTGGGGGTGAAGTGTGTGTCATGGAATCCGGTAACGCTCAGTGCGCACCCAATTGGATACCAGGTCCTGTAGATGCCGGTTCTGAAATGAACGACGGCAGGCGTTTAGATGCGGGCGTCGCCCCCACGTTGGATGGAGCAATCACCTCATCAGATGCGTCTCGTCCCCGTGATTTCGGGTCGGCCATCAACAGCTTCAATTTTGACGGTACTTTGGGTGAGGCACAGAGCGATCGAGCCGACTCCGGGTGCAGCTGCGAAATTCACTCTGAGACAGAGGCCCCATTGGCATTCTGGACATTGGCCTTTTTGACCCTCGCCATGCGTCGCCGTACGGGCCGGCTGCGCAAGTAGACCTGCGGCTGAGGCGTGATGCTTCCTGTAGTAGAAACACCTACATTTGCTACACCAATTCGTGTATAATAAGGCCCGTCTGATAGGGAGGTCATGGGCTTGATTCGTTTCATCTATGCGAGCGGTTTGGTATTTTTTTGGTCCGCATTCGTCATCGCAGCACCTGTGAATGGTCAGCACTCATTCGAAACATCTGATCAATGCGACGTCGATGAGACCGGTCGTCTGGAATTGTCCGTCGACGTGTACGGGAGCTACGGGAGCGCAGTGACCATCGAACAAGATGCTGTCTATGATCCCGCACGTGATAGGCCTGATCGAGGCGCTCAGGGTACGGTTTACGAGGCCATGCCGTTCCTCTGTCGTACCCAAGGTGGTGCGAGCGAAGGACAGTGGCTGGAAGCAAATCCCCTGGCTGTTCAAACTGAAAGTGATGGCACGCCCAACCGTCTCACAAGTCGCTATCAAATCGATGGTGTTCAAGTCGACATGGTCACGACGCTGGAGTGCACGATTCTGACTCAATGTTGGACGTTTACCAATCGCACTCAGGCTCGCCTGGATACGCTCGCAATCACCCAGTATATCGATGGAGACCTCTACTTTGAGGGGGACTTTAATAATGATTATGCTGGCTCATCTTTGGCCGAGCCAAGAACGGTCTACGAATTCGATGCTGGCGATGACCCTGATCAGCCAACAACCATGCTGGCCCTTTACGGGAACGACCCAGCTGACGCCTATCTTACCGGTTGGGAAATCGGCGAATATTCCGAGAGTCGTTCGAGGATTTCGAACACGGGGTCAGGGTGCGCTCCCTTGCGAAATGGCATCACTGATGAGCGCGGTAACGAGACCGATGGCGATGACGACCAGGTCACTGATAATGGCTACGATGTCACATTAGCCTTGAGATTCGATGCGGGTCCTTTGGCTGTCAACGCAATGAGTCCCGCGATCTGCTACAGCACCCGTTGGGGCTATCAGCGGCCGTGTAGCGATGAAGACATGGACGAGGTTTGCCTACCGGACGATAATTGCCCAGCGATTCCGAACCCCGACCAGGCGGATGGTGACGGAGATGGTGTTGGCGACCCATGCGATAACTGCCCCAACGACAATAACCCGACTCAAGCGGATGAAGACGGTGACGGCATTGGTGATGCCTGTGACCCCATCAATTGCGCTGAGGAACGTCCGGAAGTCTGTAATGGCAACGATGACGATTGCGATGGACGTATCGACGAGGACACCGATGTTGATGGGATCTGCGCGACGGGTCTACCTGGCGTTTGTGCGCCAGGCAGCAACATCTGCCGAGACGGACGCCTAATTTGCCAGCCCTCAGCCGATTCTGAAGACGAGCAGTGCGATGGAATCGACAATGACTGCGACGGGCAAATAGACGAGCAACTCCGCAACGAATGTGGTCGATGTGGACCACCACCAGCAGATATCTGCGATGGTTTCGATGTAGACTGTGATGGCAAAACTGACGAAGACGCGGACTGCCCCAACAGCCAGATTTGCTTAAATGGAGTCTGCGCCCCTCCCTGTGCAGCCAATGAATGTCCACCCGGCCTGGTGTGTTCACAGGGATTCTGTGTACCGCGCTGCGAATTATTGGAGTGTGAGGCACCAGACGTCTGCATTGATGGCATGTGTCTTGACCCTTGCGCTGACGTCCTCTGCCAAGAAAATGAGCAATGCAATCAGGCCGGGATGTGCATATCTAACGATTGCCGAGAAAGCGGATGTCCGGATGGCGAGCTATGCATCGAAGCGAACTGTGAACCTGACCCATGCGCAGCGACTGACTGCGGCGTGAATGAATTTTGTCGTGATGGTAACTGCCTACCCAATTGCGCCCTCGTCAGCTGCCCATTAAACGCCGTTTGCATCGATGGAGTGTGCCAACCCGTCGCTTGCGAGGATCGACGTTGTCCAAACGGTCAAGTCTGCATCGATGAGCAATGCACGCCAAACGAATGCGATGACTCCATGTGCATGGCCGATGAGCAGTGTGTCGAGGGTGCATGTTCGCCGGATCCATGTATCGGCGTCCAATGCCCTCGTGGACAGCTGTGCGTCATCGTAGACGGAACAGGACAATGCGCACTGCCGGAAGATGACCAACAACCAATACCCGATCCCGAGGCACCCATACGTGATGGCAGCATTGAGGACCAGGGCGGTAGTCTGACCGATGCTCTACTCGCGCCGCCCTCACAAAGGGACTTTGGTTTAGCGCCAAGTCCTGGACTCAATCCCGACGCCAATATAGGGCCAGCTTTAGGCTCACCTGATACAGACGAAGCAACCGGCTGTACCTGCGATCTAGGGGGGCATTCTCAATCACCGGTCGGTGCTCTGATGATCATCACCCTTTTGGCCTTAGGTAGGCGCCACCTGCTGCGGACACATCGACGATGAAACGATCTTTGCTCCTCCTTATTGGAGTGTCTACCCTCTGCCATTGCGGCGGCCAAGATCAGGAACGAGCCCAAACGCTGGCTGACTCATTCGGTGAAACACTCGACATCAGTCATGACGCACCCGAACACGCTTTTCTAGGTGTTTGGGGTATGCAAGAGACCGTTTATGTTGTGGGGGGTACCGTCGGCGAAAGCGGCGGGGTCGTTCTGAAGAAAAGCGGTGAGACATTCTTTGCTGAGGATGTGGCAGCAGGTCCCCTACTCTGGTGGATCCATGGAAGCGGTCCTGATTCAATTTGGGCTGTCGGTGAACAAGGCCGCATTCTACGGAAGGGATCAACTGGATGGAGTGATGAATCCGTAACCTTCGATGAAAAACTGGTTTTATGGGGAGTTTGGGCGGCCTCCGCGACCGATGTATGGGCTGTCGGTGGAAGCGTTCGAAGAGGGGGACCCAAGGGTGTTGTTCTACGATCAACCGGCGATGGTCAATGGCGACGTATCGATGATGAGGCGTTCCCAAGCGATCTGAATTTCTACAAGGTTTGGGGGCAAAGCGCAGACGAGGTCTATATCGTCGGTGAAGGCGGCGTTGGTTTGGTTTTCAACGGAACCGAATTTAAGCGTTTGGACACAGGCGTTCGAGACCTGCTGTTCACTGTACACGGAGGGGCCAACAACGGCCAAACAAGCGTCTACGCCGTCGGCGGGGCAAATATGGGTATGGTTTTTCGACGGGAAAACGCTGACGCCGAAACGTGGGTGCAAGAGTCGATTCCTGCTGTACCGGGCTTAAATGGGGTTGCGGTTGTTGGTCACAATACCGTATTTGCAGTGGGCAACCGGGGTGTCATGCTTTTGCGTACGGGGAATTCGCAATGGCAAAGAATTACAAACACTGAGACAAACACCGTGGGCCTTCGGACTTTACACGCGGTGGGAAAATACGGCAGGGTTTGGAGTGTGGGTGGGGACCTGACCGACATGACGAACGGTATCATATTGAACGGTCAGCTTAGTTCGGAGTAGCACAACTCGTGGATAACGATGTAAAACCAGCAGATTCGCCGCGATACAGCAGTGCGATGCTAGGCCGGACCACCGGTTTGTTTGGCTGGTTTGGGCGGCGTTACTTCGATCACATTCGTCTCGACCATGAGACAGAGAGTCGATTGAGAGCCCTCAGCCAAGAAGGGACCATCGTCTATGTCATGCGTACCCGAAGTACCCTTGATTACCTCTTTTTCAATTATCTCTTCCTCCGCATTGGGATGCCACTCGCCCGCTTCGCCAACGGGCTAGACCTGACTTTATTCAGGAGTCTCAAACGTTGGATGAAGAGCAAATTGAATCGCTTGCTGCGCTTCGGCTCTAAAGATGAACCCCGTGGTATCGATCAGCTGACTGAAACAATCCAAAGGGGTAAGTCGGCATTGCTGTTCATGAAAGTGCGCGCGCTCACCAGTGAACGACGCTCTAATCCGCGCTTTATCGAAAGACTCGTTCAGATTCAGCGCGGGCAAGATGAACCAATTATGTTGTTACCTCAGCATATTTCATGGCCGCGCAAGCCACCGTCGAAGCGTCATACGTGGTTTGATATCATGTTTGGCGACCGCCTCGCCTCTGGGCGATTTAGAAAATTTGCACATTTTTTGAGGTCGTCAAAGCTTGCATCCGCTCGCATCGGCGAACCCATTAATTTAAAGCAGGTTCTGGACGAGCACGAAGATTGGAGTGATGAGCGGCTCGCACGAAAAGTGCGCCGTGTCCTCATTATTCACCTCGCTAACGAAGCGATGGCCATTAGCGGCCCCAGAGTGAAATCCGGCGCGCTGCTCCGAAAAGAAATCTTAGAAAGACGAAAATTTAAATCACAGCTGCAAGGTCTGGCGCGGGAGAATGGGCTGGATCCTGTCACGGCTTTAGAGACCTGCCAAAAATATTTAAAAGAGGTCTCTGCAAATCTAAACTTCGAGGTATTGCTTGCCTTTTCCCGAACACTTGGTTTCGTTTTTAGGCGGATTTTCAACGGCGTAGAAGTTGATGAAGCCGGGATGCGTCGGGTCAAAGAGGCTGCAAGACAAAGCCGAACGGCTCCGCTCATCTTGGTTCCAAGTCACAAGAGTCACGTGGACTATCTGGTCGTCTCATGGGTGTTTATGAACTACGAATTCATCCCACCTCATATCGCAGCAGGCCGTAACCTTTCATTTTTTCCTCTGGGCACGCTATTTAGGCGTTCGGGTGCATTCTTTCTTCGACGCAGCTTTGCTGGACTTCCATTCTACAAATTTACTTTTAAAAACTACCTCTGGAAGCTTGTACGAGAAGGCTATCCAATCGAATTTTTTATGGAGGGCGGTCGGAGTCGAACAGGAAAGCTTCTGCCACCCAAAATGGGTATGTTGGCCATGCTTTTGGACGGCATTCGTGAAGGCGAATTTAAAGACCTACAATTCATTCCCATTAATATCTCTTACGAGCGAGTCCTTGAGACAGGCAGCTATCGACACGAGCTGACCGGTGGTCAAAAGCAATTGGAAAGTGTGGCTGGCGTCGTCAAAGCGGGGCGCGTTTTTCGGGCACGACACGGCCGCGTCTACGTCAATTTCTCTGAACCTGTCCGACTCAGTGACTACTTGGCCCAGTTCGATATCCCGCAACTCAAGGAACTGGATGATGCCCACTTTCGCGAAACGACACGGCGTCTCAGCTATCACTTGATGAGGCAAATTCACGAAGCAACGGTGGTTGCACCCTCGGCCCTCGTCGGCGCGGTCCTGCTCAGTCATCATCGACGAGGCATATCAGATACCCGACTGCGCGAAATGGTTGGTTTTACAGTCGATCTCTTGGTCAGTCGGCACGCCAGACTTTCGGCGTCCCTGCGACATGTCTTAAAGGCTCACCAAAGCCAAATAGATGATGCCTATGCCCGCAATGCACGTGATGGCGCACGCGCTCGCGGTGATGCGCTCAAACCGTTGTTGAGTGAAGGCGTCCTGCTCTTAAAGCGCATGATCAACACCATCGAGCAGGGCCAAGAACAGATCCACTCCGTACCAGATAGATCACGTATTGAACTGGATTATTATCGAAATTCTGTCCTCAGTATTCTGGCCCCCGATTGTTTGGTTGCGACCGCGCTGACGGTGGGCGATGAATTGATCTCCTATGACAGTCTATCAGCTGAAACACGCCGACTCAGCTACTGGTTCAGGCTTGAATTCATCTATGAAACCGATACCACCTTCGATGTAAACTTTCGTGAGACTGTCGACCGGTTGATCAGTGAATCGCTCATCGAAATAGATGAGCATGGCTTTGTTCGTGTTCGGTCTCAACTGGCCATAGACTTCTTGCGTGGCATGATGCTTCATTTAGTCGAAGCCTACTGGGCCGCGGCCGACGCACTTCGAACCTTGGTATCACAACCAATGGAAAAACGACTTTGGCTGGAATTTGCTCGTGAGCATGCCGAGAAAGAATTTCTACAGGGTGACATTCGACGAGCCGAAGCTGCGTCGACCGTGGCACTAAAAAATGCCCTGGAATTATTCAGTGCCGAAGGTCTTGTGACTCAAACACGCGCGAAGTCGGGTCGTAAGACGGAAACATTTCTATCTATTTCTCAGGACCGAACGCCCGATGAAATCGCATTTAGGCGGGATGACATCGGAGCATTTCTTATTCGCATTGGCGAGAGTCCATCCCGTGCACCAACGACACCACTGCCCTCGGACGCATTTCCCATGCTGAGCGATGAACATGCTCAAGAAAAAGACGCCATACAAGCGGACTCATCGGAGTCCGGCGATGATGAGGCTTTAGACGAGCCCGCGGCTGTACTTGATCAGGATAGTTCAAGGGAGTAGAGGTAGGCGTCTGCGCCATCTCGATAATATTTCGTCCGAATTCCGACTTTTGCGAAACCAATTGACTCGTAGAGGCCAATGGCAATGTGGTTGCTGTCCTTGACGTCTAAGTCGACGGTGCCCGCGCCTAAAAGCCGCGTCTGTTGTACAAAATCATTAAGAAGCTGACGTCCTGCTCCGCGCCCTTTCCAATCAGTCCGGATGGCGATCTCCGTCAGCTCCGCCATATCTTTAGCCTGCCAGCCTAAGGCATAGCCCACGACGCCCTCTGTTTGACTGGCAAAGACTCGGATGACCTGATTGCGACCCATGAGGGTGTGATGTGTCTCGGAGAGTGTTCGGGTCAATGACAGAGCATCGAGCGACAAAGCATGGATAGGATTGATGTCGCTCGGAATGAAGCCTCGAATGACCGTCTGACTGGGTGCGCTCAAACTACACGACTCGATCGATGCGCGCCCACAACTCTTCAAGCCCAACCCCCGATACAGCCGACCAGGCGACAACTTGTTTAGCGTTCAACCCGAGTCCTTTTGCCGTCGAAGCAATCCCCGGCTTTCGCTTCGAAACCGGCAACTTATCGATCTTGGTTGCCACGGGAATTACGGCATAGCCAAAATGGCTCGCCCAAGTAAACATTTGTTTCTCCCAATCCCCAGGTTGGCGTCGGACATCCGTCAAAATCAGCAAGGCTTTGATCTGGTTCCGCTCAGCGAGATACGACTCAACCATACGGCCCCAACCGTCCTTGATCTTCTTGGGTACCCGAGCAAATCCATACCCAGGTAAATCACACAAAACAAACCTGTCATTGACCAAGAAGAAATTGAGAAGCTGCGTCCGACCAGGCGTGTTTGATACCTTCGCCAGTCGCCGCCGGTTAACTAAGCGATTGATGAGGCTCGATTTGCCCACATTCGAACGCCCAGCGACTGCAATCTCTGGTAAATCACTGTCAGGATAATCCTTCGGCAAGACGGCGCTCTTGATGAAGCTGACGGAATGGACATACGGATTATCGACCATTTATACGCTCAAAACTGCAAAGATAAGCGGGATAGCGCTGCCCATAGCAAGAGTCGACAGGACCCGTGAGCGTTCACTCAAAGCCACCGAAAAGACAAAGGCCGATGAAGACAGCGACACCGCCGAATCAAGCGAATGCCAAGGGAAGCCCCCAATGAGGCTGGCTCGCCAAAGAACACTTGAAATCATGACCAGACCAACCAGGGCCAGCCCAGTTTTCAACTGCTTCAGAGAAATGAACCCAACCGGCTTCAGCAAGATGAGGATGGCTAAAGCCAGGCAATAGCCGAGCACACCAGATGGATCAAGACCGCTAAACCGATAGCGCCAATCACCTGTCGGCAAGGAAAAGCTTTCGATTTTATGTTGACTGGTGAAACCGCCAACGAATGACCTAATGGACTCTTGAGATGACGCTGGATCAGGTAATAAAAATGCAAGTCCGGCCCCGACAGCCGTCAGGATTAAAACCGCACCCATATCGAATTTTTCTCTTTTTGAAAATGGACCGCGCCAGCGACTTCGAAACGATGCAAGAAAGCCGAGTAAGGTCAGCAAACTCAGCAGCAGAAGCACCTGCTTTAACCAGGGAATCGGTGCGGTCAAGGGCAGACCCCGGACGCGACGTTCGCCAGAGACACCATACAACTCAAGCACCGTCTCAACGGGTCGTCCATCAGCGTAGGACGCGATGGAATTGAGTGAGCCCGTAGCAATGCCTCCACTCGCAGTCCAATTGGATTTTAACGTGACGATCGACGCTAGACACACTAGACAAAGTAAAGAGGCGATCTTGTCGCGCTGAGCAAGCTCGCTCAGTGCCACCAGGACACCCGCCAAAGTCGCAGCCCCGAGGGCGAGATAAAACGGAGTCATACCCTCTCCTCCCTAAACGAACCAACCAGCTGCATCATCATGGCGAGGAAAAGGAGGCCCCAACCGCTCCACGCAAACACATCCGGTGCAGGGCGCCTGACGCTGAACTCCGCCATCTGGGCGCCCTCAATCCTCAGGAGTTGAATCTGCCATGGGCTTGTTCCATGGCGTTGGTCTAAGTCAGGTGCATCGGCGAAATACCAAGCAGTGTCGCTGCCTCCATTCCATTGCAAATCGAGCTCCACAGCTGCGCCCAGCTTTTTGAGGAAATCGTTTCGCATTTGGGTGATTTTGAGTCGTAACTCACCGGGCGGCTGCCCCGCGTTATCCAACACGTTTTGGCCTGCGGATCCGAGCCCATCTATGAGGACCGGTCGATCGACGGCAACCCGTTTAATCACCTCTTTTTTGGGATTTGCGCGCGATCTAACACTCAAAACAGCGACATGGGCGTCGTCATCGAAAACAACTTGATCCAACACATAGATGCGTCCGTCATGAGATTGCGACCGCGGTCCCTGTCGTTGAAATGTGAGCGTTTTTTGCTGAGTCGCAGGCATCCCGAAAGTAAGCCGTACCCGGTCAGCATCGATATCCGCTGCCACTTGTGCCCCTAAATGGACCTGCACTTCCCGGTCGGACACAAAGCGCCCATAGCTCTCGGCGACCTGCCCGCCAACCCTCAACAAGCCAGTTGATTCGTCGGCCCAGCCACCAAGGAGAATGGCCCAAATTCCAACGGCCGTAAGTCTCAATGTAAGCCGGTGAGACCCAGACGCCCAATAGGTGGCCGCCCATAAGGTAAACGGAGCGATGGCAAGGGGGAGTCGACCCATTAAGCCCTCAGCTGGATGCTGCCCCAAGGGCTCCATCAGCCCATTGATGGCGCTTACAAGGAGGGCGAGGCCAATCAGAACCATCAGCCCACTCGAATGCATGAGCGATTCGACCCAAGCCCAAACGCCACTCAAATACGGTAACTTCGACCTTTTGTTCACTTTGGTGTCCCTGACGGCATATGTCTCCTCGGGCTATGCCCGCTTCACTCTCTCTAAACCATTAGGTCTGGCCATCGATACCCCTCAATGAGCAACATTTCAAGGGGAGAGACCCAGGTATGACTCGCCCTCGCAAAGTTTATTAGGCTCTGTCGACGACCCATTACGCAAAACGCTACGGAATAGTCGCTCTAAACCCCAAAAGTCGAACTCAATCTCGATTGGGGTTTAATCTGCGTCTTAAGCAGCTCTGTTTCAGTCGCTGACATTTTTGCTTCGCCTTCCGTCTCCGATGTCCGTCGACTGAAAAGCTGAACAGTGAACGGAATTCGCCTCGAACGGTCCGTTTTAAGACGCCAGGGCATGCAAAAGTGAGCCATCAGACGAACCGAGCGCTCGCTTGGGAAGCCTAGCCCATTGCATGAGGCAATAAAACCGTCGGGCAAAGAATTAAACAATTAACACGCCGCTGACACCGATGACGATAGCTTTCGGGTGACGATAGTTACTCATTTGAGTATTGTAGGGTCCATGTTGATGGGATTAACAGGTGGCATTGCTTGCGGGAAAACAACCGTGGCGAAGATGTTTGAGCGTCGAGGCGCCCAAATCATCGACGCTGATGGCCTCGCGCGACGCGTCGTCGAGCCTGGTCATATCGGACTCAGCCAATTAGTGGATGCCTTCGGTAAATGGATCTTAACGGCCGATGGGCGACTAGACCGAGAGCGTCTCGCTTCGCATATTTTCGCGCACCCCGAGGCCAGATCTATCCTCAATGGGATTACCCATCCCCTCATCGCAGAAGAAAGTCAAAACGCGATCATAGACGCCCTTGAGCAGGCGCCGCCACTGGTTGTTTATGACGCAGCTCTTCTTTTTGAATCGGGTCGAGCAGACGGGTTTCGCCCCGTCGTGGTTGTCCACGTAGACCCAACGACTCAGGTGAAACGGCTTATGCAGCGGGACGGATTATCGTCCAAGCAAGCGCAACAGCGGATCGATGCACAGATGCCCGTCTCGGAGAAGATGGGCTATGCTGATTATTTGGTTGATAATTCGGCCGGATTGGCGGACACGCGGGTCCAAGTCGAAAGAATTTGGGAGTACATGGTCCATGACCGAGTCTAAAGCGCGTAAAAAACCGGACATGGTCATGGTTACGGGGTTCCCTCGCCTGCTGTCAAAAGGGTTGGCGAGGAAAGCACTCAACACCCGACCGCGGAGAACGGTGGTGCTTTTGGTCAGTCACACAGCGCGCGATGCAACTCAAGAATGGATCGAAGCGCTCAAATCAGCAGACCAGCGCTATTTAAAGGTCGTGAACGGTACCCCCGGCAGCGTCGATGCTGGTTTGAGCGGTCGAGAAATTAAGGCTTTACAGGCTAACCTCACCCATATCTTTCATGCTGACGTTGAACCGACCGGGCCTCACGGCGATCCCAATGTCTATCTTGAGAACTTAAATCGGCTGATTATGCTGTCCCGAAGCTGTACCCGATTCCAACGGTTTTGTTTTTTCTCGACAGCATTTATCAGTGGCGACCGGTCGGGCCTTGTTGCAGCAGAAGAACTGGAAATGGGCCAAAGCCTGAGGACGTCTTTCGAACGCTATATGATGAAAGCTGAAGGGATCATTCGTGCATCCATGCCACGACTCCCAATGACCGTCTTCCGGCCGTCGTCTATGATAGGACATTCTCAGACAGGCGATGCACATGGCCTGACGGAAGGGCCATCCTATTTACTTTCGTTGATGTTGCGCATGCCAACTGAGATCCCAGTTTTTCTCCCGGGAAGTGGGGTTGTGCCATTCAATATCGTGCCCATTGATTATGTTGTTGATGCAGCTTGGGTACTGGCTTACGAGCCTGCCGCCAGCGGTCGGACCTTCCACTTAACAGATCCAAATCCAGTCAGTGCAAAACAAGCCTTCGAGCTCTTGGCCGATATCGCCAACCGCCCAGCCCCGCGCTTTGGTACATTAATCGCTGGATTTGCCAGACGAGTAGTTGCGCAAACGCGACTCGGGCGACTCATGCCATTCGCGCGTGTTGTCGTGGGAGACCTGACGCAGCATGTCACTTATGACTGCTCAGGCGCCCTTGAGCTGCTTGCGCCCACAGGCGTTCGATGCCCACCATTCGATGCATATGCAGACGCATTAGTCATCTGGATGGCTAATTTAGAGAAGACGCGCCGAGGCTAAATCGACCATCAACCAACGTTCACGATAATGTCGAGAGCCAGCAGCTTGATAAGCGTTTGAAGACTCTCTTTCTCGGGCATGGTTGCGATCTCGATGATGTCCGCATAGCTGGTCTGCCCATCGATGAGACTCAATACAAATCCCTCAACATGTGACAGGGATTGCCAGACATACTCCTGCTGCGTCACTTTGAGTCGTGGACGCTGTTCCAGTCCACCGAGCTGACTCAAAAAATCGTCTCGAAGTTTTGATTCGTTGAGCCGTGCTAACGCTGTGGCCACAGCATGCCCAGGCTCGTCAAGCAAAACGAGTTTCAACAGGGCCAATGAGCCTTCATAATCCCCGGCTCGATGTTTGCGATCGGCCATCTGCAGGCGTGTACTGAGTGATTCATTGTCATCATCTAGGTCGTCATCGGCAGTCTCGATGGTCACTTCAACAGGACGAACGGACGCGAAACTGTAGAGGGGAGCGGGCTCTGTGACCAGTGCCGCAGCTCCAAATCCCTGAACCGGACTGGGGCCTGTCTCATGGTTATCCGGCACGGTCAAATTCGGGGATAAATTGGGCGCGGCCGACGTCGATGGCCTAAGCAAAGGCCGCCTGCCGCCCAGGTCCGCATCTCCGCTCCCGCTGGCTGCAGATGTAAAATAACTCTGGGGCCACGTAAACGGATCGCTGTCCGGATTCGAATAACCGACCTGCGTGTCATCTGCTCGTTCGCCGCCTGGTTCAGCCCTCGCAGGCTTTGCCCGCTCTTGTTGACGTAGCTCAACCCTGTCGGTAATTGGCTCGTAGTCGTCGGGCAAATCGCTCGGCGGCTCGGTGTCAGTTGATGAGAGTGTTTCAAAAATGTCACTCGAGAGAATCGGTGGCTGATCAATGCTCTCGTCAGCCCCTGCTGCGTATTGGTGCTGCCAATCGGTGGCTGAAACGCCTTCGGCGTCTAGGATTCGCAGTTGTTTGAGTTCATCAAGACCGTCTAAGGCAGCCTCATCGTCATCCGCCAGCTTAAGGACTTCGAGATACAGTTTCTCACCCGTATCAAAATCTCCCATAGAGAGGGCTTTTCGGGCTGAAAACAGCAATTCGCCGATAGCTCGTTTGTGGTCTTCGATAGATGCCATTCAAATTAGCCGATCTTTTGGACGACACCTTTGAACATGTTGTGCGTGCGATTCAATGCTTCGTGAACGCTCTTCAACTCGTCGACATTCTCTGCCGCTATCGCGAGCTTCGCTCGATCGATAACGCCATTGGCCTTTCGGATGGCATCTTGCCCAAACTCTGATTCATCGAGGAGCGAACGTACTTGTGGAAACAATCGCTCCAGTTCCATCAGTGTGCGCTGGGCTTGCAGCTTTAAATTCTCAACAGCCTCATCAGACCGTCGAGACACTAAATGGTCTTGGTTTTCCCGAATCATCGATTCAATTTCTTCGGGCGTCAGGCCTGCGGATGCAGTCACCGTGATCGCTTGCTCTTGACCCGTTTCCAGATCCTTGGCGCTCACCGCAACGATGCCATCGGCATTGATATCAAAGGTCACTTCGATCTCGACTTCGCCTGCGTTGGCGGCTCGCAGCCCAGTCAAAATGAATTCACCCATCATTTCGTTTTCGGCGGCCAGATCTGAATCGCCCTGCATGACCAGAATTTTTACAGATGTCTGGTTGTCCTTGACCGTTGTAAAAATGTGGCTCTTAGACGTCGGTACAGTTGTATTCTGAGGGATGACCACACTGACAATGCCGCCGTGGACCATGATCCCGAGAGAGTGTGGTGTCACGTCGAGCAAGAGTGCTGAACTGCCCTCATTGAACAGAGCCGCCCCCTGGATGGCTGCCCCTAATGCAACAACTTCTTCCGGATGAACGCCTCTCAAAGGTTCAAGGCCAAAGCACTCGCGAACCTTCTGCTGTACCAGAGGCATCCGAGTCATTCCACCGACCAGCAAAACTTCATCGATGGTCTCACCCGCCTCCTCAACGGCTTGTCGACAAATCTTGGTTGTCCGTTCGACGAGGTCGACCGTCAACTCTTCGAGTTTCTGGCGAGACAATGTCTTTTGGAGGTGCAAAGCTTCGCTGCCGCCAGTCGAGATGATGAAGGGCAGGTTTATCTCCGTCTCATTGGAACTAGAGAGCTCACACTTGGCTTTTTCGGCTGCGTCACGCAATCGTTGCAGGGCCATTCGGTCACGTCGTAAATCGATCTGGTGTTCACGGGCGAAGTCGAGAACTAACCAATCCATGATAATGCGGCCATCAAAGTCTTCGCCACCAAGAAACGTGTCACCAGCTGTCGCTAAAACCTCAAACACACCGTCCGAGATGGACAGGATTGAAATGTCAAAGGTGCCCCCACCAAGGTCATACACAGCAACGGTTTTCTCGACCTCACGTCCGTAACCATACGCCAGAGCCGCCGCGGTCGGTTCGTTGATGATTCGGAGTACATCCAAACCAGCGATCTCACCCGCTGCCTTTGTCGCTTGCCGCTGCGAATCATTAAAATAAGCAGGAACCGTGATGACGGCTTGCTGAATCGAATCCCCCGTATACTCTTCTGCGACCAGACGCATCTCTTGCAAGATGATGCTGCTCAACTCTGGAATAGAGTACACGCGATCACGAAGCTGAATCCGTGGATCGTTGTTGGGACCCTCAACGATTGTATAGGGCATTGTTTCAATCATTGTCCGAACTGGGGGAGACCCCCAGCGTCGACCGATGAGTCTCTTCGCCGCATAGACCGTGTTGGCTGCGTTGGTCACAGACTGACGCTTAGCGATATGACCCACCAAACGTTTACCGCTGTCGGATACAGCAACCACCGATGGCGTCGTCTTGTACCCACCCTGATTGGTCAAGACGACAGGTACGCCCCCCTCAACCAAAGCAACGCACGAGTTTGTCGTGCCGAGATCGATTCCGATTATCCGCTCCATTTAGCGCAGTCCCCCTGCTACTTCAGTTTTCTGAGCGCTTGCTTTGCCTCTGCGTGCCGACTGTCCAGTTCTAGGACCTGCTCAAAAACCGACACCGCTTTCTTGGTTAACTTAGCCTGCTGATAAATGCGACCAAGAATTAACTTAAATTCGATATTCCTTGGGTCGCCCTTAACAGCTTTTAGGGCCAACTCCTCCGCTTTATGCAGATCCTGGTCGTACTTTAACAGCAGATGAGCAATGTGCGAGCAATAATCCGGCTTCGGTAAAACATCCGCCGCTTCCAAATACGCTTGCAATGCCTCAGAGATGTGACCGAGTGACTCCTGAATATAACCGCGCTTCCACTGAGCTTCAGCCTTCGATGCCTTCATACGCTCTTCCGAGAGCGCCAGCGCTGCACCATATTCACCGTTTTTAGGGTCGTAACTGGCCGCTAAACGGAGGGAGTTGGTCGCGGACGTATAGCTCTCGTTTTCAAAATAAGCCATGCCCTCGTCGTAGAACTGCTTCGCTTTGTCTAAGCGCGAACCGACTTGTTTGTCCCGACTGGCAGAGCTTCGGACAGCCGTATTTTTCTGTAGTCTCGCCCGCAGAGCGTCTTTTCGTGCTGTCGATTGCTTACGCAGACGGCCCAAACGGGACTTTTGCTGAGTGACACGGCGGTTTGCTACATCTTCGTCCATTAAATGGTTGCGCACTTGCACAGCGGCTAGATATCGCTCCCTAAACGCCGCATTCGAGTTCATTAATTCGTATGCATCTGTGCCATGTTTGAAGACCGCCGAGATTTTATCTTCATAGGGGCCTACATCCCGCCTGAAGACTGTATCCGGATGGAAGCGTCGACTAAATTCAAAGTATGCTTTGCGAATGCGCTTCCGATCGTCTGTGGGCTCAATATTAAGAAACTCAAAGTTATCTATCTGTCCGATGTATGCGTGCAGAAAGATCACTTCTTTCTTAAATTCAACGGTTAGAAAATCGGCCTCCCGAAGCAGGTCTTGATCAAATTTAAGACCACCAAAGCGATTCTTTCCACTGCCTCGTCGTCGCCGTCCCGGCACCGACCCTAGCCCCTCAAACTGGGCTAACCAAGCGGCATCAGTTTCGCTGCTTCCATTATAGTCGGGCGCGTCAATTTCAGGAATGGGCGCAGCTGACTTATGGCGCTCGCGCACATTAATGGGCCGACGTTTACCTTGGCTTTCTTCTAAGAAGACAAGCTTCAACTCAACCAAGCGCTTTAGATGCACAAGCGTGTCACGTTCGCCTAAACCCGTGACGATACAGAGGTCTGCGACCGACGAATTCCCATCGATCCGCGTCAAGACGAATGCGGCACGGGTATCGATGTCGACAGCGGTTGCGTCGGTTTCAAAATTACGTTTCGGATGGTCTTCCCAGGCCCCCAAAACGCTGTAATCTAACTCGCTCAATCCGACCCCATTTCAAACTCGTATACGCTGTATCAAGCCTCGACGACGCAAGCCAGCGTCTATCAAAACAATCAAAGGCCCAACGACCGAGGTGACATCTCTTTCATAACCCGATCTGAACGGCAGCTCAACTACATACAACTACACAAAAATCTGGACGCTTGTCATTGACGCCAGCTTTGCTTATGTTGCCGCGCGAAATGCTTTGTTGCCCCGATGGTCTACGGCGATGAAAAAAGCTGGGAAAACGGTCTTTTTGCACTCATCTAATCGGGTTAGAACCATCGGGCGCGCGATCGAACACTCCAAGCTTGAAGTAATCTTGAAGCGATATAACCGCAGTGGAGAGACAGCGATGAATAAGCGGCTGCTCATCTTATTGGTCTGGCTCACCCCGGCCGTTGGTTTCAGTGACCCCTCATGTCCGCAGGGAAACCTGCTGAGGGGAAAAAAGCCTGTGGAGATGAAGGACACCCGATTAATCACTCGGCTGACCAACAATACGGCATCCAGTGAAGGCAGTCCTTGGAACGGTGTTCAGTCCGCCATTATGGCCAATGGACAAAGCCAAGTCACCTATGACCTTGGTCAGAGTACTCAGATTTCAGCGCTGTCGATTCAGGCGGACAACAATGACACCTACGTGGTCAGTGCATCGGTCGATGGCAAAACCTACGCCCCCGTATGGACTGTTCCTAAGCATCCACATTCCGGTCTCAGGACCCGTTTGACGCAAGGCTTATCCCAGACGGCTCGGTATCTCCGGTTTGAGCCGGGTGCAGAGGGCGATGGCAGCTATAGTATTTCGGAAATTCAAGCCTACTGTGTCCTGCCTGCGGTCTGGCCGCCTGCGGTCATCATGCCTTTGCCGACGGCAAAGACCAATAAAGCGAGCCGCAAGCAGAGAATCGCCTTTAAAAAGCTGGCCGTCATCAGCGTTGGTTTTATCCTTTTGCTCATGCTGCTGCTCAATCGTCGTTCGCCAAACCATCAAGGCTTTTTCTATGGGGTCATCGGTGGTAGCCTCGCGCTCGCGAGTTTGATTACGTTCTGTGTGTATCATGAGCCCGTGCTGACCAGCGGGCGCCCCAAAACCTTAGTTTTAGGACTCCTGGTGGTCACCGTGCTGTGGGCGATCGCCCGGGTTTTCAAACGTGTGACCGGAGCCCCCAATAGCGTCTGGTTTGCGCGGCCAGCGCTCATTTTGATCTTGTTCGCAGGCGGAATCACCTGGACGAACTTTGGCTCGTTTCACGGATCGAAAGCCATCCATTACTGGGACACGTTCCACTACTACATGGGTGGCAAGTATTTCTCTGAAAATCGCTATGAACTCCTGTATCAATGCTCTGCAATAGGCGAGGTCGATGACGGGCGTAAGAGCGAATTCAAGACCAGACAAATCAGAGATCTAAGGGACAATAAATTATTCCCAGCGTCGGTCGCATTGTCACGGGCTGACGAATGTCGAGCGGCCTTTAAGAGTCCTGAGCGTTGGAATGCCTTCAAGCAGGATCTCCGACTTTTTCGAGCGTACATGGGGACCGATTGGTGGGCCAAAATGTTCAAAGACCACGGGTTCAATGCAACCCCGGTCTGGACGTTGGTCGGTCGGCCCCTGACCAACATTGGTTGGAATCAGTCCATCCCGCCGGATGACTTGGTTAATTCTCCGGCCAATAGGACCGGAAAAAGTGCTGCCGCAAAATCGGAAATCAAACGCCGCTTTACCCGGGATAAAGCAAACTTTGGCAAGCGGATAGGCTGGTTTACAGTCATCGATGGATTCCTCTATATCGCTGGTTTCCTGATGATTTGGTGGGCCTTTGGACTGTACGGTGCTGCATTCGCCATGCTGATATGGGCGACAGGATACCCGTATGCCTATTTCTGGACTGGCGGTGGGTTTGGCCGTGTCCCTTGGTGGTTCATGGCCGTCGCAGGCACGTGTTTCCTGAAACGCGGATATCCACTACTGGGCGGTGCGGGCATTACCTGGTCTATGCTCCTGCGGGTTTTTCCAGGCGCACTCATCGGGGGGGTCAGTCTAAAAATCGGCTACACCCTGTTGAAGTTCAAAAAGCTGACTCACGACCAAGTTCGATTGATCGCTGGCTGCACGATCGCGCTGGTGAGCCTGGTTGCGCTGAGTGTCCCGGCAGTAGACGGATTGGGTACGTATAAAGAGTTTTTGACCAACTCATTCAAACACAAGGGAACACCGCTCACCAACCACATGGGTCTGCCAACGATTTTATCCTACGACTCGGACCTGATCGGGCGGCGAACTAAAGACGAAAAATGGGCCGTTGTTACCCTAAAAGACAGTCGGAAAGAAATCGAGGGCCAACTACTGACCAAGGATGTCAATGGCCCGATTGTTAAACTGCGGACCAGTGACGGGACCGTCGTCGAGTATAAATCAGCCGCTGTGCTCTCAGTGGAACAAGACCCATTCAAAAAATGGAAACGAGGTCGACAAGACACTCTCCAATCAAGAAAGGTGCTTCATTACGCACTGATATTTCTATTTTTAGCGATGATAGGTTACGCAGGGCGCCGTCTCGATAATTGGGAACTGACGGCGCTGAGTACCTTGCTGATTACCTGTATTTTTGAACTCACCTGCTACTACTACAGCTACCTCGTTCTCTTTGCCTTACTTGCGATGCGGCGAATGATCTACATGGTGGCAGCGGTCACTATGGTTATTTTGGGACAAGTCATTCAACTCAATGTGGGCTGGTACGACGAACAGTACTTCTGGGAGACTGTCGCCGTTTTCGGTGTCCAATTCTTCGTTCTTCTTGGTTTGTGTTTGGAAGCATTTTTGACTGATAAAGGCATCAAACTCGCTCCCCCGCTGACCGCAGGTCTTGACTCGGTCAGTCCTGCAGTTGGGACGCCACCATGGCTGATGCCTGACGCCGCATCCGGCTCGGAAGACTCAACTCCAGCTGAGCCTCAGCCGGCGAGCTGACTCAAATGGTATGAACTCCATAGGCCCACTCTAAAATCGCCTTCTGAATATGAAGTCGATTTTCGGCCTCGTCATAAATACGAGACCTGGGTCCGTCAATGACTTGGGCTGTGACCTCTTCGCCCCTATGCGCCGGCAAGCAATGCAGAAAAATAGCGCGTTTCTTAGCCACCGCCATCAAGGCGTCATCAACACAGAACCCATCGAAGGCCTTTTGCCGCTGAACGGCTTCATCTTCTTGTCCCATACTCGCCCAGACATCCGTTGTCACAACGTCTGCATAGGTGACCGCCTCATATGGACTCTGGGTGATGTGAAGCCTCGCCCCGTTTGCTTGGGCTCGCTCAAAGATCGCTCGGTCAGGCTCATAACCGGTCGGGCAGGCCAATGACAGCTCAAAACCAAGAACTTGAGCCGCATTAATCCACGAATTCGCCATATTATTGCCGTCACCAACCCAAGCAACTTTGATGTCGGCTAACCCGTCCAGACCGAACGCCTCAGCCGCTGTCATCAGGTCTGCTGCCACCTGACATGGATGAGTCAAATCGGTGAGCGCATTGATGACGGGTACGGTGGCATTTTGGGCCAGTTCAACCACTTCATCATGACAAAATGTCCGGATCATGATTCCGTCGACGTAGCGGCTGAGTACTTGGGCCGTGTCTGAAACAGGTTCCCCACGGCCGATCTGGCTCGATTGGGCAGACATCATCAGCGCATGGCCGCCGAGTTGAAACATCCCTACTTCAAAACTGACTCGTGTACGGGTTGATGCCTTCGCAAAAATCATCGCCAGGGTTTTGCCATCGAGCGTTCGATCTCGATGCCCGTTCTTCATGGCGATGGCGCGGTCGAGTAATCCGACAAGCACGGGTTTACTCAGTTGATCCAATGTGATCAGGTCTTGCTTTGCCATTAGCAAACCTCTCCTATGACCTGACGCAACACCTTGATGGCTTCATCGATGTGTGATGGGCCCACGATCAAGGGCGGGACCAAACGGAGTGCATCAGTGCCTGCCGTCGTGAGTAGCAACCCCGAATCTCGAGCGGATGACACAATGGCTGCTCGGTCAACCCGTTCTGGGTCGACGCCGATGCCGCGCATAAGGCCTCGGCCGCGAACAGTGAGTAAGCCATCGAACTGATCGACCAACTCTTGTAAGCCTGCGGCCAAGTAATCGCCCATCTGGGAACTATTCGATAAGAGTCCATCGGCTTCGATGGTCTTCAATACGGCCATGGCCGCGCTACACACCAGAGGGTTCCCACCGTACGTGCTCGCATGAACACCCGGTTGAAAGCCGTGAGCCACCGCTTCCGAACACATCATCGCACCGATAGGCACACCGCCTCCTAGACCTTTCGCCAGCGTAATAATGTCTGGGCTTACGCCACTGTGCTGGTATGCAAACCAATTGCCCGTCCGCGCAACACCGGTCTGGACTTCATCAAAAATGAGCAGGATTCCTTCTTCATCACAGAGCTTGCGAAGACCCAGGAGATAGCCTTCATCGGGGACAACAACGCCACCCTCGCCTTGGATGGGTTCGACCAGTATCGCGCATGTATTCGGCCCAACGGCAGCGGCCATCGCGTCCAGGTCGTTATAGGGTACATGCTTAAATCCGGGAACAAGCGGACCGAAGCCTTTATGATATTTAGGCTGTCCTGTCGCGCTGATAGCAGCCCAAGTTCGTCCATGAAAGCTCTTCGTCGTCGATATGAATTCACTGCGATTTGGTTGGTCTCGAACGACCTGCAAGTAGCGCCTCGCTAATTTGAGTGCCGCTTCATTAGACTCCGCGCCACTGTTGGAGAAATAAACGCGGTCAGCAAAACTAATTTGCGTTAGCCGCTGTGCAAGTTCGATGGCCGGTTTGTTCAAATAGAGATTACTCACGTGCAGTAGGTTCTGCGCTTGCTCGCCAATGGCCTTGGTCAATGCGGGGTGTCCATGTCCCAACGCACACACCGCGATTCCAGCAGCAAAATCCAGGTAGCGTTTACCGTTTGCATCATATAACCAAACGCCGTTCCCGCGCTCAAATACGATGGGCGCCGGTTTATAATTTGGTGTCAGAACGGATCCGGCGAGCTCAGCCAACTCGGTTTGCGTCAAAGTGCTCATGATGTCTCCATAGACTGTGGCTGGACAAGTCCATGCGTTTTTTTGAACTCGTCCGCAGCAATACAAGACTCGATTATTGCCTCATAGTCAATTCCATCGGGCCAAACATAGACCCATGTCTGATGACCAAAAATCATTTGAGGTTCAATGGTTTGACCCAGTTTTTCTCTAAGGGACTCTGCCTCGATGAAGCCTACAATCTCGAATTGACTCGACTCTTCATCGACAGGCAATGCCAACGCGATGTAATCAACCTCGGGAAATAACGTCGGCTGGAGAGACCAGGTCGCGCTCGTGTATTCAGTCTTGTCATCGACACTTTTAAAGGAGCCGGCGAGGCCAACTGATAAGCCTTCAGTCATATACGTCCGCAACATGGGCACCATATAGGTATTCCAGCGGTTCAACGTCTGTGACCGGTCGTCTCTCGACCGAGCGCGCCCGTTCATATAGGGCCAAATCCTGCGTAATATCAGTATAAAAACCAGTGTGACAGCACCGGCAAGCCACCAAAACATTGCGGTCATTAGATAACCTCTGTACCGGCACCTTGGTCGGTAAATAACTCCAATAACATGGCATGTCGTAAACGTCCGTCGACAATGTGGACCTTACGAACTCCATTGGTCACAGCATCGACAGCGCATTTCATTTTGGGCAACATACCACCCGTCAGGATGCCCGACTCCATCATCGCTGGGATTTCAGCACGATCGATACTCGAGATGACCTGTCCATCCATACCTTTTACGCCTGCGACGTCGGTCATCAAAAGAAGCTTTCGAGCACCGAGTTGGGACGCAACGGCACTGGCGGCCAGGTCTGCGTTCACATTAAGTGCTTGCCCACTCGTATCGACTGCAACGGGTGCGATCACGGGAATGAAATGGTCATCCGTAAGACGATTGATGTGGTCTGCTTTGACCTGCTCTATAATTCCAACGCGGCCCACATCGGCCCCGCCCACCGTGACCTTACGCCCAACCAGGAGGCCTCCATCGGCTCCAGATAGGCCGACAGCCTGTCCCCCTACATGGTTTATTCGAGTCACAATATCCTGATTCACCTGACCGACAAGGACCATTCGGACAATCCGCATGGTTTCATCATCTGTGACCCGATAACCGTTCTTGAAGGTGGACTCTTTGCCGACTTTATCCAGCATATCTTGGATTTGGGGACCGCCACCGTGAACAACGACAACCTTAATCCCAATGGAGTTCAATAAAGTAACGTCCGTAGCGAAACTCAACGCCGCATCTAAATTGGTCATAGCATGACCACCGTACTTTACGACGAGTGTCTCACCGCTGAATCGGCGGATATACGGCAACGCCTCAATGAGTACATCTGCCTTAGCCTGTAGTGCTTCTAAAACCATTTTAAGGTCCATTAAGCCGGTCAATATGTGGGGCACATTACCTGCTTAAGCAGTCAGTCACAATGACACAATGATGGGTCTTTTATTTGCTCAGGGCAACGCTCTGCCGGACCCGTGAGGAAATCCATCTGGGTTACAATATATAACGCCGTAGATCCTCGTCTTCGAGTACTTCGCCCATTTTATCACGGACTAGGGCGGCATCGATGGTGATGGTCTTGCCAGTCAACTCAGGCGCTTTGAATGAAACGTCTTCGAGCAGATTTTCTAAAACTGTATGTAGACGTCTGGCCCCGATGTTCTCGAGGCGAGTATTGGCCTCGAATGCAACGCGAGCTAACTCTCGAATCCCATTCTCTTCGAAGACCAGCTTAACGCCTTCCGTGGCCATCAACGCTTCGTATTGCCGCACCAAACTGTTTCGAGGCTCCGTCAGAATTCGAAAAAAGTCATCTTCACCGAGGGCATTGAGTTCAACACGGATCGGAAAACGCCCTTGAAGTTCGGGGATCAGGTCAGAGACCTTAGCCTCGTGAAATGCACCGGCTGCAATAAATAGGATATGGTCTGTTCGAACGACTCCGTATTTCGTGGTCACCATCGAGCCTTCAACGATGGGCAGGAGATCTCTTTGAACGCCACCTCTTGAAATATCGGGTCCTGGACCGCCGGTTCCACCGCGGCTTCCACCCATTGCAATCTTGTCGATCTCATCCACAAAGATGATGCCCGAGTTCTGGACTCGATCGAGCGCGAGCTCAGTCACTTTGTCCATGTCCACCAATTTTTCGCTTTCTTGTTCTGTCAGAATACGAAGGCCTTCCGGCACATTGACGCGCTGTTCACGGGACTTACCTCCACCCGGCATCATCCCCTGCAGGTTTCCCAATGCATCTTTCAGATTGGACATCATGTCGTCCATGCCGGCCCCGGCCAAGATTTCGAACTGCGGACCCGGCTGACTGACAGCCGTCTTAATGGTCACCATGGCGTCGTCGAGACTGCCCGACCGCAATTGCTGGCGTAGAGACTCGCGCTCGGCCGGACTGACATTCACAGTCGAACCATCAGGCCCTACGGCAAAGTAAGTCTGCGGTGCGCTGTTTTGAATATGAGGCCGTGCCTCTTCCAGTAACAGCTCGATCAATCGATCTTCGGCCGCTGAGGCCGCTTTCGTTTCATTTCGCTGCGTCTCTTCGACCTTGACCATATTAATGGCGATATCAGTCAAGTCCCTGATCATCGATTCAACGTCACGTCCCACGTAGCCCACCTCAGTGAACTTACTGGCTTCCACCTTGATAAACGGAGCTTGACCCAGCTTAGCCAAGCGCCGGGCAATTTCGGTTTTACCCACACCTGTCGGCCCGATCATGATGATATTCTTCGGGTTTATTTCATCCCGCAAATCGTCCGGTACTTGGCGGCGACGCCAGCGGTTTCGAAGCGCGATAGCGACGGCTTTCTTCGCTTTGTTTTGCCCGACGATGTAGCGGTCGAGTTCAGATACAGTTTCTCTGGGAGTAAATGTCGGCCGATAGGCTGTCATGCCAAATAGTCCTTTCGATTGGGAATTTAGTTCTCACCGTAGCTGAGTGTCTCTATCACTAAATTATCGTTGGTATAGATGTCGATTTCTGACGCGATCATGAGGGATTCCCGCGCGATATCCAGAGCTGATAATTCAGTATGAGTCAGCAGTGCTTTAGCAGCTGCTGTCGCGTAATTCCCGCCGCTTCCAATTGCAATGATATCGCCATCAGGCTCTATGACATCGCCCGTCCCGCTCACCAGCAAAGTGTGTTTCTGATCACCGACCAGAAGCAAAGCCTCTAAGCGACGCAGGTAACGGTCTGTCCGCCAATCTTTGGCTAATTCAACCGCGGCCCGAATCAGATTGTGGTTAAACGCTTTTAGTTTCGCCTCAAACTTTTCAAAGAGCGTGAAGGCATCGGCTGTGGCTCCGGCGAATCCCGTCAAAATCGTTCCATCCAACAGGCTTCTCACTTTAACTGCGTGACCCTTCATTATCGTCTGTCCCAATGAGACTTGGCCATCGCCACAGAATACCAATTGATGGTCTCGTCGCACGGCCAAAATGGTCGTCGCATGAAAGATCGGTTTCTCGCTCATGTTTTCATCTCCACAGCTTGGGGTGGGACAATATACACGACTGAGATGTTGTCAACGCGCAGCGGTAAACTCTTTTTTCTCATTAGATTGCTCGAGTCAATGACGCGAAGAGATCACGTTGGCAAGATCGACTCAGAGGTCGAGTGACCCGACCGCGGATGTGCCTTATCATAGGTCTTCATTAACTTTTCTAAATCGACGTGAGTATAGCGTTGCGTCGTCGATAGACTGGCGTGTCCTAACAACTCTTGAATACTCCGCAAGTCAGCCCCGCTTCCGAGCATGTGAGTCGCGCACGCATGTCTCAGCCAATGGGGCGTAGCGCCTTGTTGTTGACAACTTTCACGTCCCTTGGTGACGAGTCGCTGAACGCTGCGAGCACTAAGGCGACCGCCTCGGGCGTTTCTAAAAACCGCGTCGAGGTCCTGATTACGACCGTTAAGTTCGTGACGCCTCGCCAACCATAATTCCAAGGCGACCACGGCGTGACGACCGATGGGAACGATACGCGTTTTGTCGCCCTTACCGACCACCCGTAACGTCCGAGCCTCCAAATCGACATCTTTGACATTTAAGCTGACCACCTCACCGACACGAAGACCGGCGCTGTATGCAAGCTCTAGGATGGCGCGGTCTCGATACGCTGAGGGCGTATCGCCGACGGGATGTTCGATGAGTCGCTGGGCATCATCAGCAGACAAGAATCGCGGTGTGAGCTTCTCCTGCTTGGGTGTCTTCAAATTTCCTGACGGGTCAGACTCTAAGATGTCCTGCTTAATGAGATACTTGAAATACGCTCTCAGCGCAGAAATTCTACGTGCGATGGTTGCCACGCTGTGCCCTTCGCTATGTAAATGGCCTAAATAGCGCCTGAGTAGCCGCCTCTCAATTTGAACGGGTTCAAAGGCACCCGAACGGTCGAGCACATAGCTTTGAAACGAAGCCAGGTCTCGCATATAAGCCATGATGGTATTCTTACTCATGCGCCTTTCGATGGACAGATACCCATGAAAGGCTTCAATGGTTCTATGTACGCTCATGTAGAACATTGTAGCCAAATATGCAGACTAAGCGAATTTTTCTAAGAGCCTTGTTTGTGGCTGAGCATACGGCCTAGGCAACGATAGACGTGGGGCTTCGAAACCCGGCATGCAAGACGCTCATTCAGGTGTCCAATGTCTCTGAGTCAGGCCCAAAACCACTGGCCTGCCACCAATCTTGAAAATGTGCCTGAGCCCGCTGGGACATGCGTAATCGTCTTTCACGCCGCCGCTCTCGTCGCTTACGCTCTATCGTTGGAAAGAGCGACCAATTTAAATTGCTAGGTGCGTATTTACTCAGGATTCCATCGGCTCGAAGGTGACGACGGAGCGCACCAAATGCACTCTCTGGCGGTGGTACGGGAGCCAAGCCATCCTCGAGGGTTGACAGAATTTGCCAAGCCACCAACATGCCGCATGCAGTCGATTCTACATACCCCTCAACGCCTGTGATCTGTCCGGCAAAATACAAATCACTTGAATCATGGAAATTAAGGGTCTCTGTGAGCAGCGAGGGCGCATGCAGGTAGGTATTTCGGTGTACACTGCCATACCGCAAGAATTCCGCGTTTTCTAGACCTGGTAATGTCCTAAAAATGGCTCTCTGTGCCGGGTACTTGAGTCGCGTTTGAAAGCCCACCATATTCCAGGCCGTGGCCTCTACATTCTCCATCCTAAGCTGCGCGACTGCGAAGGGCTGCTCCCCGGTCCTTGGGTCCACTAATCCAACGGGTTTCATCGGACCGAAAGACAGTGTCTGAGGCCCACGCTGGGCCATGACTTCTATGGGTAGACAGCCCTCGAAGAATGACTCGTTTTCAAAGTCATGGCTTCGGACTTGATCGCCGTTTACGATATCGCTGACAAATTGGGTATATTGAGCCTCACTCAGGGGGATGTTGGCGTAGGCCGCTTCCTCACCTTTATCGTATCGACTCTGGCGCCAGACGATGGTCCAGTCGATGGACTCGGCGTCAATAATCGGTGCGATCGCGTCGTAGAAATAGAGGCTTTCTCGACCGGCTCTTTCGCCAATGGCTTTCGCTAAAGGTTCATCGGTCAGGGGCCCAGTTGCGATCACCGTCAAGCCATCGGGTATCTTTTCGACAACGTCTGTCACCAAATTAATCAAGGGATGGTTCATAATGCGCGCTGTCATATCAGCTGCGAACAAGTCCCGATCGACCGCGAGGGCATCCCCAGCGGGCACCGCATATCGATCAGCCGACTCCATGATTTTGCTACCAGCCAGACGCATTTCCCACTTGAGCTGCCCGATGGCATTCGCTTCATTTTGGCTTCGAAAGCTATTGGAACAAACCAATTCGGCCAAATGGTCACTGGTTTGAGCCGGTGTGCGCTTGAGAGGCTTCATTTCATGTAATTGAACCGAGATACCACGGTCAGCGAGCTGCAACGCGATTTCGCTGCCTGCCAAACCGCCACCAATGATCTTCACTGTTTGCATATGTTCTCCAATTAAGGGCGTCCCGAATATCGCCGTACAAAATGAGCGCCCTGACGGCGACTCAACCAACCATTCGCCTCAAGACGTACACTGGCTGCGATCAATTTTTCAAGAGAACAGGAGCTCAGCCTACACACTTCCTCCAGGCTCCGGGGCTTATCGTCGAAAAGTGTCCAATAATTCAAGTCCATCATTGGCTGTTTTTGTTCGAGAGGGATTGAGTTGCCATGAGAGTCTGCCAACCAATCATTGTGTTTGAGCAAAACCACAGCCCCCTCTTTCAACAGTAAATGGCACCCATGGTGTCGTGGATTATCCATGGCACCAGGAACGACCCAGACTCGAATCCCATTATCTAGAGCATATCGAGCCGTCTGAAGGGCGCCACTGCGAGGTCCAGCTTGGACGACGACCAAGTCAGTGACACAGGCTGCGATCCAGGGATTGCGATAGGGAAATGACCATTTTGATGGGTGGACATCGACTGGAAATGGACTCATCACGACCCCGTGTTCAATGGCACGGTCGAATAATCGAAAGTGACTTTTTGGGCTGCGATACATCAAGCCTGAACCGAGGACCACCATGGTCCGACCACCCGCATCTAGTGCGCATCGATGTGCGTGGCCATCGATGCCAAGCGCGCCCCCAGACACAACAACAATGTCCGCCTTGGCAGCTGCACATGCGATTCGATTGGTTATGTCTAAGCCGTATGCATCAGGGTAGCGTGTCCCGACAATCCCGAGTCTGCGGCGCCGGCAAAACCGGCCGAGATATCGAATAACGCCAGGCTGGCGTATCTGTATTGGCCACTCCCGACACGTGCTGGTGACAATTCGACCGTCCATGCGCCCAAGCAAGGCCACTTCTTGGCGACGCTTTGTCTGCACGGAGTTGTCTTGCCAACTATCCACTATGTTCTGTTCAAGTGACACGGGGTCTACAGGCGTTTTTCTACGTAAATCGAAATAACGACGGCCCTGATCTGTTAGGCTAAATGAATGGAGTGTCTCTAACTGATTCCACCTATCCTGTCCCATTGGTGACCCAAGATTGTTGTCTCATCTAAGGGTTCGGAGCACCGAGTCACCTGTTGCATCTTTTTTGTTGACGACTGCCGCGTCTGGCGTGATGGCGACGAGACTTAGTAATGGCGCTGCATGATCACACGGTCCCCGCGGCGGACCTCAACGGCCGACCGGGTGATCAAAGCCGTCGCGGTGTTGTCCCGCGTCACGACGACAAGGGCTTCACCGATCTGCTCCCAGGGCATTGTCTTATTAATCTTGAGTTTGTACTCAAATTTGCCGTCTCCACGACGCATGACGAAGAAACGGTTTCCGACCTGAACCCCCTGCTTCGTGCCGCGGTCAATAAATATGGTGTCAAATTGCGCTAATTCTTTGCTGGGACTGAGTGCATCGACAACCATACCCTGGAGGTCGAGCAGATTCTGTCTCGGATTGACGACACGGTGATGTTTTTGTTCCTCCATCAAACTCATACCCCGTTCAATCTCGCCGTAGGACGCGATGATCTTGGCCCGCGCCATATGCCGATCAACGGTCTCGATTTCGACAATTCCTTTTATTCGTATTTTTTGACCGAGTACATCCTGAGTTTCGGGGTGGACAACGTCATGCTCCACGACATAAACCGAAAAGCGCTGACCGGAGCGTGCAGCTGGCAAATCAGTCAGTTCGAGATACACCAGGTCATCCAAGGCCAAATATTGCTGGGTATGAGGCGAGTAGGATAATTGACCTGCCGATTCGAGGGGTGCATCGACAATAAACCCTTCGTTTATGGTCACCTGCCGTGTTCCCTCGGAGCCGACCGTGTAACTGAACGGCTTGTTGGCCACACCATCTGCCCCCATCTGCCCAGGGTGGCGCAATCGGAGGATGTCGCCCGGATAAATCCAATGCGGATTGGTCACATGCGGATTAAGCGCCCAAATTGTTGGCCACCGCTGAGGCTCGGAGAAGTAATGGTCGCAAATATCCCAAAGGGTATCGCCTTTTTCGACGAGGTACTCGGTGGGAATCTCCGAACCTGTCGGCCCAGATAGACGGATGCGCTGCCCGTAAGCAACGGACCACACCATCAGAAAACTTAACGATACTAAGAGCAAATGAGCGTTCTTAAATGTTCTCACTGCGGCGTCTCCTATTTGACCTTAACTCGTAACCGTTCGAGGGTCTTTTCTGCTCGCTGACCCGCTTTCGTCGCTGGAAACATTGTCCTGAGTCGACTGAGCGTGTCAATAGCTTGCTGTGTTCGACCCAGTCGGTCAAGAGTTTGGCCGATCATCAATAAAGCAGAAGGCACCTGGTTTCCTCCAGGATGATGCTTGAGCACTCGCTGAAAGGTCGTCAGTGCCCGCTGGTACTGTGCTTGCCGGAAATGAATTGTACCAATATAAATCAGGGCGTTGTCAGCGTAGCCATGGCGTGGCCAGCGGCCGACAAACGATGTCAATTTAGCCAGTGCCGATGATTGATTTCGTCCGCTGAATAACCGCTCCGCGTTTTTGAATGCGGCGATAGGATCGTCAAGTGCTGAACGGGGCCCTCCTTGGGCGAGTGTATTCTGGGGCGTCTTTTTAACTCGCTGAAGACCTCGTCTTTTAGATGCCTTACGAGCCACGCCTAAGTCCATGGTGCCAGCCCCGTCCTGGTCCAGACGACGCAAATCACGCTGCGTTATGCTACCAGGTGGGCGTTCAGGTCGATTCGGGACGGGCCTAATCACCAGGGCAGGTCGAGTCTGTTTTCGGCGCACCGCCAAAGCGTCACGCCGCTTCAAAACCACGCCTGCCAGCCGATCTTCGACCAGTTCGATGCGGTCGCGCAGCGATTCGAAACGCTGAATCATCGCCTTGTGGCTATCCATCAAATCCTGCATGTCCGTTTGAATGGCCGTCAGCGCCCGTTCCGTCGACTGATTGCTCATGCAAGCGACCTGACCCAAGACCAGGACAAGGCATAAAGCCCGTATAGTTTGATGTGCCAACATGCTGCCCTTACTCGACTGGAGATAGACTCTCCTCAGCTGGATTGTCGGCCGGCTTCGACGCCCTGTCAACACCAGCGGGGATTCGCACGATAGGTTTTATTGCGGTGGGAGACAAAGGTCGGGTTGGCAGTCAAGTCCTCGGCATCCATTAAAACAGCCATTGAACTCGGAATTGGCGCCAATGCGACCTCGCCAGATACCACCCTGAAGGCGATCGATAACCAAGTCACCGTCATCATCCACCGGGCGCACTGTGCCCTGTAGAGTAAAGGAATCATTTGAGAAACTCAGACCGCTGATGACCTCGCGGAGGACTTCACCAAGACCAGCCGCAAGGACGTCCTCACAAAAGCTCTGATCATCGAGAAAGTTGTCGATGCTCTGGCACGGTAGGACATTGACCAACATAGATTGGATGGTCACTGGCCCATTGACATTCAGAATGGCGGGGACCACCCAGTATTCAGCGATACCCAGTAGAAGCAGGCCATACTTGACAGTCAGTGTATGCTCTTTGATCTCCATGGTTGAGCCGCTGATAACAGCGTCAAAGGGGGCAAATATAGCCGTTTCACGACCGTTCTCACTGTGAATGTCGCCGATGGTGAATTCTTCATCTTCGCAGTTTTGCCCGGCTGGACAGCCTTGACGCCAGCTAAAGCGAAACTTTCTCCATCGGTCCTCGTTATTGCGTAAAAAGCCGTCGGCATCTGGGTTATTTTCAACAAATTCAATCTCGCCAACAATGGTCATTTCTTCGACGATCTTAACAACATCCGCTAATGCCCGAAAAACCGTAAACAGCTGCGGAGACTCGTTTGCGATAATGCCGTCCAGAAGGTTTTGAATGGCGCCATTCGTCACGAAGATACTGATGGCTCGACAATATCCCCCGTCGAGATTAATGAGATCACACATCAGGCGCTCAACAGCGTCTCCCCGGTCTGCACCCTGACCGCCGATAATTTGTAGTATATCGAAGAGCTGATTTAGCGTTTGCAGTGATTGGTCGTTGCTCGTTTGTAGGGCGTTGCGCAAGTTGAATCGATGAATGACCTCAAAACGTCCCTTATACTGTAGATCTAGGTCGACGACGCTCAAGTCCATACTGGTTGACATCCCACCCGCAACCCGTTGGCCATCGAGACAGCCAAAAGCCAACGGCGCGCCGGTGTCGCTGTAGGCCACGGCCGCGATCGTATACTGGGCATCGGCGCCCAAGTTATTGACGACGACACGGTTATCGACTTCATTGAAGGGCGTTCGTTCGACAACGAGGTCGGCTCCGAAAATTTGACCTGGAGCCACGCCTAGAGACGCACAGTTCTGGGGATTAGACTGGCGGTTGAATAGGAAGACTTCGGCATTTTCAAAATCTCGATAGGTATAGCGACCGTTCATTTGAGAGTAGATCAAGCGGATAGAAAATGCGCCAATGCCCGCATTGCCAACGGTGACACGCCAACGAACAGGCATCGCACCTTGGGCTGTCGCTTCAACGATGAATGACGTCTCAGTTGGGCCAATTCGCAGTCGGATGGAGGCAACACCACTTCGGTTGGTCAAAGCACTTCCACTGTTGAGTGCACTGCCCTGGATTCCAGCTGAACCAGCGGGCGTGCCGCTTTCATCAAGCATTCTGAAGCTCACACGCTGGTCGACTAAGGGAGCTCGATTTTCCTCGTAAGACACCTGTAAATTGACGGTCCCACCCGTGAGAACAAAAACGTCTGGCTCTCCGACCACGACCAGACGCCGAGCGCCCTGATTTATGCCACGGTCAAAGCGATTGCCATTACCGCCGGCATCTTTTCGAAAACCAGCATCGAAACCGGAACCACCTGGCCCGTTGGCCACCATGGGTGCGGAATCTGTACATGCAAAAATAAATCCTGCACATAGCAAGAAGAACGCCTTCAAACCAGCCTTCATAAACCTAAACTCCGAAGTCAAATGAGAATCGCAACAGTGTGTACGATCGCGTGCATTGAGTCAAAAAACAATGAGGAGACTGTACCCTGTCGCGGCAAGTCAACTCAAGGAGAGACTTTGTGGGTCTCAGCCGGTCAGCGTCACCGGATGGAGAAACCGAGACCGTTCATATTGGTCTCAGCGATTGAGGCGCTGGAGAACTACACCTGTGCGGTCGAGGATTTTCTTGGTTTGCTCGACCGTTCCAATGGAGAATCTGACGAAACCATTCAAACACGGCATAGTTGACCGATCGCGAACATAGACCCCTTGCTCTCTCAGGCATCTAACGACCCAAGGCGCCCGCTCGAAGCGGACCATAAAGAAGTTTGCTGGCGTCATCCGGCACTCGATATCCCGTTCTGTAAACCAGCGGGTGATCAACGCCTTACTTTTCTCTACTTCCGAGAGATACCAACTCAGCCACTCCGAGTCATCCAGTGCGGCGATGGCCGCAACTTGGGCCAGCGCATTGACATTTTTTGGATTAAAGAGTCGACGCAGATTTGTAATCAGTCGAGCGTCGGCCATTGCATACCCAATTCGCAGACCAGCCATTCCATAGGCCTTCGAAAAGGTTCGGGTAATGATCAGGTTGGAGTACGTGTACAGCAATTGTCGCGCTGATTGACCAGCAAACTCGGAGTACGCTTCATCCACAATCACAAGTGAGGTGGGATTCGCATCGAGCAAACGCCGAAGTGAATCAACCGAATAGAGTACACCAGTCGGGTTATTGGGGTTGGCCAAATAAATGATCCGAGGACGCATCCTCGCAGCAGTCTGCAACAGACCATCGATATCGGGTTGAAACGGATCCCGCCCATAAAAGTGTTCAACGGTCGCGCCTCGGGATTGAACGAAGACCAAAAAGTGTTGGTAGGTCGGTGAGACCATCAGCACCTGGTCGCCCTCATCCAAGTAGGTGCCACAAATGGTATTGAGCGCGTCGTCGCTCCCGTTTGTCACCAGAAACTGACTCTCTGGCAGGCCGTGATGCTTGGCTAAACGGGCGATCAAGTTCGTGCTATTCAGGACCGGATATAAATTTAAATGCTGAGAACTACTCAGAAAATTCATAACAGCTTTGGTCACGGCGGGCGATGGTGGAACCGTCGCCTCATTCCAATCGATTTTGAAAGATTCCCGTTCAGGATCACTGCGCATGGCGTCCAATGATGAGACAGCTTGGTACGGCTTGATTGCTCGCACATGGCGTGCGATAGAAATCCCGTCTACCACATCCGCGTTTAACTTTTTGGCGACCCTCAGGCCTGACTTACGCATTGTTTTCTCACTCTCAGATGCCGAGCGCGGCAATTCATACACTAATTGTCTTCAAACCGAAACTGTTCTAGCCATCAATGGCTCTTTTCATTTCGGTCATTGCTCGTTACCCTCCTGTCCACGTCTCTTGCATCGGTCAATCAACGGGGCATGCTTGGAGCAACGAATGCGCAGCCAAGCAAAGCAATTTGCGTACCAACTATCTTAAAATGGATATCGTAATGAATCAGGATGAACGTATTGAACAGTTTCGGAAGATGGCACAGGCTAATCCAGACGACGACTTGGCGCACTTCGCACTAGGCCAAGCGTTAGCTGATGCCGGACGACCGGCTGAAGCTGTGAACGTCCTTCGGCATGTTTTAAAAATCAATCCGGGCTATTCGCGCGCATACGTCGTTCTCGGCGACTCCCAAATCATCACCGAGGATGTCGATGGGGCCATCGAGACGTTTCAGTCTGGCTATGCTGCGGCCATGAGTCGCGGCGACCTGATGCCAGGGCTGGAAATGAAGCAGAAATTGGCCGACTTAGGTGAAACAGTGTCCGCTGACGCCATTCTTCAAGCCGCGGTGGACGATGTCGATATCGCAGATGAACGTGAACCCGGGCCGGGTGAGATGCGTTGCGCTCGCACCAAGAAAATCGGCAAGGTGATGACCGATGCCCCTTTTGCCGATGAGGTCGGGCAGTGGATTGTTCAAAACATTTCAGCGGAGAGCTGGGACGACTGGATGGAAATGTCCATTAAGTTGATCAATGAGTTGCGATTGGACTTAGGCGATACAGATGCGCAACGGATTTACGATGAGCACATGCGGGACTTCCTTGGTGTGCCTACAGCACTATTTCCGGCCCCGGTAGATGACGAAGATGACACTGACGATGACGCAACGGGTGACGATTGAATAGACCGGCTACTCGAGTAAAGTCATAAAGTCCGCTTCGCTCAAAACGCGAACGCCCAGCTTTTGGGCTTTCGCCAATTTACTACCGGCTCGTCCCGCATCCCCAACGACGAGATAGGTCAGACTTTTGCTGACCCCACTGGCTGCTTTGCCACCTAATTCAGCGAGGCGAGATTGAGCCTCTGAACGAGTCATTTGGGTGAGAGTCCCCGTGAATAGGAATGACTGTCCTATCAATGGCCCGTCGGGCGGGTCGGCGTTCTCAACAGCTTGGATATCAATAAATGTAATCAATTGATCGATGAGTTGCCTCTGCTCAGCCAGCCCTTTAGGAATGCGCTCGGCAAGCAATTGGCCGAATCCGGGGATGACTTCCAAGTCTTCAGCCGAGATCGCTCGAATCCTATCGAGGCTGTTAAATTGAGTCGCCAATGTCTCCGATGCCGTTTTACCTAAGTCAGCGATACCCAGAGATTGCAGAAACACCGCCAAGGGCATGGCTTTTGACGCCTCGACTTGACCCAGTAATTTATCAGCCAGAGTCTCGCCCATTCGATCAAAATTGAGCAGGTCAGCTCGCTGCAGTTTATAAAAATCGATTGGGCTCATGAGAACGCCTGCGGCGACGAAGGTCTCCAGCCAGACCTGGCCGAACCCCTCGATGCCTGTGACCTTGGCAAAGTGAGACAAAACGCCGACCACTTGGGCAGGACATGCCGACCGGTTTCGACATTCGATGAACTCACCATCGACCACTGGAATGGAGCCACATGATGGGCATGTAGCTGGAGGAAAGAGCATCTGGTCGCCGGGCTCTACCACATGCTCAAGGTGGGGTATGACCCCTCCGCGACGCATGGCGATAACCGTGGCATTCAAACTGAGTTTCTTACTCTGCACCAGGCCCCAATTATGCAGGCTAATGCGGGTGACTGTCGCGCCACTTAGGGAGACTGGGTCGACCAGTCCGACCGGAGTCAGCGCACCGGTTCTGCTCACGCTCCATTCCACATCGCGAAGAACGGTCTGTGCGCTCTCTCCTTGCAGTTTATAGGCGATAGCATACCGAGGATGGTGCGCCGTGGCCCCTAAGCGTTTTTGTTCGTCGAGACGGTTGGCCTTAAACACAACACCATCGATCTCAAAATCTAAGTCATCTCTTCGCTCGACATATTCATCATATCCAGCTTGAACCTGTTCACGGGCCACCAAACGATGCTCAACCGGGTTAAACCCCCACCGGGCGCCTAGAGTGAATTTGTCAATTTCCGTATCCACGACATTGCCGATGACATCGTACAAAAAGAAGCGCAGACCAACGCGTGCTGACTTATCTGGATCTTTTTGTTTCAAAGCGCCGGCCGCCGTATTTCTTGGATTGGCGAAGTCCCCCTTCATGGATTCAAAGGTGGAGAGCGGAAGGTAGACTTCACCACGGACCTCCACCTCAACATCTGTGTCAATTCGAGTGGGTACATCGCTGATTCTGGAGACATTAGCGGTAATATTTTCACCAACTGAGCCGCTACCGCGAGTCGCCGCAACAACGAGGCGTCCTGACGCATCATAACGAATGCTGCACGCAACGCCGTCTACTTTGGGCGTCATGACCAAGTCGCCATTGAACTTCGTCGCCCAGTGTAAAAGGGTCTTTTCATCGTAGGCTTTGTCGAGACTCAACATCGCGTGCGCATGGTGGACCGGCTCACCGGCGGCAGCCCCTGACGGCCCCATCTCATTGAGAACCTCAGAGTCTGGCCTTAAACGCTTGAGTTTTTCGACGATTCGGTCGTAATCGTAATCACTGATGACAGGGGCATTAGCGTCCCAATACTGCCGGTTATGGTACCGCACAGACTGCTCTAATTGAGCAACGTCCCATGTGGCCCAGTCCGCCGGCAAAGACTCAAAGCTCATTCGGTCAAATCTCCGTATCTAGCTCATCATGTCCAGTGATTGTACAACTGTAATAGCGGCCATGTTCACCACCGTTCGGACAGAGCAATCTCGCTCCAGTACATTGACCGGACGACGCATGCCTAGGAGAATCGGACCAACCAAATCGGCGCCACCAAGGTGCCGCATCAGCTTGTATCCAATGTTCGCGCTATTGAGTTCAGGAAAAATCAGAATATTGGCTTCTGATTTCATCGTAGAAAAATCGAATAGACGCTGTCTTTGCTCAACATCGAGTGCGGCGCCAACCTGCATCTCACCATCAACGTCAAGTTCAGGTGCCGCTTGACGAATCAATTCAACTGCACGCGCTACTTTGCTCGCCTCAGGAGACCGGTTACTCCCAAAGTTACTGAAGCTCAGCATGGCGATATGAGGCTCTATGTCCAGCTTACGCGCCATCGCGGCTGTCGACTGAGCAATTTCCGCAAGATCGTCCGCTGATGGATTAATGTTAACTGTCGTATCGGCGAAGACTTTGACACCGTCCTCAAGAATCACAAGGTATGCACCCGCAACCCGCTTGATATCTGGTCTCGTACCGATGACTTCAAGCGCAGGACGTATGGTGTCCGGATAACTACTTGAAATCCCGCTGACAAAACCGTCAGCATCGCCCCTATGTACCATCATCGAGGCAAAATAGTTGCCTTGTCTGAGCATGCGGGCCGCCTCCGCTCGTGTCACACCGCGGCGGTTTCGCAAGGCCCAATAGTCCTCGACATAGCTGTCGAAGAGGGGATGATTTTTATGATCGATCAGCTCGATCCCATCCAATGAAATTTCGCTCTTAGCCGCGATTTCTCTGATCATCTCCGGCGACCCGAGTAGGATTGGATTTGCAATCCCCTCCTCACGAGAAATTTGTGCAGCCCGAATGATCTTGGGATGTGTGCCCTCTGGAAAAACCAGCCGTTTCGGGGTCTGGCTGGCCTTACGAATCACTTGTCGCATCACTTCTCGGTCTCGACCTAACAAGCGTTCCAGCTGATTATGATATTCATCAAAGTTTTTGATTGGCGTCCGCGCAACGCCAGACTCCATTGCCGCTCGAGCCACCGCCGGCGCAACCCGCAAGAGCGCTCGATGATCGAATGGTTTCGGAATAATGTAATTGGGTCCATATTTTAGAGCCTGATCACCGTAGGCCGATTTGACATCGTCAGGTACGTCTTCTTTGGCCAGCGCGGCCAACGCATTGACCGCTGCCAGCTTCATTTCCTCGTTGATGCTCGTCGCCCGTACGTCGAGGGCACCTCGGAAAATGAAGGGGAAGCCAAGGACATTGTTGACCTGATTTGGGTAATCACTCCGACCCGTAGCCATGATTAAGTCGTCTCTTGCTGCGATGGCATCGGGGTAATCAATTTCGGGATCCGGATTGGCCATAGCCATGACGATGGGCTGATCAGCCATGCTCTTGAGCATATCGCTGGTCACAACGCCTTTTACGCTGACGCCGACGAAAACATCAGCACCGACCATGGCCTCTTTTAGAGACCGATGAGGCGTATCGACGGCAAGCCGTTCTTTGTAGGGGTTCATTCCGTCGGTTCGGCCAGTATAGATGGGGCCCCGACTGTCGCAAAGGATCAGATTTTCAGCTCTTACGCCGAGGGAAATGAAGAGGTTAGCGCAGGCCATAGCGGCCGCCCCGGCACCGCTGAAGACGCATTTTACGTCGGCGGCCGACCGACCGGTCAGCTCAAGCGCATTCACGAAGGCTGCCGTCGCAATGATGGCGGTGCCATGTTGGTCATCATGGAACACCGGTATCTTCATCCGCTCGCGCAATGCTTCTTCGATATAAAAACACTCTGGTGCCTTGATATCCTCTAGGTTGATTCCACCGAAGGTGGGCTCGAGAGCAGCGACAATATCGATAAGCTTATCAGGGTCTGTCTCAGCAATTTCGATGTCGAAAACATCGATGTCCGCAAACCGTTTAAACAGGACGCCTTTGCCTTCCATAACCGGCTTTGAGGCTTCGGGACCGATATTGCCAAGCCCTAGAACAGCCGTGCCATTGGAGACCACCGCAACCAGATTACCTCGGGCCGTGTAGTCAAAGACTTTCTGCTCATCTTTGGCGATTTCCAGACAAGGTTCTGCGACCCCTGGCGTATATGCCAGAGAGAGGTCTCGCTGTGTTTGTAGTGGTTTCGTTGGCCGAATCGCGATCTTTCCGGCCCGGCCATTCGCATGGTAATCCAACGCATCTCGACGTCTTGACATAACAGTCCCCTTCGTTTGACCCAACCGGTCTATTCCTGTACCCAGGTTTGGGGTACCACTCTGCTGGATGAATGCCAAGCAAAGAGCGAAGAGACCCTCGGATAACTTATTTCTTGAGTCCAATGGGCCACTCACGTATAGAGCGGCCGATTCGTCGTGAGTTTATAAAACTGCAATAGGGTGCTGTGATGAAAACCCCCAACGCTAAGAGTCTGTTAATCATGTGCACGCTGAGTGTTCTTGCCTGTAGTGAGACTCGGCCTCCAAGCCAAGTTCGAGACGCCTACTTAGCGATCGATCAATCGCCGTCCGACGCCTTTGAACAGCCGGCCGATTCAAACGGGGCCGTCGATTCTGGCAACGCATTCGATGCACAGCTCGCCGACGCTAATAATCCGGATATAGAGATGCCGTTGGACGGGCGAACAACAGACCCAGATTCGGGTATGGTGGATGTTGATGCCGAACTCGTTGACGAGGGCTGGCCGGTTCGGTCCTGCACACAGACCATCGAATATTGGAGTCAGACTCCAAATCAAACCATTTGGATTGCAGGCGATTTCACATGCGATCAAGGAGGGCGTTGTTGGGCAGATGGTGCGCGGCGCTTGGAGACGACTCCCGAGATGACCAAACCGGGGCAGGCGCCCTGCGGAATGGGTGGCCCGTGTCTGCACACGATCGAGTTCTCACCAGCAGATGGCCTGATCCCAGGCGATAGCTATTCGTATAAGCTCATTGAGGGCCAGTCTCCACAAACCGGAAACTGGTTCATTGACCCGGCTGCAAGCCGACATGCTTTTGATGAAGACTGCTTGAATTCAGCTTTTCTCATGCCGCCATGTGATGCGCGACCATCAGTGCATGTAGACCGCTTCGAGGTCGATTCTGAGGCCAGACGCTTGACCGTCACACTGCAAGCATTCACAGCCATCGACAGGACGCCTGTGTCCACAATCAACCTCACACTCAATGGTCAACCTGTCGCAGACTCTGTGTTTAATGAGACCGGTCAACTCGCAGTACAATTTGACGATCTGCCCATTGGCAAACATCGCCTGAGCATCACGATTGAAGATGAGAGTAATCGAGTTTCAAAGGTCGTCCATCTGCCCTTCTGGATAGAGGCACAGCCATTCAGTTGGCTCAGCAGCCCCGTTTATATGCTTCTCGTAGACCGCTTTGCAAACGGCAATCTTGACAATGATGCCCCAATCGGAATGGGAGACGTTGGCTATAGCGTCAATTGGCAAGGCGGTGACTTGCAAGGCGCGCAGGCTGCATTGGATGCGGGCTATTTTGATGCGCTCGGCATCAAGGTGATTTGGCTGAGCCCTGTCAACCAGCAAGTGGATCAGCCGATGCCAGGTCGGGAGTCGCCCAGATTGATCGCACCGTACCATGGCTACTGGCCTGTCGAAGCACGTCTTGTCGAGCCACGGTTTGGCGGAAACGAAGCGTTACGAAGCTTCGTCGCCGCAGCCCATAGCCGAGGGATACGCGTCTTGGTTGACCTGATCAACAACCAGATTCATGAAGACCACGTCTACATGCAAACCAATCCAGACTGGTTTCGAACAAGTTGTGTCTGCGGAATCGATCCTGGCTGCGGCTGGAGCGAGCGGCCGCTGGACTGTCTATTTGCCCCTTATCTACCAGATATTAACTGGCGGAACCCGCAAGCCCGTGAACAGTTCATTGACGATGCTTTGTTCTGGGTTGAAGAGTTCAATGTTGATGGATTTCGAGTCGATGCTGTAAAGCATGTTGAAACGATGGCGGTCTACAATTTACGGAGTGCATTGACTCAGCGCTTCGAGAAAGGTGGACATCGCATCGTCATGCTGGGAGAGACGGCCGTTTCATCGGGCGATCGATACAATGGACTTTGTGGTGTGCAATTTAACAACGGGTACGAATGGATCGATGCATATACCGGGCCCAATGCACTGGATGGCCAGTTCGACTTCCCGTCACATCATCGCTGGGGCTCATTGATCGACGCCAATGGTTCGTTCCGAGACATTGAATCGGCGATGCAAGCAGCCGAACAATCGTATGTTGGCAACCAACTCAATGTTCAGTTTCTAGGCAGCCACGACAGCGGTCGAATCATCTCTCGAATCGCCGGCGATGCAGGCGTTTACTGCCGCTATTCTGATGCCTGCGATACCGCCCTACCCAGCGTGACCAATAACGCGTTAGATTATCGACGCCTGCGCATCATATGGGGTCTACTCTACGCTGCGCCTGGGCTGCCCATGCTCTATTACGGAGATGAAATTGCCATGCCTGGTGGCAATGACCCGGACAATCGTCGGTCCCTACCCTGGCAAAACTTAAACGGGGCTGAGTTCGATATGTCTCTGACTGCACAGCAAGTTGACCACTATGACTTCATGAGACGCCTCGGGCGTGCCCGCTTGGAGAACAATGCGTTCCATGGCCTTGAAAGACTGCCTGTTTTTGTGGGTAATAATGATCTCGCTTTTATTCGCCGAAATGGTCAAGATTGGAGCCTGGTCGTTGCGCAAAAAGACGTCGGTTCAACAATCGAAATCGCTCGTCCGAACTGGGTTGCTGATGCAATAGACTTGGTTTCAGTCGTAGGCGATAGCCAAGCGCGACGAACCGAGAACGGCTGGACCATTGAGGCTGGCGAAACCGGAATCTCATACTTCATTCCTGTGCAGGCCCCTTGATAATCCCGCGGACACGTTAGACCCTAGCAGTGCTATTATGGAGATCACACATTGCTTTCGCTTTCAGGTCGAGTTGGACTAATTTTTGGGGTCGCGAACCAGCGTTCAATCGCATGGGCTGCGGCTGAAAAAACGGCGGAATACGGTGCATCGGTCGCCGTCACGTACCAAGGCGACCGCCTGGCCCGTACGGTCGACGCCCTGGCTAAAGAATCAAATCTACCGCTGGCACTCCCCTGTGACGTCACCCGCGACGAAGACATTGATGGGGTTTTCGAATCGGTTAGCGAACGCTTCGGACGTATTGATTTCATCGTGCACAGTGTAGCGTTTGCGCCCAAGGAAGCGCTCACTGGTCGATTCACCGAAACGAGTCGCACCCAATTCCAAGAAACTATGGATATCAGCGCATACAGCCTCGTGAAGATTGCTCAACGCGGTGCTCCGCTGATGAGTTCCGGTGGTGCTATCGTTGCGATGAGTTACATCGGAGCCGAGCGGGTGATCCCAAATTACAACGTCATGGGTCCAGCCAAAGCTGCATTGGAAGCAAATATACGCTATCTAGCCCACGAACTCGGCCCAGCAAAGATTCGGGTAAATGCAGTCAGCGCCGGTCCGGTACGTACCTTAGCGGCCGCAGGGATTCCGGGTTTCCGTACGATGCTGTCCAAGACGGCTGAAGTGACACCGCTGAGACGCAATATAACCACCGATGAAGTCGCTCAAAGCATCGCCTTTCTTGTCTCGGATATGAGTAGCGGTATTACCGGTGAGATCATCCATGTCGATGCAGGATTCCATATTCAGGGAGCAAGTCTATCCAGCTGATGAAATAGGACCATAAGTTGGCCGGCACATAACTTGCTTTGCTGGAGACGCTGAACGCTGAGTGTTAGGGAACTAACGGACTGGGGAGATATGACGAAGCCAACTGCCATCTTGATATTGTTATGGACGCTCGCATGCACCGACGTACAGGGTGGTCTCGAAATCGGGCAGGTCAAGCAGTCCATTCGAAACGGCACACGGGCGCCAGAGGCAGTGGAACTAACCGATGGACAAATTCTTGCTCTCGGCTGGCTACACCCTGCGGGCGCTGCGTCAAGAAATTTTTGCACGGCCACTTTAGTCAGTCCTCGTATCGTTGCCACAGCCAAGCACTGTGTCGACGAACGTGACATGTCAGACATCGGATTTGGAATGGGGTTGCAACCCACAAATCCTCGAGCGAGCATACGCGCCGAGTTCATTTACAGCCACCCACAACTGGATGCAGCCATCTTGATTTTGTCGGAGGATGCGACAGCACGCCTTCCCGAAGTCGAGCCGATTCCCTTCAACCGAATTGAGCTCGAAAACGATTTAGTTGATTCCCCAGTTCAAGCAGGCGGATATGGCGAGACCTATGACCGTTCGAGATTTGGCCGTTACTTTGCCACCGTCTACGTCAGCGGGGTGAGTCGAACCGAGGTAATTGTTGATGGGCGCGGTGAACAAGGGATCTGTTTTGGGGACTCTGGTGGACCTATCATCGCCAATATCGGTGAGTCTGGCCCGACAGTTTTAGGTGTCGAATCATGGGGAGACCCAAGCTGTCTCGGCGTCGACCACTTGGTCCGACTCGATGCCATCGCCGACTGGATTGATTCGGTGTCTGAAGATGCTATGCGGCCGCCGGACCCAGAATGCACTGTTCTCCCCAACCAGGGCCTCTGTGATGGCGATGTTCTCCAACGATGTGACTCCGGTCGCTACATCGAAATCGATTGCGATGCACAAGGTCTCGAATGTCGACCTGCGGATGGATCGAGTCGGGTCGGCTGCTTCGAAATTGATGTCTGTGCAAACGTCGGCAGTGTTGGGATTTGCGAGGATAACAAAGTCATACGGTGTCGCTTCGGAGATATCCTGACCGACGACTGCACAGACCGAGACCAGGTTTGTAGACAAGATCGGGGCGGTGCATTTTGTACAGCGGCCGAACCTGATGCATCGGTCTCAGACACAGATGAATCAGATGCCATAGAGACGGCGCCTGACCCCGATGGGGGTCTCGATGATGGCGGCCATTCGAATCCAGATGAATCCGACCTTTACATGGAGCAAGACGTGTCCGACTCCACCGGTGAAAAAGCAGTTTCCGGCGGCTGTATGAGTGTCCCGGGGGGAACCACTCCATCTCATGTGGCGGTGTTTATTGGACTCGTATTTGCAACAGCCCTACGAAAAACAAGTCGAAAAAAAAACACCACAATGGGACCATTGAAAACCAATTGATAAGCGCATGGTTTAAACATGACCGAACCAGATATATCCACGGATCTGAATGACTACGGTTTCTCTACGGAAATCCGCGTTAGACTGAGTGAAACCGATGCCGTCGGCATCGTTTTCTTTGGGAGTTTCGCAAGCTATTTTGATGTAGGCCGAATGGACTATCTCGCTCATTTAAATCTCGACCGCTTTGACGGTCAAATCAGAGATTTAATCCCAGGCGCTGTCGTTCATCAGCAGGTTCGATTTAAGGCGCCATCTCATTACAATGATATCCTTGTCATGCATGTTCGTATCTCGAACATTGGTAAGACCAGTTACACCTTTAATTTCTTGGTCAATAACAAACGAGACCGTCGCTTGGTTGCAACTGGGACAATGACCATGGTCTGGCTAAATGACACGTTTGATCCAGTTCGCGTTCCCGATGAGTTCAGGGCGGTCGTCAGCACATTCGAAGCCTTTGACGACTAGGCTCAATCGGCCGACCCAAGACGGAAGTCCGTCGACCCTGATGCTGCCAACCCGAGTACTCTGCATCCGCGCAGGGCTTCAGCATCGTTCCGGCAGATAAATGCTTCATATCGATCTTGGTCGCCCATGGCTTCAGCGATTTCAAAAATCGAAATAATATCGCCGTCTCTGAGCGGTCTGTCTAGCCCGAGTCCAACGCGAATAAATCCGCCCTGAGTGCCCAGAGAAACAGCACGCCCATCGGGCGGGCCCAAACCAGCTCCGCTATTGAGTTGTATGTTCGCCATGAAGGGGTCGTTGACCCGATCGTCGATAATGACGTCACCCGTCCCGATGAGTACGCCTGTCTCGTCGGCGATGCTAAGTCCATCGATATCAGCACCAGGCAGAGCCGGCGTCTGCCTGGCCGCAGCATCCTCGGTGCGGTCGACGATGAGAATCTGAACAAACTCATCCCACGGATTAACAGTCTCGGCATCCAATGCGGCCTGCGTCGTGGTGGCATCCATAACGACATCAAGGCCGCCGCCATCTTTCGCCGCTGCATCCAAACTCTCAGCCGCTGCTCCGGCCCCAAAATCATCGGCGGG